>UMKK01006080.1_pt1 | contig 316500 bp, 328 predicted proteins | sample 1966281 | NCBI WGS metagenome assembly UMKK01 (sample SAMEA4836175, study PRJEB28245) | human gut metagenome | biome: gut microbiome; material: fecal sample | place: Denmark | collected 2008 | reverse complement strand
AATGATAAAGATAATACATCAAATGCAAATGTAATCATAAGTGTAGAGACTGGAGAATTACCGATTGGATTAATATTTGCATTAGTAGCATTAGTAGGATTAGAGACAGTAACATTAAGATATGCAGTTGTATTAACAAAGAAACAAAAAAGAAAATAAAGAAATAAAAAAAGCAGCACAAGAGTTAGAAGATTTAAACGAAGATGAAAATGTAAGAATATTTGCTCTTCTAAGAGAGAAAGCTAGAAGAGATTATATTACAAATTTGGAATGTGAAAGAGAAGAAGCAATTAGAGAAGGAAAGAGAAAAGGAAAGAAAGAAGGAATAAAAGAAGGCTTGAAAAACGGTATGAATATAGAGAAAATAGAGATAGCTAAAAAATGATTAAAGAAAATATAGATATAGAAATAATAAAAAAAGTAACAGTGTTAACAAATATGGATATAGAAAAAATCCATGCAAATAATAAGTGATATAAAAAAGAAGGAAATATGATTTACATATTTCCCTCTTTTTTGACTGTTTATTATTATAACCATTCACCATATTTCTTAATATATCTACGTTTTGCAAATTGAGCAATTATACAATAAACAACTGGTGTTAAGAATATTAATGCCATATATCTTAATGGAATTGCAACCAATCCAATTGCAGCTCCTAATGGAGTAAATGGAACTAAGATTGCAAGTAATGATACTATTATAGATGACATATATACTGGTTTTGCTGCATTACTTTGTATAAATGGAACTTTAGCGGTTCTAATAATATGCATTCCAAATAAGTTAGATATAATTCCATAAGAGAACCATATTGTTTGGAATAATGCTGCATCAGCAGGTCCTAATTTAAATACAAACCATAACATTGCAAATACAATTAAATCAAAACAAGAACTTAAAGGCCCCATTGCAATCATAAATTTTTGGATAGCTTTAATACTCCATTTTCTAGGCTTCTTTAAAGCTTCTGGATCAACATTATCAAAAGGTAATGTCAATTGTCCAATATCATATAAAAGACTTTGTACAAGTAATTGAATTGGAGTTATAGGGAAGAATGGTAATAAAATACTTGCAATTAAAACAGATGTAACTTCACCAAAGTTAAAACTTACAGCAAGTTTAATGTATTTTAATAAGTTAGAGAATGTTTTTCTTCCTTCTGTAACACCATCTAATAATACATTTAAATCTTTTTCAAGTAAAATAATATCTGCGGTTTCTTTTGCAATATCAACAGCAGTGTCTACAGAAACACCAACATCAGAATTAGTAAGAGAAGGCGTATCATTAATACCATCCCCCATATAACCAACTACATTTCCACTAGTTTTTAATAGACGAATAATTCTTGCTTTTTGAATAGGTGAAAGTTTAGCAAAGACATTATGCTTTCTTTTTAACAATCTAATTACACCATTATCAGGTAATTTATCAATTTCACTTCCAAGAATAATTTTATGAGTTTTTATTCCTACTTTTTTACAAATACAATTTGTAACTTCTGCATTGTCTCCTGTTAAAACTATAACTCTAATGCCTGCTTCGTTCATACGTTTTATCGCCATAGCTGCAGATTCTTTAGGAGGATCTAAGAAACCAATAAATCCTGTGAGAATCATATTAGATTCGTCACTTACATCAAAATTTGCTTTACCAGTAACATCTTTTTCACAAACAGCAATAACTCTTAAACCATCTTTATTTAAATCTGTAGATATTTTTTTAATATTCTTTTTTATTTCTGGTGTAATATTAGAAATTTCATCTTTATAAGAAACTTTTGTACAAATATTTAAAATTTCTTCCACAGCACCTTTGGTAATCATTTTTAAATGACTTGATTTATCTGTAACTATAACAGATAACATTCTTCTAGTAAAATCAAATGGTATCTCATCAACAACTGCATAATCATCTTTTAAATGGTCTAAGCCATTTTCTAATGCACGTGAAATAACTGCTTTATCTATATTTCCATCTAATCCAGTTTGATGATAAGAATTTAAAAAGGCATCTTCTAATACACCTATATCTTCGTTACCATGTATATCTAAATATTTCTCTAGAACTATTTTATCTTCTGTTAAAGTCCCTGTTTTATCTGTACAAAAGACATTCATAGAACCAAAACTTTCAACAGAATCTAGTTTTTTAACAATGGTTTTCTTTTTGGACATTCTTACAGCACCTTTAGATAAACAAGAAGAAAGAATTACAGGAAGTAGTAAAGGTGTAATTCCTATTGCTATTGCAACAGAAAAAGTAAAAGCTACAAGTAAATCATGTTTCCAAGCATTAACTATAAATGTAATTGGAATCATAAATAGCATAAATTTAGTTAATAATTTGCTTATATTTTCTATTCCTTTTTGAAATTCTGTCTTTGGCTTACCAGATGTAATTGTATGTGCGACTTTACCAAAATAGGTATCGTCTGCAACTTTTACCACAACACATTTGGCGGAACCACTCACAACATTTGTTCCCATAAAACATATATCATCTAGATCAGTTATGCTTTCTAATTCATCAATTGACTTTAGTTCAGAATCTGGAACTTTTTTTATAGAGTCAGATTCACCAGTAATAGATGATTGTCCAACAAATAAGTCTTTGGCTTCTAGTATTCTTAAATCTGCAGGAACTAAATCCCCAGCAGATAGTGAAACAATATCACCTACAGTAAAGTCTTTAAAAGGAATTTTTTCTTTTTTGCCATTCCTTATTACAGAACCTTTTGTTTCTACCATTTCTTTTAATTTTTCTGCTGCTTTGTTAGAACGATATTCCTCAAAAAATTCAAGAAAAGTACTAATAAGAACCAAACAAATAATAACTATTATATTGGCAGGGTTTGGAATAGCAGGTAAAATAATATCTGTATAAATTAAAACTAATGCTATACCTAAAAGTATTGCGTTAAATGGACTAAATAAGCTTTCAAAAAAGTAATGATACCAACGCTTAGGTTTAGCACCACTTATTTGATTTGTGCCATATTTTTTTTGATTTTCAGCTACTTGTGAAGCTGTTAATCCAGCCATGTTTACCTTATATTTATTTATAAAGTCATTTTTATTAGCTAGTGCTATATCTCCATATTCTTTTTTTATATCAAATTCTTCAATCTTTTGTGACATGTTAATTTCCTCCTCCTAAATAACTATGTAGCTGCAAACAAAATAAGTTTGTAGTTGGAATAGTAAATTATTTTTCTAAAAGTATTTTACAAATATCTCTAGTTGAATATTTTTTTGCAAGTAATTTTGCATTAACTTTCATCTGTTTGAACTTTTCTGGATTATTAAGTAACGAGTGTAGAGTTTCATTAATATTCGTACTAGATTTTATCCATATTCCAACTCCTTTTTCTTCAAGAAATTCTGCGTTTTGAAATTCTTGACCAGGAATTGGGTTAATAACAATAATAGGGAGTCCAGAAGCTAAGCTTTCTGATGTAGTAAGGCCACCAGGTTTAGTTACTACTAAATCTGAAACGCTCATAAGCTCTGGAACATTATTGGTGTATTCCATTATTTTTATGTCTTCTGACATACTAGAATTGTCAGCAAGTTCTTGGAATTTGTTTTTCATTTTTACATTTTTTCCAGAGATTGCTACAATTTGAATATTATCAAAATCATTTAGTAGTGAACTTAAAACTTTTAATGTCTTGGTTTTTCCAAGCCCAAATTCACCACCACCAAAGAATAGGATGGTTTTCTTATTTTCTTTTAATCCAAATTGCTTTAAAATTTCTGTTCTATCAAAATTTAATAAAAATTTATTAGATAAAGGTATTCCTGTTGCAAATATTTTTTCTGCTGGTACTTTTTTCTTTATTAAATCTTCTTTCATTTTATTATGTGCAACAAAGAAATAATCAATACATTTTTTACCTACTAACCATTGGTCATGTGGAGCAAAATCGGTCATGATTGATGCTATCTTACAATTTATTTTATTATGTTTTTTTAAATAACTACACATTTGGCTTGCAAAAGGATGAGTAGAAATTATTAAATCTGGCATATATTCTTGCAATAATGTATTTAACTTTCTAGCTAATATTTTATTAGAAGTACTAGATAATTCTGCAACAAGCCCATGTTGTGAAGTGTAGTAAATTGTTCCCCATGCCCAAGGAGCTTTTTTTGCCATTTCCTTATACGCAACAGTAGTTAACTTTTCTAAATGTTTATTAACATATTTCATACAGTCAATTATTTCTGTTTCTATATTCGGATAATTATTTTTAATATATTCATTAATTGCATTTGCGGCAGATAAATGCCCACCACCATACGATGCATAAAAAATTAAAACCTTTTTCATTTTTTTCTCCTATAAAATTTAATTCCAAAAAAATTCTATCACAAACTATTAAAAAATAATAGAAAAACTTGAATAAATTTGGAATTTTTACACAAAATATTTTAAAGAAAAATTTGGAGAAGATGAGAGATTGGAGGAAGTAAATTGAAAAGGTATTATAAAATATTATTTCTAATGGTAACAGTTTTATTACTCATAGTTTTAATAAATATTATAGCGAAAGATAATTCTAGTAATGTTTATGCAGCTTCTAGCAGTTCAACATCGGATTTACAATTAATGGCAAGAGCAATTAATGGCGAAGCAAGAGGAGAACCATACGAAGGACAAGTTGCAGTTGGAGCTGTTATTTTAAATAGAGTTAGAAGTTCAAGTTTTCCAAATACTATAGCAGGAGTTATTTACGAGCCAGGAGCTTTTACAGCAGTAGCAGATGGACAGATAAATGTTCCTATTGCAGAAAATTCTACTGTATATAAAGCTGCACGAGATGCATTAAATGGTTGGGACCCAACAGGTGGAGCAATATATTATTTTAATCCAGATACAGCAACAAATAAATGGATATGGTCAAGACCACTTATAAAACAAATTGGAAAACATAGATTTTGTAAATAGGAGGATATAAAATGGGTTTAAAAGAAAAAGTTATAGACTGGAAAAACAGATTAAAAGATAGACATATGTTAACAATTATCGTTACTTTAATTGCAATAATAGCAATTCTTGCAATGGTAATTTATAAGAAACAAACAGAATATAGACAAGCATCAGAAAATTCATATAACCAAGCTTTTTATGAATTAGTAGATTATGTACAAAATGTAGAAAACTATTTGGGTAAATCTTTGATTTCTACAACACCAGAACACGGAGCAGAAACTTTAACTAGAGTTTGGAAAGAAGCAAATTTAGCTCAAACTTATTTATCACAATTACCAATAAGTAGTAACGAACTAGAAAACACATCAAAATTTTTAAATCAGGTAAGTGATTATAGTTACTCACTATCAAGAAAGAACATAAATAATGAATCTCTAAGTCAAGAAGATTTAGATAATTTAAAAGAATTACATGAGTACAGCGTTAATTTAGAAAATGTATTAAATCAATTATCAAATGATATAAATAATGGAAGAGTGAAGTGGGGAGAACTTACTAAAAAGGGAAGCAGTGTATTTGCACAACAAGTTAGCAACATTTCTAAAGATAGTTTTGGAAATATAGAACAAGAATTTCACGAATATGCAGGGTTGATTTATGATGGTGCTTTTTCTGAACATATTACAAAAGCAGAGAAAGTAGGTCTTACCGGTGAAGATATAGATGAAGAAAAAGCTAAGAATATTGCTATGGACTTTGTTGGCAGAGATCAAATTAAAGAAATTAATTCTAATGGATTGGCAGAAAATGCAGATATTCCAACTTATGATTTTAATGTGAGATTAAATAATCAGGACGATTCTAATGAACTTACTATATCTATAACTAAAAAGGGTGGACATATCTTATTTAGTAATTTTAACAGAGATGTAGAAGTAGAAAATATAGATGATGAAACAGCAAATAAAATCGGTTTGGATTTCTTAAACTCAAAAGGATATACCAATATGAAGAGAACGTATTATTTAAAAGAAGAGGGAGTTATGACAATAAATTATGCGTATGTACAAAATGATGTAACAATGTACCCTGACCTAATAAAATTAAAAGTAGCATTAGATAACGGAGATATTTTAGGAATAGAGACACAAGGGTATTTAAATTCACACACAGAAAGAAATATACCAGAAGTAAAAGTTTCAAAAGAAGATGCTAAGAAAACATTGAATAAAAATTTAGAGATAAAATCAGAAGGATTAGCAATAATTCCAACAGAATATAAGACAGAAATTCTTTGTTGGGAATTTAAAGGAACAGTAGATGATACAGATTTCTTAGTATATATCAATGCAGAGACAGGTAAAGAAGAAGACATTCTAACAATAGTAAATACTCCAAATGGAACTTTAACTATGTAAACCTTTGAACTTTAGGGACGGGGTTAAAAGTTCATATCTTCTGTTAACTTAGCCTATATACTAAATTACGAGGAAAATGTCTTAATCAAAAGATAATTTGAATATAATAGAAAGAAATAATAAAAAAGAGTACTTAAATGGACGTAAAAGCCATTTTAAGTACTCTTTAAACAGTTGATAAGTTGACAATAATCCAAAATTAGCGTAAAATGGAAGAGAAGATTTATTAGAAATAAAAGGAGATTTTTTATGCTGAATAATAATAGATTTCTTGAGAAGATAACATCAAGAACAAAAATATATTTAGCAATTATAGCATTTCTATTAATTATTATATGTATAAATAAGCCTGTGTTTATAGTTCCAGGAATAATTTTATTCATATTAATAATTATTTATTCTTATTGGACGAATAGCAAGCGTAATGCAGAATTATCAAGACAGATTCAAAACTTGACTATGACAATGGATGGAACTGCTAAAAAGTCATTAATAAATTCGCCTTTTCCATTAATAATCATAGAAACAACAGGAAATATTATATGGAAAAGTTCTAAATTTGTTTATGAATTTGCAAATATAGATATAAACAATTATCTAATAGATATATTAGAAGAGATTAAAGAGGATATAGAGGCACAGCAAGATAAAAAACAAAAAACTATTACTAAAAAAGTTCAGATTGGTAATAAGATATATAGTGTTTTAGGTGAATATATTCGTTCAAAACAAAATGATAAGTCCGAATACATAACAATATTGTATTTCTTAGATATAACGCAAATTGTGAAAGAAAAGAAAAAGTACGAAGATTCTAGAACTTGTGTTGGAATTTTAATGGTAGATAATTATGAGGAGATTATTCAAAGAATAGACGTGGAAAATAGACCACAAGTTATTGCTGAAATAGAAAAGGTAATTTATGATTGGGCAGCATCTTCTGGTGGTATAGTTGTTAAGAATGACAGAAATACATTTGTATATGTTTTTGAATATAAGTATTTAAAAGAAATTAAAGAAAATAAATTTGATATATTAGATCAAATTAAAGAAATAAATGTTGAAGCTGGAATCCAATTAACTTTAAGTATTGCAATATCAATAGATGGGGATACAAATTACGATAAATATAAAACAGCATTAGAAAGTATGGATATTGTTCTTGGAAGAGGTGGAGACCAAGCTGTTGTAAAAGAAAACGGAAAATATATATTCTTTGGTGGTAGAACCGAAGAAGTAGAAAAGAGAACAAAAGTAAAAGCAAGAACAGTTGCTCATGCTTTAGAAAATTTAATAAAAGAATCAGACAATATTTTAATTATGGGTCATTCCAATGGAGATATAGATTCTATGGGGTCAAGCCTTGGAATTTATAGGTTAGCCAAAACATTAGAAAAAGAAACAAATATAGTAAATAACACATATGGTATGACTTTAAGTAAATTTATAGAAGAATTAGAAAAAGATGATGAATATAAAGATGTTATTATAGGTAAAAATGAAGCTTTAAACAAGGCTACAAATAAAACTTTATTAATAGTTACAGATACACACAAACAAAATTATGTAGAAGTACCAGAATTATTAGATAAAGTTGGTCAAATTGTTATTATAGATCATCATAGAAGAAGTACAGACTATATAGAAAATGCAACGCTTACATTTCAAGAGGTATATGCATCTTCTGCAGCTGAATTGGTAACAGAAATTTTGCAATACACAGATGTAAAAATAAAACTTAAACCTATAGAAGTAGAGGGGTTGTATGGTGGAATTATGGTAGACACTAAGAACTTTACTTTTAAAACGGGTGTAAGAACATTTGAAGCAGCAGCGTATTTACGTAAATGTGGTGTTGATATAATTAAAGTTAAAAAATTGTTCCAAAGTGATTTAAATAGTTATAATGAAATTGCAAATATTGTAAAAAATGCAGAAATGTATGATAATTCTATTGCGATTGCTATGTATGATAAAGAAGATAAAGATGCAAATCTAATTTGTGCAAAAGCTGCAGACGAATTATTAACTATTTCTGATATTACAGCATCATTTGTACTTGGAAATGTAGGAGATAAAGTATGTATAAGTGGTAGATCTATAGGTGATGTAAATGTACAGCTTATACTAGAAAAACTTGGTGGTGGCGGACATATAACACTAGCTGGAGCACAAGTTGAAGGTATGACGTTAGAAGAAGTAAAGCAAGAATTAATAAATAGAATTAATGAATATTTTTCAGAAATAGCAAATTAGGGATTTGGGGGACGTTCTTCGAATCCCTTTTTGATTGTTTTTACAACACAGAACTGGAAGCCTCCTCGTGGAGGTCTTTTTCAGGTATAGCCTTAAACTAGTTTGGAGATTTATTTTATAAGTATACATAAAGCTTGCGAAAGATATACACATCGTATTTGTAACAATAGCTCTTTATTAGTTAGAAAATAAGGAAAAATTCTTGTTGATAAAAATATGTGGAAATTGTGGAATACACAAAAGTTATGTGGATAAAAAATAGGTAGATAACACGAAACTGTTAATATAAAAGGGTGGATAATGTGGATAACTATGTGGATAATCACAAAATAGACATAAAAACAACAAAAAGTTACAAAAAAGATTAAAAAACGATAAAAAGTTAAAATTCTAAATTTGATGTAAAAATATTTGAAAAAAAAATTAATATATGTTACTATGTAAAAAAAAACGAGGTGATAATATGTCTGATGATAGAAAAATAGAAGTTGTAAATGGAAATGGGGATGATTTAGAAATATCACCAGTATATGACCATTTAGATATCGAAAAACCAAATACAGAGAAAAAGAAAGAAATTGTTATACCTAAGGCAAAGAAAAAAGAAGAAGATAATGATGAAGATGATAGTCAAGATGATGAAGAGAAAGAATAAGCAACATTGTATACAATGTTGCTATATTTGCACATTTTAAATAATATATGTTTATAAATACTTTAAAATAGCTAGAAATTATGAATTATAAAAATTAATTTTAGTTTTTAAGCTTAAAGTATTGACAGTTACTGACAAAAATGGTATTATATATCTTGTCCGAAGAAATGGGTCAGTAGCTCAGTTGGATAGAGCATTGGCCTTCTAAGCCAAGGGTCGGGGGTTCGAATCCCTCCTGGCTCACCATTTTCAAAAGGATATAAAAGCATAATTAATCCAAAGATTAATTATGCTTTTTATATTATGAATTATGGAGAAAAGCATAATGATTGACTTTACTAATGCAATAGAGGAATTTAATAATTATCAAGGATCAGAAAAAAAGAAAACATTAATTTATAATAATATAAAGTATTTGGTAAAGTTTCCAGATCCAATAATGGAAAAAAATAAAAATATATCATATATAAATAATGCATTTTCAGAATATATTGGAAGTAATATATTTAAAATGGCAGAATTTGAAGCGCAAAATACATTATTAGGAAAATACTATTACAAAGGAAAAGAAAAAATTGTCTGTGCGTGTGAAGATTTTACAGATAATGAACATATATTATATGAATTTGAAAATTTAGCATTAAGTACAAATCCAGATAGAAAGATAGAGACAGAGTTAACAGATATAATGGATGTATTAGAAGAAAGTAAAATGATTGATACAAAAGAAATAAAAGAAAAATTTTGGGATATGTTTGTTATAGATAGTTTGATTGGAAACACCGATAGACATAATGGGAATTGGGGATTTTTATTAAATAAGCAAACAAATGAAATTACTTTTTCGCCAATATATGATTGTGGGTCATGTTTAAATCCTTTGTTTGAAGATACAGAATTAGAAAATATGAATAGTGCAGAAATAAAAAATTTAGCAATTAATTGTTATTCTTGCATAAAGCTAAATGGAAAAAAATAAATTATATGTCATTTATGCAAAAAATGGAGAACAAAGAATGTAATGATGCAATAAAGAGAAGATTTAAAAAAGTTAATATAAATGAAATTAATTATTTTATAGACGGAATAGAATGTATTTCCAATGTTAGGAAAAAATTTTATAAAGAGATAATAAGTTATAGATATAATAATTTAGAAAATATATACGAAAAACTCAAAAGTTAATTCTTTTTGAGTTTTTTCTATTTTTTTCATGAATAAAAAGCATATAAAAAACGACATAATAATAGTAAACATATTAAAATTTTGAAAATATGCAATTATTTATGAGGAGGAAAAAATGAAAAGTAAATTTTATATAAAAGTTTTATTAATAATATTATTAGCTGTTTCGTTAATAACTATACCAAATATAAGTAATGCTACAGAAAGAACAGCAAATGATGAAGGTGCACTGACAAGTGCAATAGCAAGTGCTACAGATGGTGATGTTATTAATTTATCGCAGGATATTACAATAACAGCTCCAATTGAAGTTTCTGGTAAATCAATAACTATAAATGGTAATGGACATAGTATTATTGCTGGTTATACAGGAACGTCTGGAGATAAAACAATTTTATCAGCAGTTTCAACTGGAAGTGTTATTAAATTAAAAAATATTACATTAAAGAATAGTCCTAAATACGGAGTACAAGCATATGATGGTGGAAAAGTAATTTTAAATCAGGTTACTCTTTCTAACAATGCATATGGTGGAGTTTTAATAAATGGTGGAACTGCAGAAATTATTAATTTATCATTAATAGGAAATAAGACAGGTATAGAGATTTCAAAATCTAAATCTATAACATCTAATAATGAGCCAACATTAATTATGAATGGTAAATTAACTTCTGATGCGACAGATAATGTTATTTATCTAACAAATGATTCAAACGATAATACTACTAAATTTGTTATAGAAAACACTGATAATACGGAAAATAAAATTTTAGCAAGTGGAAATAAAGTTGTAGTAACAGATGTTAATAATAATATTTTATACACAAGTAATGAGACAACAGCGCAAATAGATGTCGAAGATTACGAAGAAAATCATCCAGAAACAGAAGGAAATACAGAAGCTAATAATACTGTTGGAAGTAACAAGGTAGAGAATCCACATACGGGAGATTCAATTTTAGTATATGCAGTGGCAGGAATAATAGCTATAATTGGAATCGCAACTTTGACTAAGAAAAAATAAAAAATAATAAAAGGTGGGAATAAAGTTCTATTTCCACCTTAGTTATAGTAAATAATTATTTATTAAGAAGTATATCTGTATCAGTAACACTATTGGGCTCAAGTTTAAATGTACGTTCAAAATAGAAACCATTAGAGTTATGTTGTAGTTCTCGAACAGGTAGCTTTGTTTCTTTATTTATCCATAATTCTCTGTAATCTGTACTTGAGTTATTAAACTTTAAAACGTAACATTCTGCATTATTATAAGTGTCGTTTCTTATATTTAATCCAAGAATACGAGAAAAATCATTTGAAATGTAGTAAATGTCAGAAAAGACTCCAAAAACTTTACCTTTAGTCGAATATAAATTTGAAGTTGTAGTTATAGAGTTAGTATTATTATCATGGTAAATAAATGTAGAGCTATCAGAATTTGTTTCTCCATAAGTTGTTTTTATAATATCAGAATTTGCAGAGGTACTTTCGTTTTTATATTTACCATTTTTATAATAGAAAGTATCTGTGAATTCATATTTTTTCTGTGTATCAGCTGTTATATAATATTGATATGTAGTAAATTTATAATTGTTAAAATTAGTAATTTCTTGAATTTTGCTATAAGTTTCAGTTATTATAGATTTTTTTGGTAGATATATAGATATATATAGAAATACTATACTTAAAATTATAATTATAAATCCTATTGAAGATAATGTTAAGATAAATTGTTTTTTTCTAAATTTTTTAATTTGTCTTATTTCAACTTCTTCTTCTTTAATATCATTATCATAATTAATATCATCTTTTCCTTCCATATTTTTAAGAATTTTAGTACATTCAGAACATGTTTTTAAATGGTCTTTTATAAAATCTTTTGTCTGAGTTCCAACTAGATTCTCGACGTAATTAGGAAGTAAATCTCTTACTATTTCACATTCTTTTTTCATTTTTTAATCTCTCCTTTAACTTTAATTTTGCTCTATAAAAGGTTGTTCGGGCCCAAACTTCGCTTTTATTTAATATCTCTCCAATTTTTTTAAAAGGTAAATCTCCATTAATTCTTAGAAGTACTACTTCACGTGTAATATTATCAAGTTTTTGTATTTCATTATGTATATCGTTAGAAGATAATATATCATCTTCTAAATTTGCATCTATAAGTTGATTGGATATGATGTCATCGAATTGTATAGTTTTTATCTTCTTATTTTTTATAAGGTGATTTTTTAACTTATTTTTTGCGATTTTACATAGCCAAGAATACATACTACATTCGCCTCTGAAACTATTTATATTTTTTATAGCACTATAGAAAGTTTCTTCCATTCTTACCTCCTCTATAATGTTAGACAAAATAAAGTTGAAATTCGTTACAAGAAATAAAAATTTTTAATTTAATATGGTAATTTTAATTAATCGGGATTTAAGGAACGTCTCCAAATCCCGGAATGCCCAAATCCCGAAACGCCCAAAATCCTGAAGAGGATCTATTTTATTAACTTACCATGCATAACCATTCTATCATTTAATCTATAACATGTAGATAAAGTGATTATTTTATCATCTTCGTTTATATCAATACCAAAATTAAAAACACTTCTATTTTTAATTAATTTTATAAAAGAGTTAAATTCATTACTATCTTTAAATGAAGTGGCTAAATAATCGGTTGTATTTGGCAAGTGATATACGCTAAAAATTTGCCAAATGCTATCTCCAGCTTTTGTATAAAGATGAATTTCGCGATTTTCTGTATTATTAAACCAGCTTTTCTTTAAAGCATTTCTTAAAGAACCAAACATAGATGAATCATATCTAGAATGCCCATAGATTATTGTGTTTTTATCTAAATTATTAATATTATTTCTATAATCCAAAAAAATCCAACCAGATTTATTTTCCTCTTTAGTAAAAGAATGATTAAGGTAATACGAATTGTCTGTTGTTTGCACAAAAGGATAATCTATATCTGTGCCATCTACTTTTATCCACCCGCACAACATCACTATTAAGTTGCTCTAATAGGCTATAATCCACAGAAGAGTTAGTTGTTTGCACAGTCTCAGGAACTTCTGCTATTTCAATATTGTTATTAGTTACTATAGTATTTATTATTTTTTCGCTTTCCTTAGCAATACTGTTCGAATCGTTAAACCAATTTAATATATTAAAAATAGAATAAAAAAGAAGTAAAACACTTAATACAAAAATAATTTTTTTCATATACATCATCAATTTTAGTATAACAAATATTAAAAAAAATATGCTTTTAGAATATTTAACCCTTGAGGGTGTAGGAAAAATATGCTATAATTAAGCCACACTCGAAATTTTTAATTTCGTTAGTGTGGGCTATATGCGAAGAGAAGCGAAGTTAAGCCACACTCGAAATCTTGGATTTCGTTAGTAGAATATAAAATGGGTAAAACAAAGAGATTAAACATCGAGGAGATATTATGGATATAGAAGAGAAAAAGGCTGCGATAGAAGCAATATTATTTGCAGCAGGTAGAGAAGTTAAAGTAACTGAAATTATGTCTAGCTTAGAAATAGGAGAAGAAGAAGCGATTACTATTTTAAATAGTTTGGCTTCTGATTTTAATGAGAAAAAATCTGGATTAAAAATAATAAGAATGGATGACTCGTACCAGCTAGCAACAAAAACAGACTATTACCAATATATATATCCAATAATAGATAAAAGAAACAAACCTAATTTATCTAACGCAGCATTAGAAACATTAGCGATAATTGCATATAACCCTAAGATAACAAGGGCACAAATAGAAGAAATTAGGGGAGTTAATTCCGATGGTGCAATATATAAATTATTAGAATATGAATTAATAGAAAATGCTGGTAAACTTAATGCGCCAGGTAAACCAGTTACATACAAAACGACAAATGAATTTTTAAAGAAATTTGGTTACAGTAGTTTAGCAGAATTACCAGAACTTCCAAAATATAAATTGGACGAAAACGAACAAATCGTATTAGACGAGTTCGAGGAACCAACGGAGGCTCCTATGCCCGCTGAGGGTGCAGAAGGAGAATTAAAACAAGAAGAAAATTAAATTTGGAGGTTAAATTATGGGAGATAATAAAAATTTCGTAAAGGATATAACAAATATAGAAGAGGATTTTGCTCAGTGGTATACAGATATTGTACTAAAGGCAGAACTTGCAGATTATACAAATGTAAAAGGATTTATATCAATTCGTCCTTATGGATATGGAATATGGGAAAATATTCAAGCTTATGCAGATAAAAGATTTAAAGAATATGGAGTTAAAAATGTTTCTATGCCAGTTTTAATTCCAGAAAGTCTATTAAATAAAGAAAAAGACCATGTAGAAGGATTTGCACCAGAGGTAGCATGGGTAACACAAGGTGGAGGAAGCAAATTAGAAGAAAGGCTTTGTGTAAGACCTACATCAGAAACAATATTCTGTGATATGTATTCTAAATGGTTAAGTTCATGGAGAGATTTACCATTCTTATATAACCAATGGTGTAGTGTATTAAGATGGGAAAAAGAAACAAGACCATTCTTGCGCTCAAGAGAATTTTTATGGCAAGAAGGTCATACAATTCACGAAACAGCAGAAGAGGCAAAAGAATTTACATTAAAAATGCTAGATGTTTATACAGATGTATTAGAGAATTTATTAGCACTACCAGTTTTAAGAGGACAAAAAACCGAAACAGAAAAATTTGCTGGTGCAGAAGCTACATATACAGTTGAAACATTGATGCATGATGGTAGAGCATTACAAGGTGGTACATCACATTATTTTGGTCAAAATTTTGCTAAGCCATTCGAAGTAAAATTCCAAAACAGAGAAGGAAAAGAAGAATATGCTTATCAAACATCATGGGGAATAAGTACAAGATTAATAGGTGGAATTATAATGACACATGGTGATAATAGAGGATTAAAATTACCACCAAAAGTTGCTCCAATACAAGTTATTGTTGTACCAGTAGCACAACAAAAAGAAGGTGTTGTAGAAAAAGCAACAGAACTAACAAATAATCTAAGTAAAGAATTTAGAACTGAGTTAGATGCAAGGGATAATTACACCCCAGGCTATAAATTTAATTATTGGGAAATGAAAGGTGTCCCAGTAAGACTAGAAATAGGACCACGTGATATCGAGAATAACCAATGTGTGTTAGTAAGACGCGATACATTGGAAAAAGAAATAGTAAGTTTAGACAATGTTAATAAAAGAATAGCAGAATTGTTAGAAGAAATACAAAAAAATATGTTTAAAATGGCAGAGGAGAATACCAAAAAGAAAACAACAGTTGCTAAAACATTAGAAGAATTCGAAAAAAATATTAATGAAAATCAAGGATATGTTAAAACAATGTGGTGTGGTAGTAGTGAATGTGAAGAAAAAATTCATGAGCTAACAGGAGCTAAATCAAGATGTATACCATTTAACCAAGAGCATATTTCTGATACTTGCGTATGCTGTGGTAAACCAGCAAGCAAGATGGTTGTATGGGGAAGACAATACTAATAAAAAAAGTAATTAGATTAATTTCTAATTACTTTTTTACTTTATCTACCTTCATCATCATCTATTATTTTTGAATTGTCTAAAATATCCTGAGCTGCTTTAGTATATTCTTTGTCTTTAGATTCGTTTATATATGTCTCAAGTCCATTAGTTAAATTATTAATATCAGTATTAATTTTTAGCCAATATGATGTTTTAGCTTTGTCATTATCTGTTGCAGCTTGCGAGGTTTCACGTAAATCTTTATAAGGAAGATATACATTTTTACCAAAATCTCTTGGTAAAGTTACAGATTTTTCTATATAACTTCGTTTATATGGATCTCTAGGATTTCTATTAATATAGTTTAATTTTAAAGTTACATCACCTGTAAAATGTGTAATAGATTCTTCATTATATGATTCTAAATAATAATCACTTAAAGTTTCTTCTACATCTGGTTCGTCTTCAAAAAGTTTATCTTCTGCCACTTCCTTAATTAAATCGTTTGTATTATTAAACAAATCAGTTGGATTATATTCGTCTAAAGAATATTCAACACTTCCCGTATTGTGGTTACTAATTTGGTATCCGGCAAAACCACCTAGAGCAAGTGAAGCAGCTAGAGCTCCAGCAGCTACTAATTTGCTAAGTTTTATATAATTTTTCTTTAATGATGATTGATATCTTCTGTTTGTATGGCTATATGAATTACGTACATCTCTTTTTTGATTTGATGCATTAGTACGTCTTCTTGGCGTAGGACGTCTAGTTGTAGCTCTATTTACTGGTTGATTAGAACTTCTACTACTAGTTTGAGGTGTAAATTGTATTTCTCTATCATCTTTTTTATGTGCTCTAACAGCATTAAGATCAATAATATTCTTACCATTATTAGGACTCATAAAAATCATTCCTTTCATTTGTAATATTGTGGCTTCATTGTACTACTAAATGTTAATGAAGTCAATTTTTTATGTACTTTTAATACATAAGAATAATTTTAAAAATAATGTTTACAATAAAAATTGCATATGATATAATTTTTTAGGTAAAGAGGTGAAGTAATTGAACCAAATATTAGCAGTAGAAAATGATCAAAAAAACAATAAAAAGAAGAAAAAAAACACTACAGCAGATATAAAAAATGTAATTACTGTTTTTTGTGTTATTACAATATTATTTGGAATTGCGATAACAGGGCAAGGTGTATATGCTATTGTAAATAGCTTTAAAACAGATACAAGCCAAGAACAAGTTGCAGAACAAAATATATCTATAGATAGTGATACAAATACAGGAAAAGTAATAATTTCTGGAACAGTTCCAGAAGGTGTTCAAAGTATAAAATATAAATGGAATGATGATGAAGAACAAACAATTGCTAAGAATGGCGAAACAACAATAAATGAAGAAATAGACTTACCAGTTGGTAATAATAACTTAACAGTTACTATAGTAGATATGAAGAATAGTTCAACACCATATACAAAAGAATTTACTGCAGATGCAACATTACCACAATTAGCCTTAAGCTTAAGTGATGATGGAACAAAGATAAAAATAGTTGCAAAAGACACAGTTGCATTATCATATGTAACATATCAATGGGATGATAGTGATGTTCAAACAATATATCCACAAGAAGGTTCAGAAGCTCAATTAGAAGCAGAAATAGAGGCAATGACTGGTAAACATACATTAACTGTAATTGCTGTTAATACAAGTAACAAAACTACAACTAAAACACAAGAAGTGGATGGAGTAGATGAGTCAACAAAACCAACTGTTGGTGCAGCAATAGACTCAGCAGATAGGTCAAAAATAATATTCTCTGCATCAGATGAAAGTGGATTAAAGAACTTGTCATTTACGATAAACGGACAAAAATATGAGTTACCAGCATCAACAGAAGGACAAAAAGAATTACAGTACACATTCCAAGTAAAAGAAGGACATTATTCAATAACTGTTGAAGCAGAAAATATATATGGACAGACAGAATCACAAAACTTCATTTACGATTATTAAACTATAAATGAGAATTTAAAAGACAGGGAAATCCTGTCTTTTAAAAAATACGAGGAGAAAATATGGAAGATGAAATAATAAAAATTATATTCTACTTTTTTATGTATTCACTATTAGGTTGGGCTATGGAATCGATATATCTTTCTATCGGTCAAAGGAGACTTGTAAATACAGGATTTTTATATGGACCTTTTTGCCCAATTTATGGCTTTGGAGCAGTTGTTTTATATGTATTACTAATACATTTACAAGGAAAGCCTGTTTTAATATTTTTAGCAGGTTTTTTTGTATTATCTGTTTGGGAATACTTTGTAGGATTTTTATTAGAAAAATTATTTAAAACAAAATATTGGGATTATTCAAACAATAAATTTAATATTAATGGAAGAGTATGTTTACTAAATTCTATATATTGGGGATTTTTGAGTGTGTTTTTTATAGAGATATGGAATCCTTTGGTAGAAACGCAATTAACCAAAATACCTAGTGATATAATTCTATATATCGACATAATTCTAGTTGCATATATAGTAGTAGATATGATTCTAAGTTCTATAAAAGCTTCAAACTTGAGTAAGAGAATAAAGAAATTAATACAATTAGGTGAAAATTTAAAAGAAAAATTAGAAGAATTGAAAAAGACTTCTTCAGAAAAACAAAAAGTTGCTTTACAAAAAATTATAGATGATTTAAAATTAAGACAAAGGGTAATCAGACTAAAAGTAGACAAACAGGTTCACAATTTAAAAAAGGCATTTCCATCAGTACAGTCTGAACATATAAAAGAATATTTAAAATTAAAAGTTACAGAATTAAAAAATAAAACGAAGGAGTAAATTATGGTACAAGATATATATATAATAGATGACGACAAATATTCATTACAAGATTTAAAACAACTATTTGCAGATAACGAAGAATATAGGTTTGTAAATGTTTCTACAGAAGAAATAAATAAAGCATTAATAAATATTCCTTCGTTAATTATAATAAATGAAGATAATGTAGATAGAGACATAGAAGAATTGTGTACAACTATAAGAAAAAATGAGGATAATAGTATAACTCCAATTATCGTTATTTCTTCTAATTCGGATAAAGAGCATAGGTTAAATGTTTTAAGAAAAGCCGTAGAATATTATATAAGAAAACCAGTAGATCAAGATTATTTATATTATACCATTAAGAATTTAATGAGATTAATGTATACTAACAGACGTGTTAGTCCATTAACAGGTTTGCCAGGTAATGTACAAATACATGCAGAGCTTAAAAAAAGATTATTTAATAAAGAAGATTTTGGTGTGTTATATTTAGACCTAGATAATTTTAAAGCATATAATGATGTATATGGTTTTATTAAAGGTGATGAGATTATTAAATTTACAGCCAGAACAATTGTAAAAAATGTGCATGCACTAAAAAATAATGATTGTTTTGTAGGTCATATAGGAGGAGATGATTTTGTAGCAATAATCTCTAAAACAAATTATGACGAAATATGCCAAAATATTATAAATGAATTTGATTCTGAAATTTTAAATTATTTTACAGAAGAAGATAGAAAAAGAGGTTATATAGAAGTTGCAAATAGAAGAGGAATATTAGAAGATTTTCCACTTACAGCAATTTCTATAGGTGTGGTTGATGTAGAACCAGATAGATTTGATAATATATTAGAAATTGGTGAAGTTGGTGCACAAGTAAAGCATTCGGCAAAAACAATTCTTGGTAGTAGTTATGTAATAGATAGAAGAAAAGAGTAGATATTTTTGGTAATTAAGAATTAAGTTCTAATACAACCCCTAAATGAATACATTTTAACAAAAGTATTCACATGGGGGTTTTCTTTATGAAAAATCTATCAATAGAAAAACGTGCAATAGAACTTGCACATTATATTATAAATTCAAAAGATACAGTAAGAGGTGCAGCTTCTAAATTTGGAATAAGTAAAAGTACAGTGCACAAAGATTTAAGTGAAAGATTACTAAAGATAAACCCGGTTTTAGCAAAAGAGGTAAGAAAAATTCTAGACAAAAATAAAGCAGAGAGGCACATAAGAGGTGGTATGGCTACAAAACTTAAATATAGTCACATTAAGGAAGATAAAGTAGGATAAAATATTGAAAGAAATAAAAATGAATGTTATCATATTTAGAGGAAAATTTAGGGGAGCAAAAGATGAAACTTAAAAGTGAAGAAACAAAAGATATAAAAGGCTTTAAACATAAAATCAAAAGAGGAGAAAACTATTTTTTAACCATTTTCGATGATAGTGGAATAAAAACAATTAATATTAGTAAATTAAATAAGAAATTAATTACATTTGGCAATGGAAAGAATAATGATATTGCTATTTTTTCGGATACTATTGCTACTAGACAGGGATATTTTGAAATAACCGAATATGGAGTTCTTGCAGTTAATACTACAAAAGGTATATTTATGAAGGGAACAGATAATCGAATATTTGATGAAATTTATTTAGCTGAAGGTAGTTTTATTAAATTTAATAGTCAAGCTAATGAACCTACTAAAGGAATATTAATAGTAATGTCTATAGGAAGAAACTTAAATGAATGGAAAGAATATTCATTAAAACTTGGTAGAAATACACTAGGTAGTGAAAAAAATAATGATATTGTATTGCCATCAAAAGGAATTGCCAAAAGGCATGCAAGTATATATTATTTTAGAAATAATATAACAATAGCTGATGAAGGTAGCTTAAATGGTATTTATATAAATAGGAAAAAAATATTACCTTCGAAAAATAAAAAAATAGAAAATTTAGATGTAATTTTAATTGGAAATTCTAAAATTGTAGTATTTGGAGATAAGTTAATCTATCAGCTTTCAGAGTCAGGAGTGCAAGTGGATGCCCTAGATATCGTAAAAAAAGTTCGTGTAAAATTTAAAACGCAAGAGATTGCTTCACACACAAGTATGACAATTAAGCCATCCGAATTTGTTGCTTTTGTAGGTGGATCAGGAGCAGGTAAATCAACTTTTATGAAATGTATAAGTGGTGTAGACAGACCAACAAGTGGAAAAGTACTAATAAATGGCGAAAATTTATATGATAATTATGATGAACTAAAATATAATATTGGATATGTACCACAAGAGGATATAGTATATTCTAATTTAACTTTGCATGATACATTACAGTATGCAGCGAAATTAAGAATGCCTGATAATACAACAAGAAAAGAACGAAATATTAGAATAAAAGAAGTTTTGGAAATTGTTCAACTTACAGAGCTAGAAAACTCATATATAAGGCAATTAAGTGGGGGACAAAGAAAGAGAGCTAGTATTGCAGTAGAACTTATTGCTGACCCCAACCTATTTTTCTTGGATGAACCAACAAGTGGATTAGATCCTGGCACAGAGAGAAGCATAATGTTAACTTTAAGAAAAATGGCAGAAATGGGAAAAACAGTTATATTAGTTACACATAATACACTGAATTTACATTTATGCGATAAAGTTGCTTTCTTTGGTAAAGGTGGTAAGTTATGCTTTTTTGGAAGACCAAAAGATGCACTAGAATTTTTTGGAGTTGACGATTTTGTAGATATATATACATTACTAAATGAAGATGTAGAACTTTGGTATAATAAATTTAAAAGTATAGAAGAAACCATAAAAGTAGAAGAAGATATAGAAGAGAAAGCAAAAATAAAAAAGAAAAAGAAATCATTTTTTAGACAATTAATGATTTTAATTTCTAGATATATAAAATTGATTACAAATGATTTTCAGCAATTATTTTTATTAATTGCACAAGCTCCAGTAGTTGCAATCTTATTGGCAATGGTTGCAAGTGAAGATATATATTCTAGTTATGATGACACTAAGGCGATAATGTTTTCTATTGGATGTGCCTCTATATGGCTTGGACTTTTAAATTCTGTACAAGAAATATGTAAAGAAAAGGTAATTTTGCAGAAAGAACATATGGCAGATTTAAAATTATCTTCATATTTGCTATCGAAATTTATAGTTCAGGGAATAATAGCATTTATACAAGCAACATTATTAGTTGGAATCTTTCAAAAAATAGTTGGTAGTTCAGAACATAGTATTCTGATTGACGGATATTGGGATATACAATTGGTTTCATTTTTATCAATATTAGCAGCTGCTTCAACCGGTTTATTCATTTCTGCTGTAGTAAAAAATTCCAATATAGCTATGTCAGTAATACCACTTATATTAGTTCCTCAGCTATTATATTCAGGAATGCTATTTAAATTAGATGGAATAACAGATTTTGTATCTAATTTTGTACTATGTAGATGGACTGTCGAAGCATTAGGAACAAGTGTAAACTTGAATGACCTTACACATATTGCCCAAACAATTAATCCATTAATAGAAATAGAGCCAGAGAATTATTTTACATTTACAACAGAACATATGATAGAAGTTATAGGAATTATATTATTAATGACAGCTGTTTTGATGTTAGCAAGTTATTTTGTATTAAGGAAAAATGTTAATAAGAATATGTAAGTTAATATAATAAAAAAAGCGCTTCTAGGCGCTTTTTTATTTAACTTTTATTAAAATAACATATCTTTAAATAGTACTAATGTTTTAATTATATTATCCCATAATGAAGATTGCTCTTCTTCTTCCTGTTCATAAGTTGATTCTTTATCAGAAGTATTACCTGCTGCGATAGATTCTGCTTCTTTTATAAAGTTATGAACATGACCTTCATAAACATTATATTGGTTACCAACCACTATGAATGCATGAGGTTCACCATCAGCTATAAATCTTTGCACATATGGAATAGATGAAATTTTCATTGCTTCATTATATACTGTGTCACTATTTTTAAATGGTACTGTAGTATCATTTGTACCATGAATTATAAGTAATGGAACTTCACATTTTCTTAAACTATTTATAGCATCTTGTTTTTCATCAAAATTTTCTTCTGTTAAACCTACACCAACTGTGGTTATTAAGAATTCTTTTATCTGCTCATCTGTAAGTATATCACTTAAGCTATCTTTATCAAAAATACCTAATATCATAGATATTAATTCAGAATCACCAACAGTATTTAATAAGTCTTTAATTATTCCTGTCATTGAAGTATATCCACAGTCATCAACTAACCCGATTACATTCTTATCTTTTATTGTTTGACCGTTAACTTCTAGACCAGATAAAAATAATGTTGTTGCACCACCTAAAGATACACCATGAACTAATATTTGACTACAATTATTTGAGTATCTATTGTTAAGATATGTTAACCAATCAAAAACATCTAAGCTTTCTAGATATCCCATTCCATTACTACCACTTGTATTACCAGCTCCTCTTAAATCAGGAGCTAATATGTTGTATCCTTGTTCTAGATACATTTCGCCAAGTGCATCTGTTATAGCTTGACCATTCATCATGAAACCATGGACTAAAACCACCCATTTATTTGATTTAGGTGTGCCATCAGAATTTAAATCGTTAGCATAGTAAATATTAGCACTTAATTCTACATTATATTTGTCTCCTACAAGTTTAGTTGCAGTTGTTGAATCTATTGTAACTGTTTCATCTGGAACCATCATTACTATAGATGAATTAAATAATGATATTATTTCATTTAATATATTTTGAATTAAATTTTGCGAATTATTTGAGTTATCATTTATAATTTTATTTAAAAGTTTATTGGAAATATTAGAAACTGTTGCAGAATTAGGATAATTTTTCCTAAGTTCTAAAACTTTAGTTATCATTTGTTTTTTGATAGTATTATAATCTGAATTAAAATTTAACCCTTTTGTATAAGAATTAAAAACATTTAAGAAATTTTTGTAAGTATTTCTGTCAAAATACTGTTCATCTTGAAAAATTATGTTCATGTAATCATTGTACTTGTAACTAGAATAAGCTTGTACGCTACTAAATGTAAAAAATGTAATAAAAAGTACTATTAAAATAATTGATAATGTTTTATGAAATAAAAATTTTTTTCTCATAAAAATCCCCCTAATATAAATTTTACTTAAAATTATGTTAACTGCTTTAAGCTGCATAAATTATAACATTTTTTACCAATAAAGTCAACATAAAATACATCACAAGCATATATGCTATTACATAAAATATACTAGGTGATAGTAATGAACAAAATAAAAAAAGGAAGTAGTGTTGTAAAAAAAGCTGGTAATAAGGAAATTGTATTTGTGGTAGAGAAGATATTTTCAGAAAAAAGGAAGAAAATAGCTATTTTAAAAGGTTTGTGCATTAGAATTATAGAGAAAGTACCTGTATCTGAGTTAGAATTAGTTGACAGAGGATATGTTAATAAGTATATAGAAGAAAGAAATAAAATATTAGAAAAGCGAATTTATAGTAGAAAAAATTCGTATAATAATATGAAAACTGGAAAAATAGTACATCTTGATGGAGATAAGCGATATATGGAAAAGTCGTATAAATATTATAAAAAATTAGGTCTAAATGCTGTAGTAAAATTTGTACCGGAAGAAAAGCAAGAATATATTATAAAAGACTTAATTTCAAGGTATAGACCAGATATATTAGTAATAACAGGACATGATGGGATGATAAAAAAAGGAAGGAACTATAGTGATATATATAATTATATGAATTCTAGATTTTTTGTAAATACAGTAAAACGAGCAAAAGAACACGAATATGGGAAAAATCTAGTTATATTTGCAGGAGCATGCCAGAGTTATTTTGAAGCATTAATAAATGCAGGTGCAAATTTTGCATCTTCACCAGCTAGGGTACTATTAGATTTTGCTGATCCATTAATAGTTGCAGAGAAAATTGCAACAACAGATAGTGATTGTTATATTACAATAAATGATATTGCAGATGATTTAAGAGATGGAAAAGATGGTGTTGGAGGAATAGGAGCTAAAGGAAAGAAACACAAAGTAACATCATTGTAACTTAAATGTAATACAAACGTAACATTAACAAAACAAATGTTAATAATCGCCTATATATGAGGCAAAACCGTTGATAGACATGAGATACACTGTTTTGACACTGTTCGACAAAACTGCTATAATTAATTCAGTTTTGAAAAGTAGGTGATGAAATGATTTGTAGAGATGATATAACAAATCTAAAAACAGATATTGATGGAAAAGTTGGTCAAAAGATCATAGTAAAAGGATCTTTAGGCAGAAGCAGGACTTTTGAGAAGGAAGCCACAATAGAAAAAGCCTATCCAAATATTTTTATAGTAAAATATGAAGAAAATGATAGAAATGTAACTTATAGTTACACAGATATCTTAACAAGAACTGTAGAAGTTCAGGTATTTGATGGGCAAGAATATAGTCCATTAATACCACCAGCAGAAGATAAAAAGCCAAGTAAAAAGATGGATTTATAATCAAGCTATAAAGGTTATAAATAAAATTGGTTAAAGATAAATGAAAATTCCTAGAAATAGGAATTTTTTTTTGCCTCTTTCATATAAATATAAAAAAGAAAAGGAGGTAAAAAATGAGTATAGAAGTTTTACAAGACAACTTATGCGTTAATAGACTTATAGAAGGGAAGAAAAAAGAAATTACTTTAGAAAGTTCTATAATAGTTCCAGATATTAAACCAGATATTGTAAAACCAATAGATTTAAGTGGAAATGTTTGTATATATAAAAAAGAAATAATAAATGGAAGGGTAAAAATAGATGGAACGATAGATAGTAACATTATATATCTAGTTGATAGTGGTGATGAACTTATAAGGGGGCTTAATAGTAATATAGATTTTTCCGAATTTTTAGAAATAGATAGTAATATATCACAAGCAGATATTGATGCAAATATAGTTCTAAAAAATATGGAATGTGATGTTTTAAACGGAAGAAAAGTTAATTTAAAAGCTACTATAGAGATAAATGTAAGATTATATTCAAATGATGGAATAAGTATATTAAAAGATATAAATGGAATTTCCGGGATACAAAAGCTTAATAAAATAGTACAATTAAATTCTATGGTTGGCAAAAACACTACGAAAGCTATTGCGAAAGAAAACATATTACTTAATTCAGAAGAAAAAGTTATGGAAATATTAAAGAAAGAAGTAAGAATAATAAATAAAGATTTTAAAGTAAGTTACAATAAAGTTGTAGCCAAGGCTGAGCTTAGTGTTAAAATTTTATATTTAACAGAGGAAGGAAAAATAAATTATGTAGAAAAAATAATTCCTATTATGGGATTTATAGATATGGAAAATGTTACAGAAGAAAATATTTGCGAGCTTAAGTACTGTATGAAAAATATCTTAGTAAAACTAAATAATACTGATGAAAACTCTATATATCTAGAAGTAGAAGTAGAGATTAGTTGCTATTCTTACGAAACTAAAGATATAGAACTTGTGCAAGATGTATATACTCCTTTTTCTAATATTCAATACAAGCAAAAAACTGTAAAAGCAATGGTTGGCTTACAAAATGTGAGTGATATCTATCAGCTAAAAGAACAGATTTCGGATTCAGAAATTAGTAACAGTAGAATTTATAATGTAAGTACGACAAGTAGTATAAATAATGTAAAAATAGCGGGAACTAAAGCTATTTACGAAGGTGAAGTAAGTGTAAATATTTTGTATGAAAGTACAGAAGTTACACGTATAGATAAAAAAGAATTTAAATTTCCTATAAATTACGAATTAAATATATTAGAAGGAATTAGCGAAGAAAACTTAGATATTATGGTTGATGTAGAAAAATACGAAATTTCTTCACAAACTGATAATATTCAAATTAACATAGACTTAAATATAAGTACTAAAATGTTTAAAACTATTGAACTTAATATAATAGAAGACCTAGAAGAAAAAGAATTAGAAGATAAAGAAGAATATAGTATTATAGTATATTTCGTTAAAGCAGGTGATACTTTGTGGAATATAGCAAAGAAATTTAGAAGTACTGTGGAAAATATAAAACAAATTAACAATATTGAAGACGAGGATAAATTAGCAATAAATCAACAATTGTTTATTCCAAGATATGTAGAAAAAGTTAAGGCCATGTAGTATGGAAAAGATTTATTCTAGGAAGAAAATAAATCTTTCTAAAAAGTATAGAATGTTAATATTAGTATTAGTAACAGCATTGTTTACTGTGGTATATTTAATAAAAACGATAGGTCCTACGTTTAACCAGTTATGCTTAAGTGAAGCAAAGTCAACAGCAACACAAATTGTACATGAGACGATAGATGAGGTAATGGAAAAATATGGGTATAATGATTTAATTACAACAGTAAAAGATAAAGATGGCAAAATAGTATCCATGCAAGCGAATATTGCAATAATGAATAAAATCGTTTCACAAATTGCACTTAAGATACAGGAGAAAATAGATAATCAAGATAGTAGGGATATATCTATTAGGTTAGGAACCTTTACAGGAATTACATTGTTATCTGGAAGAGGCCCAAAGGTTCCTATTAGAATATCTAGTATAGGTAATTTGGATACAAAAATAAGTAGTGAATTTACATCAGCTGGAATAAACCAATCTATACATAGAATATTTGCTAGTATTAATTGTAAGATAGATGTATTAACACCATTTAATACCATAAGTAGTCAGATTGAGGAAAAGGTTATATTAGCAGAAAATGTAATTATTGGTGAAATTCCAGAAAACTATTTAGACATAGGAAATTTATTAAATGCAAATAAAAATAATTAGTTAACATATTAAATTTCAAAAAAATTCAAAAAAAACTCCCCAAAACCTGAAAAACGTGTTATAATGTGAAAGAAGTGTTATATTTTATAAAATGCCTAGTAATATATTATTGAAATAAAATAAATAAAGGAGATAATATATGGATAAATTAAATGTAAAGAACTTAATTAACATTAAAGTAATTGGAATTGGCGGAGCTGGTAACAATGCTGTTAACAGAATGATTGAAGACGGAATCGAAGGGGTAGAATTTTATGAGTTTAACACAGAAGTAAAAGTTCTTGAGGAAGCAAAGACAAAAAATGTTATGCAAATCGGGAAAGAAATTACAAAAGGATTAGGTGCTGGCGGAGATGTATCCATAGGTGAAAGAGCAGCAATGGAAAATAAAGAAGAAATCAAGAATATATTACAAGGTACAGACTTATTGTTCTTAACTGCCGGAATGGGTGGCGGAACAGGAACTGGTGCAATTCCTGCAATAGCACAATTTGCAAAAGAGATGGGAATATTAACAGTTGGTATAGTTTCTAAACCATTTTCTTTTGAAGGAAAAGTACGAATGGCAAGAGCGGAACGAGGAATAGATGAATTACGCGAAAATGTTAATTCATTAATAGTTGTTTTAAATGACAACTTATTAAAAGGGAATTCTAGAATTACATTACAAAATGCATTTAAAGAAGTAGACTTAGTTTTAGAAAAGGGAATAAAAGGTATAACAGACCAAATTGCAACTCCTGGTTTAGTAAATATAGACTTTGCCGATATCAGAACAATTATAGGCTATAAAGGAAACGCTTATATGGGTATTGGTAGAGGAAAAGGAGAACACAGAAATGAACTAGCTGTAAAAGAAGCAATTGGTAATCCTTTAACAGAAACTATGATACAAGGTGCAAAAGGTGTAATCGTAAATATTGCTGGTAGTGCAGAAATGCCATTAGATGAGATTAATGCAATTATGACAGTAATCGGAGATAGAGTAGACAATCCAGAAGCAAATATTATCTTTGGTACAATAATAGACGATTCATTAGAAGATGAAATAGTTATTACTGTAATTGCAACAGGAATAGATAAATAGAGTCGGGATTTGGGGACGTTCCTTAAATCCCTATTTGCTTATATATAAAATAAATAAAGCTGAATATACGTAAAAAACAAAACACCCTAATGTTAAAAAAAATAACATTTAGAGGTGTTTTTTCTTGTGCAAATATGATAAGATTTAGCATATATGAGGTGAGCAGATGAGTTTAAGATTAATATATGGAAAATCTGGATGTGGAAAAAGCGAATATTGTTTTAAAGAGATAGCAAAAAATGTTAATAAAGAAAAAATATATATGATTGTGCCAAACCAAATGGCGTTAATGGCAGAAAAAAGATTGATGGAAAAGGCAGATAATTTGGCATTAGTAAATACAGAAGTAATTACATTTAGTAGAATGGCATTTAGAGTAAGAAATGAGATAGGTGGAGCTAAAAAAACTAATTTAAGTAAAAGTGGTAAAGCAATGCTTCTTTATGATATTTTAAGTAAGTGTAAAGATAATTTGAACTTCTTAGGAAAGAATGCAGAAAATGTTGACATTATAGGAAATTCAATTACAGAATTTAAAAAACATAGAATAAATATAGATAACTTAAAAGAAGAAGCTAATACAACCACTGATATATACCTAAAGCTAAAATTAAATGACATGATTACTATGTATGAAGAATTCGAAAAAAGCATACAAGATAAATTTTTAGATGAAAATGATGTATTAGACATTTTAAATACACAAATTTTAGAAAGCAATCAGTTTAAAGATGCAATAATTTATATAGATGAATTTGTTGGTTTTACAACTCAGGAATATGAAATTATAGCTAAACTAATGCAACTAGCAAAAGAAGTAAATGTTACGATATGTACAGATAATTTAGTTCAGCAAGAAGATGCAGATAAAGATATTTTTTATGCAAATAAAAATACAGGAATTAAACTAATTAATTTAGCGAAAGAATACGGAATAGAAATAGAGGATGATGTTAAACTTACAGAATTACATAGGTTTAAAAATTCTGAATTAAAACATTTAGAAGAAAATTTTTATGCAGTACCTTATAAAACATATAAAGAAGAGCCAAAAAATATAAAACTATTTTTAGCAAATAACCAATATACAGAGATAGAACATATAGCCTCAGAAATAGTAAAATTAGTTAGGAATGAAAATTATAGGTATAAAGATATATCTGTTATAACTAAAAATTTAAACTTATATTCTAGTTTAATAAAAGTTATTTTTGCAAGCTATAATATTCCAGTTTTTATAGACGAAAAAAAGGAATTAAGTGAAAACGTTTTAGTAAAATTTTTAATAGCAGTATTAGAGATTTGTAATAAAAATTGGTCATATGAAGCTGTATTTAATTATTTAAAAACAGGTTTTGTAAACATAGATAAAGAAGAAATATTTAAACTAGAAAACTATTGTATAAGATGGGGAATAAAAGGTAATAAGTGGTATAAAGAAGATTGGAATTATGTAGGAAAAGAGGAATATACAGAAGAGGAACTAGCAAGATTAAATGAACTTAGAAAAATGATTGTTACACCAATTAGAAAACTACAAGAAAAATCTAGGAAAGATAATAGTTTTATAAATTTAACTAAGATTTTATACGAATTTTTAGAAGAGATGAAGATAGAAGAAGTTATAACTTCAAAGATAGAAAAACTAGAAGAAAAAGGCTTTATAGAGCTTGCAAATGAATACGAAAGCAGTTTTAAAGTTCTTATAGAATTATTTGATGAAATTGTATTAGTCTTTGGAGAAGAAAAAACTAATTTTGATAAATATATGAATATATTAAAAATAGGTTTAAAAAATACAGGACTTGGAAAAATTCCTGCAACACAGGATCAAGTTATTGTTGGAGATGTAAGTAGGTCAAGAAGTCATAAAGTTAGAGCTGTATTTATAATAGGAATAAATGATGGAGAATTTCCAAGTATCTATAAGGATGAAGGATTTTTTAACGACAAAGATAGGGAATATTTAAAGGCACAAGGTTTTGATTTAGCTAATGGAAGCTTAGAAAATTTATATGAAGAAAACTTTAATATATATAAAGCATTTACTGTAGCAGAAGAAAAACTATTTTTGTCATATGCGTCATCAGATAATGAAGGAAGAACGCTAAGACCTTCTATATTAATAACTAAACTAAAGAAAATATATCCAAACTTACAAGAAAGAAGTGATATAATTACACAGGAAAAAGAGATTATCACTGCAAATAATACATTTGATAATTTAATAGAAAAATTAAATTCTTATCAAGAAGGAGAAGAGATAGAAGATATTTGGTTTGATGTTTTAGAATACTATGGAAATAATCCTTTATGGAAAGGTAGATTATTAAAAAGTTTAGAAGGAATAAAATATACAAATGTTCCAGAAAAGATTAAGCCAGAATTTATAAAAAAATTATATGGAGAAACTTTACATACAACGATTTCGAGATTAGAAAGATATAGAAGTTGTCCATTTTCATTCTACTTAGAATATGGACTAAAACTAAAAGAGAAGAAATCATTAAAGTTACAACCAATAGATACAGGATCTTTTATGCATGAGGTTATAGATGAATTTTTTGAAGAAGTTGCAGATAAAAAAATAAGCATAAAAGAACTTGAAAAAGAAGAGATAGAAAAAATAGTAAAACAAATAATAGAAGAAAAGTTAAATTTAAAAGCTAATTACATTTTTAAAAGTATTCCAAAATTTATGGTGCTTACAAATAGGTTATGCAGATTAGTAACTTTATCTATAGTATATATTGTTCAAGGGCTACAAGCTACCGATTTTGAAGTTGTAGGAAACGAGATAGAATTTAAAAATGGAAAAGAGTATAAGCCAATAGAAATTACTACAGAAGATGGAAGAAAAGTAGAGATAACAGGTAAGATAGATAGAATTGATTTAGCAAAAGATGAAACTGGAAAATATATTAGGATAATAGATTATAAATCATCAGCAAAAGATATAAACTTAAATGAAGTATTAGCTGGTTTACAATTGCAATTAATTACATATTTAGACGCAGTATGCGAAGAAAAGGATGTAATACCAGCAGGAGTATTATATTTTGGCTTAACAGAGCCTAAATTAGATAAAGTAAAAAATGCTAAAAACATAACAGATGAAGAGGTAGAACAAAAAATAAGAGAACACTTTAGAATGAATGGGTTAGTATTGGCAGAGATGAATGTAATTAATATGATGGATAATAACTTAAAAGATGGAGAAAAGTCTACAACTATTCCAGTAAAACTAAAGAAAGATGGTAGTATGGATAAAACATCTAAAGTAGTATCAAGAAAAGAATTCGAAATACTACAAAAATATGTAAAGAAAACTTTAGGAGATATTTCTAAAGAGATTTTAGATGGGAATATAGACATAAAGCCATATTATAACGTCAAAAATAAAAGGAAACCATGTGAGTATTGTGCATATGGCTCAATATGTAATTTTAAAAAGGGATTTTACGGAAATGACTATAATTATATAGACAACCTAGAAAAAGATTATATACTAGAATGTATGAACTTTGGGGACGGGGTTAAAAGTTCATAAGTATACATAAAACGATGTTTGAATCAAGCCCTAAAAAATTAGGAAGGAGAGTCTAATGGATTTAAGTAATGAAAATATAATTCATGTAAAAAAAGGTGATGTTGAATATTTACAATTTAAAGAATTATTAAAGTATTCTGACAGAGTACAACATGCTTATTCATTAAAGCCATTACAATTTAGTGATGAGAATGACCAAGCACCAGCAAATTATGAAAAAATATGTGAAGCATTGAACATAGATTCTAATAAAATAATTAAGTCAGCACAAAAACATACAGATGTTGTTAAAGATATAGAAGAATATACAGATGAAAAATTCGAATTTGTAGATGGTTTTATTACGAATAAGAAAAATATACCATTAGTTACAAAATATGCAGATTGCACACCTATAATTTTATATGATAAAATCAAAAATGTAATAGGAAATGTACACTCAGGTTGGAGAGGAACTTTGCAAAGAATAAGTGCTAAAGCAGTTAAATTGATGATAGAAAAATATAATTGTAATCCAGCAGATATAATAGTATGTATAGGTCCATGCATAAAGCAATGTCATTTTCAAGTAGAAGAGGATTTTATAGAAAATTTTAAACAAGAATTTGGAAATGTAGAAAAATATTATAAAACAGGAGAAATTATAGAAGGTAAACAAAAATATTATTTTGATACAACAAGTTTAATAATAGATTATTTAACCGAAATAGGAATAAACAGAGAGAATATCTTTGACAGCAATATTTGTAGTGTCTGCAATGTGGCTAAAATGTCCTCATATAGAGCAGAAAAAGAAAAAGCAGATAGAAATATGAATATCGTAATGCTTAAATAAAAAGTAGAGACGGCGGGGATTTGGGGACGTTCTTTAAATCCCGATTTGACTATAAAATAAGATGAATTTTAGGCATGTGAGTAAAAAGCTATTTGACATAAAATTTGAACTTTAAGCTCCGTCCCTAAAGTTCAGAAGGGAGAAAAACACATGATACCAGCTAGGTTACAAAAAGGTGATACATTAGGAATAATTGCACCTTCAGATAGTGTGACAGCAAAAAATTTAGAGGAGTTTAATAATTCAATACTATTAATGGAAGGTTCAGGCTATAAATTAAAGATAGGAAAGAATGTATTTGCTAATCCGACAGGATATGGTGCGACAGCAGAGCAAAAGGCCGAAGACTTAAATAGAATGTTTGCAGATGATGAAGTGAAAATGGTTTGGTGTGCAAAAGGTGGATTTAATTCTAATTCTATTTTTGATTTAATCGATTATGAATTAGTTAAAAGGAATCCAAAAATTTTATGTGGGTATAGTGATACTACAGCAATAGCAAATATGATATATGAAAAAACAGGGCTAGTTACATTTTCCGGTCAAACCTTTAAAGGTCTTTCAGCTTGTGAAACAGAGTATTGCTATAAAGAGATTATAAAGAGATTTCAAGATGGAAGTTTAGAATTAGGAACAAAAGATGATGAATATAGAGTAATTAATCCAGGGCAAGCAGAAGGAATTATGATTGGTGGAAATTTAAGTATTATGTCTAATTTAATAACAGGAAAATATAATGTAGATGTTACCGATAAAATTCTATTCTTAGAAGAATTTTGGTTAGAATCTCCACCTGAAGCAGTGAGTTCATATTTTTATAGAATGAAACAAAATGATGTGTTTAGCAAAATTAAAGGAATTTGGCTTGGTGGATATGAACATGAATCTGGAATAACGCTTGCACAAGTTTTAAAAGATACAATAGGAAATGAATATAATTTCCCAATAATTCAATCAGATAATTTTGGACATATAGATCCAAAGACAGTTATACCAATTGGTGTTAAAGTAAGGATAGATACAGATGACAAAGTAAAAATAAAATTATTAGAAAAGTGTGTAAACTAGCATAAAGAGGTGTAAAAATTGTACGACAATTGGGAGGATTTAGAAAAATCAATAATAGGTTGTAAAAAGTGCAAATTATGCAATAATAGAACTAATATAGTATTTGCAGATGGAAATAAAAATGCAAACGTGATGCTTATAGGAGAAGGTCCAGGAGCAGATGAAGATAAGCAAGGAGTGCCTTTTGTAGGTAAAGCAGGACAACTAATGAACAAAGCATTTGAAGGGTTAGGGATAGATAGAAAAAAATTATATATAGCTAATATAGTAAAATGTAGACCACCAAACAATAGAGTACCAGAAGAAGATGAAGCAAGAGCATGCTTGGACTATTTAAGAAATCAAGTAATATTAGTAAAACCACAAATAATAGTACTTATGGGAAGTACTGCACTTCAGAATATATTAGGAAAAGAATATAAAATAACAGCAAGTAGAGGACACTGGATAGAAAAGAAAGGAATAATGTATATGCCAACATGGCACCCAGCAGCACTTTTAAGAGACGAAAACAAAAAAATAGACTTTTGGCGCGATTTTAAAAAAGTAATTGCAATGTGTGAAGAGCTAAAAATTGGTATTTAGGAATAGAAGGGATTTAGGGACGTTCCTAAAATCCCTAAAATAACGATTATTGTTTTTCTAAAGTGTATTAAGTAAAATAAATATTGGAGGCTAAAATGGAGAAATATTTTAAAGATATGGACTATGAAAAAATAAGTGAAGAAGAAGCTTTTAATGGAAGAAGAGTGAAAGTAAAAATAGAAAAATATTATAATAAAAGAGATAATAAAGAAGTATATCGTGAACACATAAAAGCAGGAAATGGTGCTGTTATAATGCCTTTTTTAGATGATAATACATTAATAATGATAGAAGAAATAAGAACGCCAATAGGAAAAAGTATATTAGCATTTCCGGCAGGACTAATTGAAAAAGGTGAAGAACCAGCAGATGCAGCCAAAAGGGAATTAGAAGAAGAAACTGGATACAGAGCAGGAGAAATTGAACAAATAATATATGAATATCCAGCAGTAGGATATTCTGATGAAAAAGTATATATTTTTAAGGCAAAAAATTTAACAAAAACACAAAGACATTTAGATCCTACAGAAGATATAAAAGTACATAAAATATCTGTAGATGAACTAAAAGAATTATACCGAAATGGAGAGATACATTCTTCTGCAGAACTTTTAGCAATATTAAGTTATTTTTCGAAAATATAATTTAGCTAAAAAATTTATAAATAGGAAGAGGGAAAAAAGGAACGTCCCTGAATCCCTTGGGAAAGCGTTCCCAAATCCCAATAGGAGGAGAAAAAGTGGAAAATATAATAGATGAAGCAAATAGATGTCTAAGTTGTAAAGTGAGGCCATGCTCTAAAGCATGTCCATTAGGAAATGATATTCCAAGCTTTATAAAGCAAGTAAAAGAAAATAATTTAGAAGAAGCATTTAAAATTTTAACTCAAACTACAGTTTTAGGTGCAATATGTGGAAGAGTTTGCCCTCACTTTAAACAATGTATGGGTAGTTGTGTAAGAGGAATTAAATCTGAGCCAATCAATATCGGAAATTTAGAAACTTATATTTTTGATAATGCTTTACAAAAGAACTATAAAATAGAAACAACTAATAAAATAGAAGGAAAGAAAGTTGCAGTAATTGGTGGAGGACCATCAGGACTTACATGTGCAGCATTTTTAAGTATGAATGGGGCTAAAGTTACAATTTACGAAAAACAACCAAAACTTGGTGGAATTACAAGATATGGTATTCCAGATTTTAGATTACCAAGAGAAGTTATAGATAAAACAGTAGAAAAAATATTAAGTCTAGGAATAGAAGCAAAATGTAATCAAACTTTAGGAAAAGATTATGAATTAGTAGATATAGAAAAGCAATATGATGCTGTATATTTAAGTGTTGGAGCAAATGTATCATCAAAAATGAATATACCAGGTGAAGATTTAGATGGAGTATATGGGGGAAATGAATTATTAGAAACAGGAATTCATCCAGATTATACCGGTAAATCTGTTGCTGTAAGTGGTGGCGGAAATGTAGCAATGGATGCTGCAAGAACTATAAAAAGATTAGGTGCTAAAAATGTATATGTAATATATAGAAGAGCAAGAGAACAAATGCCAGCAGAAGATTACGAAGTAGAAGAAGCGATGAAAGAAGGAGTAGAGTTTTTATTCCAAAATAATATTGTTAAAATAATAGGAAATGATAAAGTAGAAAAATTGGAATGTATCAAAACAGAGCTTGTTAAAAGAGAAGGAGAAAAAAGATTAGTTCCTGTGAATATAGAAGGCTCTAATTATACATTAGATATGGATTATATTGTAATGGCTGTTGGTTCTAAAGCGAATAAGGAAGTTGTCGAAAAGACAGGATTAGAAACAACTGAGTATGGAAATATAAAAGTAGATGAAAGATATATGACATCTAGAAAAGGAGTTTTTGCTGGAGGAGATTTAATAGGAACTAAAGCGACAGTAGCATGGGCTGCACGTTCTGGAAGAAATGCTTCAGAGGAAATAATAAAATACTTATTAGGAGAAGGATAATGAAAATAAGAAGACTACAAAAAGAGGATATTCCAGAACTATTAAATTTACGAATAGAGCAACAAAAAGAATATCACGAATGTTTAAATGAAGAAGAAAAACACATAATAGAATATACTAGGGACTACATAAATGGAAATTTAAATAAAGATTTGTTTATGTTTGGAGTTTTTAAAAACAATGAAATAGTTGCAATATGTGGATATAATGTTTGGAATGGTTTCCCATCACTTACTAATCATTCAGGAAAAATTGCATATCTATGTAGTGCCTATACAAAGCAGGAGTATAGGGGACAAGGCATTATGCAAGAACTATTAGATAAAAGTATTAATACAATAAAAGAAAACGGTATAACTAGAATAAAACTTAATTCAAGTAAAGAAAATGCAATTAGAATTTATTCAAGACTTGGATTTACAAAAGATGAAACTGCAATGATTTTAGATTTATAAATAAAGATTTAAATACACTTACCAAATGTTGGAAAGTGTATTTAGTATTTAGAAGATACTATGATGATGACGAATGGTAAAAGCAACTCGTAAGAGTTGCTTTTTGCTTTTATATATTCATATATTAAATCTGTTTACTTTTTCAAGTTTTTGATATATAATGCTTGCAAACACAAAAAAAATGAAGGGATGAAGCTTATGTACAATTTTAAAGAGGTAGAGAAAAAATGGCAAGATAAATGGTATGCAGAAGGTACCTTTAATGCAAAAAATGATTATTCAAAGGAAAAATGGTATGGCTTGATAGAATTCCCATATCCATCAGGACAAGGTTTGCATGTTGGACATCCAAGAAGCTATACAGCACTTGATATAATAGCAAGAAAAAGAAGAATGCAAGGATATAATGTATTATTCCCAATTGGATTTGATGCATTTGGTCTTCCAGCAGAAAACTATGCAATAAAAAATCATGTTCATCCTAAAATAACTACAGAAAAAAATATAAATCATTTTAGAGAACAATTAAAATCTATAGGATTTTCTTTTGACTGGTCAAGAGAAGTAAATACAACAGATCCTAATTATTATAAATGGACACAATGGATTTTTATTCAATTATATAAACATGGATTAGCATATAAAGCAACAATGCCAATAAATTTCTGTACAGGTTGTAAGGTAGGCTTAGCAAATGAAGAAGTTGTAAACGGTGTTTGCGAAAGATGTGGAAGTCCAGTAGTACAAAAAGAAAAAAGCCAATGGATGCTAAAAATTACAGAATATGCACAAAGATTAATTGATGATTTAGATGATGTTAATTTCTTAGACAAAATTAAAGCACAACAAATAAATTGGATTGGTAGAAGCGAAGGAGCAGAAGTTAATTTTAAAATAAGTGGAACAGATGATAATCTTCTTATTTATACAACTAGACCAGATACAATATTTGGTGCAACATATATGGTTATAGCTCCAGAACATAAACTAATAGAAAAATATAAAGATAGAATTACAAACCTTGAAGAAGTAGAAGAATATAAGAAAAAAGCAGCATTAAAATCAGATTTTGAAAGAGCAGAACTAAACAAAGAAAAAACAGGTGTAGAAATAAAAGGAATAAAAGCTATTAATCCATTAACAAACGAAGAAATACCAATTTGGATTTCTGATTATGTATTAATAACATATGGAACAGGTGCAATAATGGCAGTTCCTGCGCATGATACAAGAGATTTTGAATTTGCTAAAAAGTTTAATTTACCAATTAAACCAGTAATAATAGAAAAACCAAAAGATTATGATAATAACAAAGAAAGTCTAGAGTTATTAGAAAAAGAAATAGATGCGAAATTTTCATACTGTTTTGGCGATGATGAAAAGCAAAATATGTCTGAAGCATTTACAGATGTTAATAATGGTATTGCTGTAAATTCAGGTTTCTTAGATGGACTAGAATCTAAGGATGCTATAAATAAAGCAATAGAATATATAGAAGAACACAAATTAGGAGAAAGAAAAGTAAATTACAAACTTCGTGATTGGGTATTTTCTAGACAACGTTATTGGGGAGAACCAATACCAATGGTATATTGCGAAAAATGTGGTTGGGTTCCAATTCCAGAAGAGGAATTACCATTAAAACTACCAGATGTTGAAGATTATGAACCAGGAGAAAACGGAGAATCTCCACTTGCAAAACACGAAGAATGGATAAATACTACATGTCCACATTGTGGTGGAAAAGCAAGAAGAGAAACAGATACAATGCCACAATGGGCTGGTTCATCTTGGTATTATTTAAGATATATGGATCCACATAATGATAAAGCTTTGGCTTCAAAAGAAGCATTAGAATATTGGTCACCAGTAGATTGGTATAATGGTGGAATGGAACATACTACACTACACTTACTATATTCAAGATTTTGGCATAAATTCTTATATGATATTGGTGTAGTACCAACAAAAGAACCATATGCAAAGCGTACATCACATGGAATGATACTAGGAAGCAATGGTGAAAAAATGTCTAAATCAAAAGGAAATGTAATAAATCCAGATGAAATAGTAGATGAATTTGGAGCAGATGCATTTAGAGTATACGAAATGTTTATGGGACCTTTTGACCAAACAGCGCCATGGTCTATGGAAAGTATTAGAGGATGTATGAAGTTCTTAGATAGAGTATGGAATATGCAAGACTTCTTGGTAGATGGAGATGAATATTCAGAAAAATTCGAAAAGATGATGCATAAAGCAATAAAGAAAGTTTCATCAGATATAGAAGAAATGAAGTTTAATACTTCTGTTGCAACTTTTATGACAATGGTAAATGAATTTTATAAAGAAAAACAAATTAATAAAGCAGAATTTGCAACATTTTTACAATTATTAAATCCATTTGCACCACATATGACAGAAGAATTATATCAAAAAATAGGTGGTAAAGAAGAGCTAGCATATAAAGCTTGGCCAACATATGATGAAGCTAAAACTATAGAAGATGAAATAGAAATTCCTGTACAAATAAAAGGAAAAGTTAGAGCTACAATTACTATTAAAAAAGACGAAGATGAAGAAGTAGTTAAACAAAAGGCTAAAGAAGCAGTTGCAGGCCAAATAGAAGGTAAGAGAATAATAAAAGAAATATATGTTAAAAATAAAATTTATAATATAGTAATTGGTTAAATAAGCCACTGTCCAAATCTTTGATTTGGCAACAGTGAGCTATAGTTGACGAAGTCAACAGGAACATTACAGTTATGTTTTGTAACATGGCTGTAATGTTTTTTTAACAATACTGTTATAGAACTTTTGGGCTAATGTAGTATAATATAATTATCTATAGGTATACCAAGGAGAATAGATATGGGGATCGAATCAAATTTAAGAAAAGAAGGAATCAAAGTTACAGAAGAACTTGATAAGATAAAAGTTAATACTATAGCAAAGAATGTTGCTCAAAAGATTGTAGCTGCATTCCCTGAACTTGACTTTAAATTAGGGGAAGTATTTATAAAACTTTCTCAATTAAAAATGTATTATGCAGAAGTGCCAAAGGGCTTTTCAGAAGCTAATTATTTCTACAAAAATACTTCAATTTATTTTAACCAAGAAGTCCCTATAGAAAAAATCGAAAATTATGCTATTCATGAATGCATTCATTATTTACAAGAAAGAAAGGATAAAGCAGGATTTTTATTAAGGCTAGGCTTATGCGATTTAACACAATATAAAGTTCATGGGCTAGCACTAAATGAGGCAGCAGTACAATATGCAACAGCTAAAGCAACAAAAGAACCAAAAGATAATGTGAAGTATTATGGAATTTCTTTTGATACAATTAGCCCTACTTGTTATCCATTAATATGTAATTTGATTGCGCAAATGGCATATGTAACAGGGGAGAAAGTTCTTTTTGATAGTACTTTTAATAGTAATAATAATTTTAAGGAAACGTTTATAGAAAAAACTTCTGAAGATACATTTTATACATTAGAAAAGAATTTTGATAAGATTTTAAAGCTAGAAGAAGATTTATTAAAATTAAATAATAAGATGGAACTTTCAGATAATTTAAATTCTGGACTTAATAAAAAAAGACTTAAAATAAAGAATAGTATTCAAAGTACATTTATGGAATCACAAAATTTAATAATTACTTCATATTTCGATACAGCTTTTGAAAGAATTACGAATTTAGAAGAGGTAGAGAATTATAGGAGATCATTATATAATTACAAAGATTTAGTTGGATATGTTGATGGAATCGACACATTTAATGAATATTACATTAAGACTATGAATAAACTAGAAAATAAATATAACGAGCTAGAAAAAGGAATTATAGCAGAAGATGAAGAACAAGAAATAGTAGGTTTACCAGCAGAAAGAAGAAATAAATTCCAAATATTCTGGCAAACAGTAAAGAAGTTCTTATTTAAATCAGGTGAAGAGTATAAAAGAGAAGAAAAATAACACAAATAGAGGAAGTGATTCCTCTATTTTTACTTTAATTATAAAAAAATCTTATAAATCCATTGACAACACCAAAAAAACATGCTATTATATATAAGCGATTAAAGAAGAAGGTAACCACTTCCACCTTGTCTATAAAGATAGAAAGGTAAATAATTAAATATAAATATGTATATTGTAATTATTTAAGTGGGTTAACTTGCGTCTTTAAGTTAATTCATTTTTTTATTGTCTAAATTAAATTAGACGAAAATATATGGAGGTGTTTTAGAATAAAACAGGATTTACCTATTAACGAAAAAATTAGAGCCAAAGAAGTCAATCTAATAGACGAAAATGGTGAAAAATTAGGAGTAATGTCACTTAACGAAGCACTTAATATAGCTTCAGAGAAAAATTTGGATGTAGCGTTAGTTTCTCCAAACACAGTACCACCTGTTTGCAAAATTATGAATTATGGTAAATATAAATTTGAGCAAGCAAAGAGGGAAAAAGAAGCTAAAAAGAAACAAAAAGTATTCGAATTAAAAGAAATTAGAGTAACACCTAATATCGAAGAACACGATTTTGGATTTAAATCTAAAAATGCAAGAAAATTTATAGAAGATGGAGCAAAAGTAAAAATAACAGTTAGATTTAGAGGAAGAGAAGTTAATAATGTTAAATTAGGAGAAGCAGTTATCAACAAATTTATAGAAGAATTAAGTGATATAGCATCTCCAGAAAAGAAACCTTTATTAGAAGGTAGAAATATGTTTGTAATTTTATCAAAAAAAGCATAAATAGAAAGGAGCAATTAAAATGCCAAAATTAAAAACAAATAAAGCTGCAAGCAAAAGATATGGTTTTACAGCAAAAGGAAAAGTAAAAAGAACATCTGCAAACGCAAGACACAGATTATCTACAAAAACAAGTAGACAAAAAATGTCTAGAAAACAAAATTCTTATGCAGACAAAACATGTGTTGAAGGAATCAAAAAATTATTACCATATGGTTAATAAAAAGAACGAAGAATGAGGAGGAATAGAAAATGGCAAGAGTAAAAACAGCAAGAATTACTCGTAAAAAACATAAAAAAGTATTAAAACAAGCAAAAGGATATTTTGGTGCAAAAAGATACAGATTTAGAATGGCTAAACAAGCTGTTATGAAATCTGGAATGTATGCATATATAGCTAGAAAAGATAAAAAGAGTAATTTTAGAAAATTATGGATAGCAAGAATAAATGCAGCTGCAAGAATGAATGGAATTTCTTATAGTAAATTAATAGCTGGATTAAAGAAAGCTAATGTAACAATTAACAGAAAAATGTTAGCAGATATCGCTATAACAGATCCAAAAGCATTCACAGAAATTGCTGAAATTGCAAAAAAAGCATAATAAAATAAAATTCTAAGATACTAGTTTGTGAAAACTAGTATTTTTGTGCATAAAAACGCATATTATATAGTAGAAAGGGGGGGAATATTTTTATGGCAGAAGAACAAAAAATCTTGTCAATCATAGATTATATAAATCAAAATAATATATGTAATAAGTATTTAAATAAATTAAAAAATATAATTGGCAGCAGCAATGTAGAAATATTATCTAGGGTTAAAGAAAAACAATCAGCACTAGACAAAATGAAAGTTAGACATTTTGTTTCTGCAAATCAAATAAGTGATTTTGTTGGATATATGATAATTACAGATACAGTCGAAGATGTATATAAAATTAAAAATAAAATAGAAAATGATTTAGGAAATTGTCTAGAGGAAGACTATATAAAAAATCCTAAAAATGGTTATAAGAGTATACACTTAAATTATTTAGTCGAAAAAGATATTCCTCTAGAGATACAGATAAAAACAAAGCAAATGAAAGCTGCACAAGATATTGTACATGATAAAATATATAAAAATTTTAATCTATCAGAAGAATTAAGAAGTGTGCTTAGCAATTTAGTATTTTTAAAAGTATTAAAGCAATAAAGAAAAAACTTTATTGCTTTTTCATTTTTGGTTTTGCAATTAATGAAGCTAAATAACCAAAGAATATTGCGGCAGCAATACCACCTGCTGCATTTTTTATACCTCCAGTAAACGCACCTAAAAGACCTGCTGATTTTACTCCTTCAATAGCGCCTTTTGCTAAATTATATCCGAATCCAGTAAGAGGAACTGTTGCTCCAGCCCCTGCAAAATCAACTAAATATTTATATAGGCCAAGCCCACCTAATATAACACCGGCAGTAACAAATGTAACTAGTATTCTAGCAGAAGTTAACTTTGTTTTATCGATTAAAATTTGACCTATTACACATATAAGCCCACCTACGACAAAAGCCTTTAAAAGTGTAGCCCATTCAAAAACACTTGACCAATCAATATTACTCATGAAATCTCCTCCTAGGGATTTTGTAGGGATTTGGGGACGTTCCTAGAATCCCGATTAATCTTATACTAATATTTTGTGCATGAATTGATAATTTTATACAATTTTACAATATTGAATGTAAAAAAAAGTTATGATAAAATTATAAAAAATTATTTTAGAGGAATGCAAAAGATGATTGAAAGTGAAGTTTTTAAGAGGTATCAATTACCAATAGAAGAATTACGCCCAAAAATAATAGATACAATAGTAGAAGTTTATGGAAAAAGGCATAGAGCTCAAATAGAAGATAGATTAAATAATTTATATATAAATTCATATGTTACAGCCGAGGATGTACAAAATGATTATAATACAAAAAATAGCCATTTTGTATCAATACTATCAGTAAAATTTTTACGAAAAATAGGAATGGAAGTTTCAAAAGAAACAGAAGATAAAGTATATGAAAGAGGAACTTTTCATTTGCAAGAGGAACATAAAGAAGTTTTAAAACAATATTTCGGAACTTCTAATTTTACTGATTATGGAAAAATTCTTTCATTTGATGATAAATTAATAAATTCAGAAAACGACTATGCAAACAGAATGCATAAAGCTAATAGATGTGAGATTTTAAAAGCTATGGGCTTAGAAATTTCGCCAGAAAATTATGATGAAGTTATACAAACTAAGCAAGGTCAAGAATGTTTAAATAGAGTAATGGATATATATAAAGTAGCTGCTGAGTGTAAGAATGAGATTAATCAATTTAAGGAAGATAATAAAGATTATATAGAATATTTAGAAAAAGTTAAAAAATATGAGCAAGAATTAAAATTTAAATACATGAAGGAATATGCAAAGCAAATTGTTCCTTATTGTGATAAAGAACTTGGAACTAAAATAGAAGACGCATTAGCTAAAAACTATAATTCAGATTATAGTTTTACACAAGAAGTAGATAAAGATGGAATATATATTGCAAGGTATGGAGCCCCTCTAATTTTTGCTTTTTCAGAGGATGCAAAAGAAAAATTAGCTAAAGATAACTTTGAATCTATGCGAGTAAAATCAGATAGGGTAAAATATTTTAAAGCCAAAGGACTAGATTTAGGTAATAATTATGAAGATTATGAAAATAGTGAGGAAGCAAAAAAATTATTGCCTGACAAAGAGCTGGTAGAAACAGTGTATACAATAAAAAAAGAATGTGACAAAGAAATGGACATGGAGTTCTTTTTAAATACAGGAAATTACGAGGCTTGTAAAAGAAATATATTAGCACAAGGGATAAAAATACAAGATAGCTTTTGTAAAGAATTTGTCGAAAATGGTGTAACATGTATAGTTCCAAATGTTAGACAAGATGCTAATGGAAACTATAGTTTATTTAATATAGTTCATTTGCCACTAGTAAAAATTTTACCAGAGTATAAAGATGTGCAGATAATACACGAATTACTACATACTGTAGAATCGAGTATGAAACAAACTTCAGAAGATGAGATATATTTTAAATTTGGTTTTGATGAAGCAGTAGAACCAATATGCCATAACGAAGATGAACTTATTGTAGACGATAGGCAAGGAAATCCAAATGAGCCAAAAAGAAGCTATGAATTTTTTTCTGAAAATTTACATCAAGAATTAGCAATTGAAGTTACCAGAAGACTACATGAAAAAGGAATATATTTGTATGGAGACCCAAAACTGGCTAGAGAAACTGGATCGACTACGTATGAGCATTATAATGTTATAACTAAAAATTTTCAAAAAGAATATAGAGAAGAAATGATTGATGGAATGATGGCACCTACTAGAGATGGAATAACAGAAAGTGTTGGAAAAGAAAATTTTGAAAATTTAAATGCAGCTGTAAGCGAATATGCTAAATTACCATATTATAAAATGATGGATGACATTTTGGCTAAAAGAGACACAGATTTAACAAGAAAAAGGACAGAACTTGCTAATAGAGGAGCAAAAATAGTAAAAGATATGAAGGAATATGAACAAACTAGAGAAGAATATAGCATATCTGTTCAAAAAATAGGTAAAACAACAGTACATAGGTCTCTACAAAATAAAAGAGCTGCAATGCAAGCACTTACAAATGATAAGACTAAAGTTTTGGAAGGAGAACAATCAAGAAATGAGCAATAATTATTCTAAAGCATATGTAGAAGTATTAGAAATTTTAAAATATATTCCAAGAGAAGATTTAGAAAAAGTTCCAAAAGATATAATATATACTTTGGAAAATTGTGCAGATAAAGAGTATATCTTTAAAATTAATAAAAGTGTTCCTTTTGAAGAACAGAACTTAATGGAAGAAACAAAAGATATACTTGCCAACTTTTTTAGGGATTATTGGGCAACTGATTTTCAAAGAGAACAGATTTTGATAAAAGAAAAACAAGATGAGTATGAATTAGAAAAGAATAAGATAAAAATTAATTATGATGAATTATTTAAGAATAAAAAGATAGAGGAAAAACCAAAAACAGAACTAACAGTAATACCAGAAAAGAAATGGTATGAAAAGTTTTTGGATTATATGAAGAAAATATTTAAATTCAAAAGGGATTGAGGCAGGGATTTTGGGGACGTTCCTCAAATCCCTTTTTTAAATAGTAGTAAAGTTCTCCTACTAGGAGAACTTTCTGTACTAGATAATTATGGCGTATGCAAGATTTTCTATACTTCTATACTAACGGCGTGTGCAATTCCGGGAATACTTTCACCTTGTTGAGTGGAGGTTGAATTCATTAATGCTCCAGTTGCGATTAATAATATTTTTTTATACTTTTTAGTTTGAAGCATATTAAATAAATAGCCAGAGAATACTGTACCGCAACAAGCACAACCACTTCCACCAGCATGTGTGTCTTGGGCTTCTTTATCAAAAATTAAAACTCCACAATCATTGTAATTAGTTTTTATATTAAAACCTTTTGTTTGTGCAAGTTCAATTAATATTTCTTTTCCAACATGTCCAAGGTCACCTGTTATTATGGCATCATAATAACTTGGATTTCTGCCAGTATCGTTAAAGTGTGTAATTAAAGTATCTAGGGCTGCAGGTGCCATAGCAGCTCCCATATTATTAGCATCCTTAATTCCCATATCTATAATTCTACCAGGAGTAAAATGAGTTATAAAAGGACCTGTTCCACTAGAAGAAAGAATTGCAGCCCCAGAACCAGTAACAGTCCATTGGGAAGACTGTGGTCTCTGGTTTCCAAGTTCTAATGGAAATCTAAATTGTTTTTCTGCACTACAAAAGTGACTAGAAGCAGCGCAAATGACATTATTAGCAGCACCACCATCAATAAATATAGAGCCTAACCCAAAACCTTCAACAAAAGTAGAGCATGCACCGAATATGCCTATAAATGGTATGTTAGAATCGCGTAAACCAAAGCTAGAAGAAATACATTGATTTAATAAATCACCAGCAAAACAGTAATCTATACTAGAGATTGGAAGATTAGATTTTTTTACTGCAGAGTAGACTGTTTCTTTTAGTATTTTACTTTCAGCTTTTTCCCAAGTTTTTTCACCCCAAAACTCGTCTTCTAAGCATTTATCAAAATACTTAGCAAGAGGCCCCTCTGCTTCTTTTGGACCAACAATGCATGCTGTATCTAAAATAGTAGGAGGCTTAGTAAATTTAATAGTTTGTTTTCCTAATTTCTCCAAAAAATCATCTCCTTATGCTAAAGTAATACCTTGGGTATTAAAAATTAAATATACAATACCAACAATAATAGAAGTACAAATTCCAAAAACTAATACAGGTCCAGCAATAGTAAACATTTTACTACCAACGCCCATAACATAACCTTCAGATTTAAATTCTATTGAAGGTGCGACAATGGAGTTAGCAAAACCAGTAATAGGAACTAAAGAACCAGCACCTGCAAATTTTCCTATTTTATTAAAGAGATTTAAACTTGTTAAAAAAGCACTAATTGCTATCAAAATGATAGAAACTATAGTTCCAGAAGTTGCTTCATCAAAGCCACGTGCTTTACATATAAGTGAGATAATTTGACCAAAAGTGCAAATTAAACCTCCAACCCAGAATGCATTAAAACAATTCTTTAATATTGGCGAATTAGGGGATTTTTTATCTACATATTCTTGGTATTTTTTTTGTGTCTCGATAGGTTGCATAATTACTCCTTTCTACATATTAGAATGATCTATATAAAATGTAAGTTCTATTTCAGCAAAATATTCAGTAATCTTACCATCTTGAATATTTGCTGTTTGGTCAATTACTTTAACCTCAGATATATAATTTATTGTTTTTGAAGCTTCACTAATAGTTTGTACAATTGCATCTTTCCAAGATATGTTAGAAGAACCTCTAACACGAATGTGTTTTTCTACAGTCATTACAATACCTCCTATAAATAAAATTACTAATATTTTTTCCATTTAATTTAATTTTATACAAGCTGATGATATAATATATAAAAATGAAATTTGGGGACATTCGGGATATGGGGACGGTCCTCAAATCCCGGAAAGGGAAAAAAAGACCGTCCCTAAATCCCGGGAAGGATATAAATCCCAATGAAAGGATTGAAAATGATGAAAATCGATTTTGCACGTAACATTGCACTAAAAAGTTTATATGAAATAAATATAAAACAAGCATATTCTAATATTGTGCTCGACAAATTTATAAATGAAAATAGAGAAAAATTAAGTAACTTAGATATAAATTTTATATCTGAATTAGTATATGGTGTTGTAACATGGAAACTAACATTAGAATATATCATTCAAAAATATTCAAAAACGAAAATAAAGAAAATGTCAGATTGGGTAAAGAATATTTTGTATTTAGGCAGTTATCAAATAATATTTCTAGATAAAGTTCCAAAATCAGCAGCTGTAAATGAAAGTGTCAATTTATGTAAAAAATATAATTTTAAATCAGTTGGATTGGTTAATGCAATTTTAAGAAAAATAGAAAAAAGCGACTATAAAGAACTTAGTAACATAACTAATAGTATAACTAGAATAAGTTTAAAATATTCAATTCCAGAATGGATAGTAAAAAAATTTTGCGATGAATATGGCGAGGAAGAAACCGCCAATATTTGCCAAAATTTAAATTTAAGACCTAATATTTCGGTAAGAATAAATAGATTAAAAGGCAAAGTAGAGCTAGGCGAGAAAGGAATTTTAGAGGATTTTAGAACCATTACTGGTACAAAAAACATTACTAAAACCAAAGAATATATAGAAGGAAATATAACTATTCAAGATGAAGCAGCAGGTTTAAGCAGTTTTGTCCTTGCACCAAAAGAAGGAGAGATAGTTTTAGATGTATGTAGTGCTCCTGGTGGAAAGACAACTTACTTAGCAGAACTTATGCACAACAAAGGAAAGATTGTAGCTTGGGATATTTACGAAGAAAGACTAAAACAAGTTGAGCAAAATGCTAAAAGATTAGGGATTGATATTATACAAACAGAAGTACATGATGCAACTAAATTAAAAGAAGAATATGTAGAAAAATTTGATAAGATTTTGCTTGATGTACCGTGTTTAGGTTTAGGAGTAATAAGAAGAAAGCCAGATATAAAATGGAATAGACAAGAAGAGGATATAAAAGAAATTTCTGATATTCAATTTAATATACTAAAAACATGTTCTAAATATTTAAAGAGAAATGGAACTTTAGTATATTCTACTTGTAGTATGTTAAAAGAAGAAAATGATGCAATAATAGAAAAATTCATAAAAGAAGAAAATTTCGAAACAGTTAATATAGAAGAGCAAATACCAAATGAATTTTCTAAGATAACTACTAATAATATGGTACAATTTTTACCAAGTCAAAACCATGATGGATTTTTTATAACAATGCTAAAGAAAATATAAGGTGCTGGAGGAGGTGTTGGAGGCGTAAGGTAAGTATAATATTACGTTAATATTACATTATTATTATGTTTAAATTAAATACCTTGACTTTTTTATATAAACATATAAAATATTGTTAAAAGAAAACTGCAAAAGTATTACGCAATTATACAAAAGAAGGGAGACGTTTATATGTTAAATAAGGTAAGAGAAGAAAAGGGAATAACATTAGTAGTTTTAATAATAACAATAATTGTATTACTATGTTTAGCAGGAGTTATAGTATACTTAGTATTTGGTCAAGATGGATTAACTGGTAAGGATAATGTACTAGAAGCTGAAAGAGATAAAGCATATGCTAAAGATATTGTAACAATGGCACTAAAAGTAGTAGAAAAAGAACAAGAACAAGCTCAGATGAATGTTAATGGATTAGTACAAACAAATACAAATCCAGATGTTATAGATGCAGTTGTAAAAGCAATAGATAAATCTTCAAACTTTAAAGAAGGCGCAGATGGAAGCTCTGTAGAATATGTTACAAACAATGGAGATAAATATGTAGTTACAATAGATACACAAAAATTAAAGGTAAAAGATGTAAACTAAAAATATAGTAGTTTAGGCTTTAACTTAAAATTGTAAATTAAATATTTATATGATAGAATAGGCATATACATTAGTATATGCCTAAAAAAATGTTAGGAGAAAAAAATGATTAATTTTATATTTAGTATAATATATTTATTGGTTTTAATAGGAATTGCAATTATAGATAAAAAAGAACATAAAATTTCTAAAAGGATTTTACTTGTAGGTTTTATTGTAGAAGCAATACAGATAATTTATTTATATGTTAATAATAAATTTCATTTAATTGAGTATTTAATTTATTTAATTATATTTGTAATATTATTAATAATAGATACGATTATTATAAGAAAAAAAGGTGAGTCTTTATATGTGTTGCAAATTCTAATGCTTTGCATGTATATGGCAATATTTACAGATAAATATATTTTTGCAGTAACAGTTATATATACATTATTAGTTATTGGATTATATATTTTAATTGGAAAAATTTCTACAATACGAAAAAGAAGAGTAATTAAAAAACAGAATGCTAAAGAACTTGCAAAATTACCAATAGGTTTTTATTTATGTATAGCAGACATACTAGTTTTAATATATAGTATAATTATATAAAAGTACTAAAAACATAGGGAGAGTGGAAGTATGAATATAGGAATAGATATAGGAGGAAGTCATATAGGAGTAGGACTAGTAGGTTCAAGTGGCAAAATAATAAATAAAAAAGAAGTAGATATTACAGAAAAAGACAAGAAAAACATAGAGAAAATGATTATAAATACAATTACAAATTTTATTAAAGTGATTTTAAAAGAACAAGACATAGAGACTAAAGAACTTGGATATATAGGAATTGCATCACCAGGAACTATAGAAAATAATTGTATATATAATGTTGTAAATTTAGGTGTAGAAAAACTAGATATAGCAAAAATTTTAAATAAAGAATTTGGCTTAGAAGTAAAAATAAAAAATGATGCTAAATGTGCAGGTATTGCAGAAAGTATGTATGGAAGCACGAAACCGGCACAGGATAATATATATTTATGTTTAGGAACAGGAATAGGTGGAGCAGCGTTCATAAATAATAAATTAGTAGAACCTAGATATAAATCTGGAATGGAATTTGGACATATGATAATACAAAAAGATGGTAGAGAATGTAAATGTGGAAGTAAAGGCTGTTTCGAAACATATTGCTCTATGAAAGTTTTAAAAAGAGAAATATCAGAAACATTAGAATTAAACGAGAACGAGACAGGGGCAAACATTGTAAATGAAATAAGAAAACATATAGATGATTTAAGAATAAAGCCACTTATAGAAGAATATGTACAATATTTGGCAATAGGAATAGCAAATTTAATAAATATATTTGAACCAGAAATTATATGTATAGGTGGAAGTTTTGTTTATATTGGGGATTTAATTATTCCAAGGTTAAAAAAAGCAATTCAAGAAAAAGGCTTATTATTTAATTCCAGAAAAGAAATAGATATAGTTCTTGCCAGTTTAGGCAATGATGCCGGAATTATTGGAGCCGCAAGCTTATTATAGAAAAAAATTACTTAAATACTTGTACAAATTTTAAGATTGTGATATAAATTATGTATGGAATTTTATAAGAAAGGTGGAACATTTGTGGAAGGCGAAACAAGTACTGATAAAAAAACGATATTAATTGTGGATGATGAACAACCAATAATTGATATGCTAGTATATAATTTGGAAAAAGAAGGATATAATACCTTAGAGGCAACAGATGGGGAAAAAGCAGTAGATATAGCTTTAAATAATACACCTGACTTAATATTATTAGATATTATGATTCCTAAAATGGACGGATTATCTGTTTGCAAAAGAATTAGACATACGTTAAATGTTCCAATTATAATGCTTAGTGCAAAAGGCGAAGAAATAGATAAAATATTAGGATTGGAATTAGGAGCAGATGATTATATAACAAAACCTTTTAGTATAAGAGAGTTAATGGCAAGAATAAAAGCTAATTTAAGAAAAGGTAAAGGAAGTTACGAAGACGGAAAGCTAGAGGCAAATACAAATAAAATAATTGTAGGAGATTTACAATTAGATGTTGATAAATTCGAAACAAGAGTTAAAAATAAAGTTATAGATTTAACATTAAGAGAGTTTGAAGTATTAAAATATTTAGCAAATCAATTAGGTCAAGTTGTAACAAGAGAAACTCTACTAGAAAAAGTATGGGGATATGAATATTATGGTGATATTAGAACTGTAGATGTTACTGTAAGAAGAATAAGAGAAAAGATAGAAGAAGACACATCAAATCCAAAAATATTAATAACTAAAAGAGGAGTAGGTTATTATATAGCTACAGGTGATAAATAAATATAAATAAAGCCACTATCAAAATATTTGGTAAGTTATGATTAGGGCAAATTCAATAAATTGTGGTAAAAAGTCACAATGCAAATGAGTAAAAATCGTCGGTCGAAATACAGATATGTAGTCTATTTTAACTGGCGATTTTATTAGTATAATAAAAATCACTTAAAAGTAGTGTAACAAGGAGTAATAAATGATAAAGAATATACAATTGAAAATAGTATTAATATTTTTTATATTAGGAATGTTTATAATTATAGGGTTAGGGTTATTTTTTACTAACTCATTAGAAGCAATAAATACTGCTTTAAATACAGCTCAAATTACAGATGTAATAATAGAAGAAATTAATAATATTAAAACAATATCTATGATTTCTTTAGTATTATTAGGGGCAATTAGCATTATTGTAGGAATTTTTCTTTCAAAAACGGTAGTAAAGCCTATAGATAAATTAATAAAAAATGCAGAAAAGTTAACCTCAAAGGAAAAAAATGCTCATGTGAAAAATAAGAATGAGATAGACAATTTGGCAGATACTTTCGAGGAAATGACAACAAAATTGCAAGCCAATTTATCAGAGATTTCTACACAAAAAAAGCAAATGGAAACAATTCTTTTACATATGAGTGATGGTATAATTGCTTTTAATATGGAAGGAAAGGTAATATTAATAAATCCAGCTGCAACAAGAGCATTATCTATAATGGAAGAAGATACAGATTTTGAAACAATTTTTAAAAATGTAAATATAGACATTAACATGGAAAAAATAATCTACCTAGAAGATTGGACATCATCAGAGCAGAAAGTAAAAGTAAAAGACAGATATTTAAATCTAGCGTTTGAAATATTAAAAGATGAAAAAGATAGACCAGCAGGAGTTATGGTTCTTATACAAGATATAACAGAACATGTAAAACTAGATAATATGAGAAAAGAATTTGTAGCAGATGTATCACACGAGTTAAAAACACCAATAACATCAATAATGGGCTATGCAGATACTTTGCTAGAAACAGACCATGATAAAGAAATAGAGACTAAATTTTTAGGTGTAATATCTTCAGAGGCGAAAAGAATGTCAAAATTAGTAACAGATTTATTATCTCTTTCTAGATTTGATAGTAACAAGACAAATATAGTAAAAGAAGAGTTTGATTTAGGAGAGCTTGCTAAGAAATGCCAAGAGAAACTTCAAATAGAAATAGATAAGAAACATCTACAAGTACATTGTTTAGTTACTGCAAATGTACCACCTGTATATGCAGAAAAGGATGGAATAGAGAGAGTAATAATAAATATATTATCAAACAGTATCAAATATACAAATGAAAATGGAACGATTAATATTTATGTAGGATTTGTATATAATGATGCGTACATAAAATTTATAGATACAGGAATAGGTATTCCAGAAGAAGATTTAGAAAGAATTTTCGAAAGATTTTATAGAGTAGATAAAGCCAGAACTAGAGAAATGGGTGGAACTGGCTTAGGTCTTTCAATAGCAAAAGAAATATTAGATAGAAATAATGGAACAATAGATATAAAAAGTAAACTTAATGAAGGAACAGAAGTTGTAATAAGAATACCTACAAAGACAAATAACAAATTTATCCTAAAGGAGGAAGAAAACTTAAATGAAGGAGAAGCTAGAAGACAACCAAATATCCAGGAACAAAAAGATAATTAAAGAAATTGGTGGCTGGATTATTTGTATAGTAATTGCAGTTATATTAGCTTTATTAATAAAATATTTTATTTTAACTCCAACAGTTGTAAAACAGGAATCAATGTATCCTACATTAGAAGAAAACCAAAGATTAATTTTAAATAGACTTGGAAGAACTTTTAAACAAATGCCAAAAAGGGGAGACATAATTACCTTCGAAGCCCCAACGGTTACTTACCGAACAGAGGAAGATACAGATATTTCTAATCCTGTAGCAATTTATGAAGATGAAGAAAGAAATATTTTTGGAAATTTTAGCTACAATGTATTAGAAATTGGAAAGACAAGTTATATTAAAAGAGTTATAGGATTGCCAGGTGACCATGTACAAATAAAAAATGGCAAAGTATATATAAATGAAGAGGAATTAGAAGAGGATTACTTACAGCCAGGAATTATAACAGATGATGCAGAGGGAATATTTTATGATATTATAGTTCCAGAAAACACTGTATTTGCAATGGGAGATAATAGAAACTCAAGTGTAGACTGTAGAGCTTTTGGATGTATCCCATTAGAAAGAATAGAAGGAAAAGTCTTAATAAGATTTTGGCCACTTAATGAATTTGGAAAAGTAGAAGAGTAGGAGGAATAGACTTGTTCGAAAATATTGCAGGTCATGAGAATATAAAAAATATTTTATCAAATAACATAAATACAAAAAATATATTGCATAGTTATTTATTTATAGGAGAAGAGGGAATAGGAAAAAAGATGCTTGCAAAAGAATTTGCAAAAGCAATTTTGTGTACTTCAGAAAATAATAAACCATGCAATATTTGTAAATCATGTGTAGAGTTTAATACAAATAATAATGCTAATTTTAATTTGATAAACGAAGAAGGAAGCGCAATAAAAATAGAGCAAATAAGAAATATGCAAGTTAAAATCGCAGAAAAGCCGATAAATTCGAACTATAAAGTGTATTTAATTAATGATGCAGAACTTATGACGCAAGAGGCACAAAACTGTTTACTAAAAACACTAGAAGAGCCACCAGAGTATATTGTTATAATTCTTATAACATCAAATGAAAATAAAGTTTTAAATACTATAAAATCTAGATGTATGAAATTATATTTTAATAATTTAGATAAAAATAGCGTAAAAAAAGTGCTAACAGAAAAGTTCGAAATGGAAGATATAAATGATTCTTTTTTAGATGCTGCAGGTGGAAGTATAAAAAAAGCACTATTAATTAAAGAAAAATCGTCAGAATACGAGCAAATAACTAAATTATTTGATATAATAGATAAAGAAAATTTAGTTAACTTTATAAATTCAGCAAGTATAATATATGAAAATAAAGATGATATTTATAATATTTTGGATTATATAAATATTTTATTAGATATCAAAATTAGATCAAATTCAAACAATTCGTTTAAATTTGCAAATTGTATTTTTACAGTAGAAGAAGTTAAGAAAAGATTAAGAGCAAATAGTAATTATGATATGTCTATAGACTATCTACTGATGAATATGTGGAAGGAGATTAATGGTGAAAGAAGTAGTAGGTATTAAATTTAAAAAGCCAGGTAAAATATATTTTTTTGATCCAGCAGGCTTAAAGTTAAATTTACAGGATACAGTTATAGCTGACACTGCAAATGGTGAGGAATTTGCTAAAATAGCTATGGCTAATAAATTAATGCCTGATGAAAAGATTATAGAACCTTTAAGAAAAGTATTAAGAGTTGCTACAAAGAAAGATATAAGACAAAATGAAGAGAACAAGCAAAAAGAAAAAGAAGCTTTTAAGATTGCATTAGATAAGATTGCAAAACATAAATTACCAATGAAGCTTATAGATGTAGAATATAAATTTGATAGATCAAAAATATTATTCTATTTTACAGCAGATGGTAGAATTGACTTTAGAGAATTAGTAAAAGATCTAGCTGCAATATTTAAGACTAGAATAGAACTTAGACAAATTGGTGTAAGAGACGAAGTTAGAAGAATGGGTGGCAATGGAGTTTGTGGAAGAGAGCTTTGTTGCTGTAGTTTTCTAAATAACTTTGATGCAGTTTCTATAAAAATGGCTAAAGAACAAAACATGTCACTAAATCCATCTAAAATATCTGGAGTATGTGGTAGATTAATGTGTTGTTTAAAATATGAACAAGAGGCGTACGAAGAAAAATTGAGACGATTACCAAAAGTAGGTTCTATTGTAGAAACAGTTGATGGAGAGGGAACTGTAGATAGTGTAGAAATTCTTAAAGAAAATGTAAGAGTAAAATTTGAAGATGATGATGGATATCATTATAAAAAATATAAGGCAGAGGATGTCAAATTAATAAAAGCAAGTGAAAAAGAGGAAATTGACCCAGAAGAAAAAGAAAATGAAAAAGAATTAGAAGAACTTGAAAATTTAGCAAAAAATGATATCTTAGTAGAAGACGATATGTAATAAATGTTTTAATATAGCATATAATGAGTTAAAGTTCTATAGTATAAGATAGCTGTAGCGATAATATAGTAAAAATATAATACTGAAAGGTGGTGAATAATATGGCATATAAAATAACAGATAAATGTATAAGTTGTGGAGCTTGTGCAGCAGAATGTCCAGTAGGATGCATTTCACAAGGGGATGATAAATTCGTAATAGATCCAGAAGCTTGTATCTCTTGTGGTACTTGTGCAGGAGTTTGTCCAGTTGAAGCTCCGGAAATTATGAACGATTAGTTTGTATTATATAAATGAAAGAAGTTACAAAAAAGTAACTTCTTTTATTTTTCCTTCTTTGATATAAATTTTATCGATTATTTTTAACCAAAATTTTCTTTTTTCTTCTATATTAAAAGTATTATATATATCAGGAATGTCTTTATTTATTAACTCATTTAAATATGTAAAATCTTTTTGAGGTTCTTCTTTTTGTTCTTCTTCTAATTTTAATATTTCTTTATTTATTCTAATATAATCTTGTTTGTAGTCTTCTTTAGAAATTAAATCATCTAAATATAAATCTTTTAATTTTGAAAGTTTATTTTTTAAACTATTTATTTTTATATTGTTTTTTTGTGGTTTGGGTTTTGTTTTGATTCTAGATTTCGAAATATATTGTTTACACAAATCTTTTAAATTATTTATTAGATATTCTTCAACTGATTTATCAGATATAACCCTCGAATTTTGGCATTGCTTTTCATTTATTCCGACTTTATATTTATATTGTTTATCACAATAGTAATTAACATTTTTATTTTTACTTCTGTAATCAATCTTACGGACTAATCTGGATTTACAATAATAACAATATAACATACCTGCAAAGATTGTGGGTACATTTTCTTTTGTAAATACTTTTTCAACTCTAGGTAATAAATTTTGAACGTTATTAAATAATTCTTGATTCATAATAGCAGGAATGTAGTTATCTATATATACATTTTTTCTATACAACTTATATTTTCCAATGTAAGCAGTTTCACGTAGGTAATTAAATAGAGCATCTTGACCTTTCCCAGGAAAATGCTTAACAAAGTAGCTATAAGTTTTTTTATGATCTCCATTTACAGAAATAAAATATTTATATAGATTTCTAATATTTTCTGCTTCATATGGATCAACTACAAACTTTTTATCTTTTATTTTATATCCATATTTAGTAGTACCAGATGTAACTTCGCCTTTTTCACGCTTATTTTTAAATACGAACTTTATCCTTTCAGAAGTTTTTCCAATTTCCCTTTGTGCTAAAGATACTTTTAAATTAAACATAAACATACCATCAGCAGTAGAGGTATCGACATCATCCTCATCTATTGCTTTCATTGTACAATTATTATCTTGTAATATCTTATTTATATTGTTAGCATCTAATACATTTCTACTTAATCTATCTAGCTTAGTAAAGAGTATCATGTCATATGCAACAGATTTTTCTAACATCTTCTGTAATGCTTTTCTTTTTTTCATAGAAGAGGCAGATATACCTTCATCTATATAGAAATCATATTTATAATCATTCTCTTTGCAATATTTAATTAAGGCGTCTTTTTGTGCTTGTATAGAAAAGCCATATTTAACTTGCTCTTCTGTACTGACTCTACAATAACAAGCTACAGTCTTCATATAAAAAAGCTCCTTTCACGAAAACATGTTCTCTTGCAAGGAGCTAAAAATAAATATATAATTAAGTTAGCTCTTTTCAAGAGTGATTTTGAGATAACTAACTACAAACTTTGGTCGGGGAGTGGTTAGTTATTTTTTCTATATATAAAACTAAGATATACAGATATCAATAAAATTCTGTCCAAAAGATGTTGTTTTTAGTAGACCTTTAGAATATCCTAATTTTGCATTGTCAGGAAGCCTTTGGAACTCATCACAAAGTTTTATTTTTTCAAAAGCTTTATCATATATAGTAGTATTATGTCTATATTCATCAAAATTTATTTCTATAAGTTTTTGCCTACTTAAATTATCTAATACAATAGCACTTAATATGATATAATCTTCATTATACAATAACCCTATGTTATTAGACGCATAAATGAATCCTCCATTTTCAAAGATATATTTAGGTTTTATTATAGGTTCATTTTTTATATTTTGTTCTTTAAAAAATTTTAAAAGTATTGCATCATTTTGACTTAATTGTTTTACAATTTCAATATATGAAGGTAATACATTTCTTTTTTTTCTATTATCCATATCAGAAATTAAAATATTTTCAAAAGCTTCTTTTAAGTAATCTTCATCAAGAGCATAAGTTAATTCAGTAACACCTTTTAAAGCAATATAAGATGAAGGTTCTACACGATTTTTTTCTGGTATTTTTTGATACTTTGCTTGCATTTCTTCAAGGGCTTTTTGCATTTTATAAGATCTTTCTGCTATATATAAATCGGCTTTTCTTCCAATAGGAGAAGCCCATAATAATTGAGCTAACTTATTAACTCCTTTTGCTCCTGCTTTATCTATTTCTTTTCTTATTTCTTTAGTACTTTCACTAGCTATATCTAAAGCCTTATTAACTGTATTTGAATCTATTGGTAGTTCATCCATTTTTAATATTCATCTTCTTTCTAATTATATTTTTCCTTGATAAGATATCACTTTACCAATAATCTTAATTTTTATAAGACTATAAATTATCAGGGTCTATACCATAACTTTCAAGTTGTTCTTTCAATAAATCATTTAATTCATTACTATCATCGTATTCTTCTTGTAGATTATCTAATTGACTTTGTAAATTGTTATTTTCTTCTTCTAGATTTAAATTTTTTTCTTTTAGCTCTTCTATTTCAGTTTCTAATGATTCAGTTTCAGATATTTTTGTTTGATATATATAATCTAATCCAAATAAAACTAATCCTATTATAATAGTAGAAATTAACAAAGATTTATTGAAATTATTTTCATAATTCCTGGAGCCTATTATTGCAAATATAATAAGTGAAACAATAATTCCAGCAAACAAGCAACCTAATAATGTAAAAATAGTTTCCAATGTTATTTTCTCCTTTTCTTTCTTCTAAATTCCTCTACAACACCAATTATTCTAACAGGTAATGTTTCTATTTGCTCATTAGTATAAATAATTGGCGAATAAGATGGATTTAATGGCTGTAAAATAATACCATTTTCATTTTTAAATACTCTCTTAAAAGTCCCATCATTTCCATTCACCATTACAACGCAATCGTCTCCACTTTCACAGTTATCTACCTTTTCTAATATAAGAGTATCTCCATCTAGATATTCTGGTTCCATACTATTACCTTTAACTCTTAATCCAAAGTATTGTTTACCACCTTTTAGCATATCAGTAGATATTTCTTCTGTATCTATAATATCTTCTATACACTCCATAGGTATTCCTGCAGGAATTGTGCCATAAACTAATACAACAGCTGAATTAGTTTTTTCATTATTTTTTAATTTTTCACTTTCAGCTAAATCCAGATATCCAGCCTTTTCATATAAATCTATATAATCTACATTGTAAACATTAGCTAATTCCTTTAAAGTTAGGGCAGTAGGTTTTCTTGTACCATTTTCTATCATTGATAGATGACTAAAAGAAACAGAACTTCTGTAATCTACTTGCCTTAAACTTAAATTTCTATTTTCTCTTAATTTTTTTAAATAAGTTCCAAGTTCTTTATTTGAAAGCATTTCAGCACCTCACTTTGTTCACATTATAGCACAAGCGTTCACAAAAGTAAAATTTTTTCAAAAAAAATATAAAAAAGTGTTGACAAAAAGAAACTTAAAATATAAAATGTTCACAGAACGAAACGGAGGTGAAAAAATGGTTATTGTAAAAGATAAGGAAAAATTAAAAAGAGATATAATCTTAGCGGGGTTTAGCATAACTAGTTTAGCCAAAGAAGTAGGATGCTCTAAAGCTCATATAAGTTCTATAGTAAATCATGAAAGAAATCCAAGTGGAACAATAGCTGTTAAAATTTGTGAACAAATAAAAGGAAAATTTGATGATTATTTTTTTATAGAGAGTGTTCACAAAAAAGAACGAAAGAGGTAGGAAACAATGGAAGGAGGAAACATGGATTATGAAAAAGTAAACAAAGCAATAGTAGAAATACTGGAAGAAAAATATGGAGTAAAAATAGAAAGTAAAATTGAAAGGAAATGAGAATTATGAGTGATCAAGATAAGACATATTATTTATTAGGAAAAGCTATGACATATATATTACCAATTTTAGGATTAGTAGCAACAGAAATAGTATGTTTAGCACATATATTTTTAAGATAGAAAGGGGTGAAAAAAGAATGGAATATTTTATATTGCTAGCAATAATAGGTATCTTAATAGCTTACATAGTTGTAAGAGAATCAATAGTTCAAAATCAAATAAAAGAATTAGAAGAAGAGCGTAATAATTCAGAATTAAGAGCAGTAACACATTTTAGAAAAATAAATGAAGTTGAGAACTTAATAAAAGAAGAACAAAAGAAACCAATCTATAATAGAAATAATTTTACATTAGTAAGCAAAATAAAAGAAGTAATTACAAGCGACCAAACTAGATAATTACTTCTTAAAATAAAAAAATTTCATAAATGAACCTAAAACTATTTTAGCATAGTTTGGGTAGAAAATCAAGGAGGAATAGAAATGGCTAATAAAAATGAAGTAACAATAAGTTTAGAAGAATATAAGGAATTATTATTAAAAGAAAGACCTAATGATAATGATAAATGGATATTAGGTAAAATAAGAGAATTTATAGCAGATAATTGTAAATTAAGTGGAGAAAAAATAGAGGCAAAAGACAGTTGGGATTTTGCAAGAGATTTTTTAAATTACTTAAAAATTATAGATAAAGAATTTTATAAAGAACTTATTAAAAAAGTTTATGATGCAGAAATAGAAAAAAAGAACAATGAATTAAAAATGGAAAAAGCAAGAGTTATAAAACAAGTTGATGAGGAGAGAGAAGCTGATGATTAGTAATAATTTAGATGATAAATATTATGAATTAGAAGAAGCAATATCTACACTAGAAATGCAAATAAAAGAAAGTAAAGACAAAGATGTAGTTAGTATATTAGAAAATTGCAAAGATAAATTACAAGAAGAATTTAACAACATAAAAGATGATACAGAGTCAATATGGGAAAACGAAAAAAAAGAATTAGAAAATGAATATTGGAGGAGTGTAATTTAATATGTTAAAAGATTATAACGATTTAAGAAAAGTTGATGTTAGTAAATGGGTTGAAAAAAGAGATAATGCAGAGTATTTGAATTGGGCAAAAGTTGTTGATTTGTTGCATGAAAATGGAGCAGAAAAAGTATATTTTGAACCAGTTGTAAATCAAGAAACAGGAAGCAGTTTATTTATGACTGATCAAGTATTTTCTGATAACAAAGGAAATACAAATAGAGTTTATGAAACAGCAGTAAGAATTGTAATAGATGATATGTTGTTTGTTCAAAGAGGACCAGTTATGAATGGGAGTAATCCCGTTAAAGACAACAGCATGAGTCAACAAAGATTATGGAATTGTCAAACTAGACTATTTGTAAAAGGTGTAGCAATCAGAACAGGTCTAGGTTTTGATTTATGGCTAAAAGATGAATTGAAGAGTGATAAAGACAATTGGGAAGATGACTTATCAAAGCATGACATCTTTAAAATTAAAGAAAGAGTACAAGAACTATATACAAAAATACATAAATCAGGTTTATCTGCAAAAGACATAGCAGATAAATTACATAAAACAGAAGATGAAGTAAAAGCAATATTTAGCTATTTTGATACTTTAAGTAATTTTGAGAAAGATTTAAGTAACATTGATACAAAGTCAAGATAGAAGTTACTACATAGGTGCTAGTGATACAAGTATGGTTGTAGGAAATTGGAATACTAAAACATTCGAAAAATGGTGGCTTGAAAAATTAGGATTGAATAAAAATAATTTATCTACAGAGGCAATGAAAGCAGGAAATAACTATGAACATAAAATATTAGATGCATTAGAAATAGAAGGGCTAGAGAAAGATAAACAAATAATTATTGATAGATTAAGAGTTAATTTAGATGGTAATACAGATAGTTGCATCTATGAGGTAAAAACACACAACGTAAATAAAGAATTTAAAGTATCAAAACAATATTGGAGGCAAGCACAAGTAGAAATGTATGCAAGTAATATTCATAAATTATTTATTGTAGCTTATGGTTTAACAGAAAATGACTATATTAATTATTTTAATGAAATAGATAAAACAAGAATAGAAAAAATAGAAGTGAAATATGACAAAACATTTATTGAAAAAGAATATTTACCAAAATTACAAATCGTAAGTGCTTGCTTGAAAGAAGGTGTTTTCCCTGCAAACTACAGGAAATATAACAGATATCAACATAGATTTTAATACACATAAACCTAAAATAACCTTGTTGTTAAATATGCAACAACCAGAAGTAATAGAACAACTAAAAAATGAGGACAAGCTAGATATAGACATAAAGAAATATAGAAAAAAACGTAGTTTAGATGCAAACGCTTACTGCTGGGTTTTGTGTGACAAGATAGCGAAAGAAATTAGTAAAGATGGAACTATAACAACAAAAGAAGAAATATACAAAGATGCAATAAAAAATATTGGAACATTTGAGCCGATGATAGTAGAAGAAAAAGCATTTGAAAATTTTAAAAGAATATGGGAGAAACAAGGTTTAGGCTTTCTAATACAAGAAGTTACAAGAAAAGATAAGTGTGTGAAAGTACATTGTTATTATGGATCTAGTACATATGACACTAAAGAAATGAGTTTATTAATTGAACTATTAGTAGAAGAAGCAAAACAATTAAATATAGAAGTAAAAACAGAACAAGAAATAGAAAGCTTACTAAAAATGTGGCACTAATTTGTGACGAAAAATAGGAGAAAAGGTACTCTTTTGATTAGTGCCACAGATCCCCCGTAAAAGGAGAAATAAATGAGCAAACGAAGTAAAGCTTGTGAAATATCTAAAAAGGTAAAAGAAAAAGTATGGAAAAGAGATAACGAGCATTGCATAATTTGTGGGAAATGGGTTCCAGCAAGTTGTGCAAACGCACATTATATAAAACGAAGTCAAGGAGGACTTGGCATAGAGCAAAACATAGTTACAATGTGTCCAAAATGCCATTATGAGGAAGACCATGGACAAGATACACAATTATATGAAAATAAGATAAAAACTTATTTAGAACGAAAATACAAGGACTGGAAAGAAGAAAATTTATATTACAGAAAATACAACTAGGGGAGCAGACATAAACAACTGCTCCTTTAATACTACAAAAGGGAGGAAGCAAATGGATAAGAACAGCTTTCTAATATACATAGATTATGAAGAACAATTTAGTTTATTGACAGATGAACAATTAGGACAACTTATAAGAGCAATAATGAAATACGAAAAAACAAGTGAGATTCCGAAACTGGACGGAATGTTAAAAATGGCTTTCTCTTTTATTAAGACACAATTAGATAGAGATAGAGAGAAATACGAAGAAAAGTGTGCAAAAAATAGAGAAAATGCTAAAAGAGGAGGCAGACCAAAAAAACAAACGGATAATAAAAAACCGAACGGTTTTAAAGAAAACCAAATGGATGCCAAAAAACCCGATAATGATGATGAAGATGATAATGATAATGAAGAAGATGAAGACAACAATAATAATGAAGTTGTAAGCGACAGTTGTGTTGACGGTTTACAAGGAGTTATTGATTTTTATAATAATAATATTGGCTTTTTAAGTCCATATGGCCTAAAAATTCTAGAAAGTTATGCAGAAGATTTGTCTAGTGAACTAGTGATTTATGCAATGCAAATATCTGTAGAAAATAACAAAAAGACAATTAGCTATATTAAAGCAATATTAAACAACTGGACTAAAGCCAATATAAAGACATTAGAAGAAGCAAAAAGAGAAAATAAAAAGAAAGTAAATACTGATAAACAAATAGAGCAACGTAATTATAAAGAAGATGAGTTTGAAAGTTTGTATGCTAATTAAGGAGTGATAACGAATGAAAATAAGTAATATAACAAGGCAATTAAGCTTTGAAGATATAAAGCCTAAAAAGAAAATAAGGTATATGCAAATACTAGAAAGATTACTTTATGGAAATAAGACTGCAAAAGAAATTGCAGTAGAATTATTTGATTTAGGATTTACAAATACAAGTGAAAGAAACACAACAGCACCACGTTTAACAGAACTTGAAAAGATGGGATATGTGGAAGAAACAGCAAAGAAAACTTGCGAATACACAGGTAAAGCAGTAACTGTTTATAAGATAACTCAGAAAGGTTATGAAGCATTTAATTATAATCACATTCCAAGAATAGATTAGGAGGATATATGTTAATAAAAACTAATATAAAAGAAATTATAGAACATGTAGTTAAAAACGATATAAAGATAACAGATAATTCATGCAGTGGAAAGTGTAGTAAATGTGGAGAATGTTGTACAAACCTTCTTCCAGTCACACAAGGAGAAATAGATATGATACAAAGATTTGTAATAAAAAATAAGATTAGACCACAAAAGCATGTATTGATAATGCAAAATAGATTGACTTGCCCATATTATGACGGAAAAAAATGCTTAATTTATGAGGTTAGACCACTTATTTGTAGAGAATTTTATTGCTATAAAAAACCTTCTGAAGAATTAGGTGAAAAAATTATGAAAGAAAAATTTATAACAGTAGATATGTGGCAAATAGCAAAAGAGATAGATAAATATTTTAAAGGAAAAGGAAAATCAAAATGAAAAAAATAGATAAAAGGTATCTTTGTTATTGGTGTATGGGTTGCAATGCAGAAGAGTTAGACAACTTTGAACCAAAGCAAAGATGTAAAAACTTTGTACCACGGAGATAAAAATTGGGAAAAGATGTGGAGAGAGGAGCTAAAGAAAAGTGGCAACATATAAATTTGAAATAGATAAAAGATTAATGGGACTAAACGAATATACAAAAGCAAATAGAACAAATAAATATGTAGGAAGTCAAGCTAAAAAAGATGAACAAAAATATATTGAATGGTGCATTATAGAACAATTAGGAAATTTACATATAGATAGACCAGTAAAAGGAAAGTTTACTTGGATAGAAGAGAATAAAAGACGAGATTTAGATAATATATGTTTTGCTAAAAAGTTTATATTAGATGCATTAGTAGAGATGAAAGTCTTGAAAGATGATAATAGAAAGATAGTTATAAGTTTTGTAGATGAGTTCAAGTATTCTAATAAAAGTAAAGTGATTGTTGAATTGGAGGAGATTTAGATGAGTGAAGCAGATAAGATGTTTGAAGAGTTAGGATATGAAGATAGTCCTGTTGGATATGGGGCTAAAAGATATAAAGGTAGAAACTATTTTATAACATTTTATAAACATCAAATAAGAATTGTACCTAGAGAAATAGACGATGATATTATATTGGACTTTAAAGAAGTTCAAGCAATAAATAAGAAATGTGAGGAATTAGGATGGATATAGAAGAGGATATAAAGATATTAGAAAATCTAAAAAAATACTTAAATTTATTAATATATGAAGAAACACATAAAATTATTTACAATGACCTAGGATGGGATGAGAAAACTATTGATTGTATTAATGCAATAGAACACATATTAGTAGAAAGAGAAGTAGATAAAAAGAAAATAGCAGAGATAGAAGGACACCAAGAAAAATTTTATAACGGAGAACTTTATACAGCTAAGCAACTAAAACAAATAGAAAAAAATCAAAATAAATATTTTATTAATAAACAAAAAGTAAAAGATAAAATAGAAGAATTAAAAAATAATTTAAAATTTATATCTTGTGATGAAGAATGCAACAAATGTTTTAGTGAAGAAGGAAAAACATTATATAGAGGAAGTAATTTTACATTTTGCTATGCTTATTACCAAATTAAGATTTTACAAGAATTATTGGAGGATAAATAATGAATGTAACAGATTTAATAAATTATGCTCTATCTAAATTTCCAAAATATGATGCAATAAAATATAATTTTAATTTTGATTATAACAAAACTCCAAAAAATGAAACATGGAAAATTATACCTGACTTTAATTATGAATGTAGTAATTTTGGAAGAATAAGAAATATAACGACAAAAAAACTAAAACAATTAAGAGTAAGTCAATATGGAAATCAAGTTGTATTATGGAAAAATTCAAAAGGATATATATTTACGATATCTAGGTTAGTTGGAAATTTATTTATAAGAGAAATAAATAAAGATGAAAGAGTATCACATATAGATGGAAATATAAGAAATAATTATTATAAAAATCTAAGGATAACATCAAAAAATACAATTTAGAAAGCTAGGTGATTAAATGTTACAAGGATTTATTGCAATTATATTATTACTTACTGGAATAGGTACAGGAGAAGTAAATTGGTTTATAGCAAGTGGAATTTTTGAAATAGCAAGTGTATTAAGTTTTTGGAGGGAGGACAAGCAATGACAGAAGAAACACCGCTACAAAAGATATTGAAAAAAAGAAAAATTACTTTAGGAGATTTATATTTTAAAATAAATAAAGAAATAGATTTAGTTAAATTGTCAGATATTAGAATTGGAAGAAAAATACCTTCAAAAGAAGAAATAAAAATATTAAACAATTATTTAGATTTAACTGATGAAGAAATAGAATATTTAGAAAATATGGAGATAGATGAAATATTATTAGAAAATGCAAAAAAGATAAATAATTTAATGGCTTTAGTACCCAGAGAGTTAAAAGCTGGAGAATCAATTGAAAGAATTTGTCCAAATTGTAATTCAAAATTAACAATATCAAGAGCAAAAATAAATGGTCATTTATGGATTGTATGTGATAAAGAGGGAGTTTTAATTTGTCAATAAAATTAGGGGGAAATATATGTGTGAATATTGTGAAAAAGAAGAATTTGAAAATAAATATAAAAATAAATTATATAAAAATTTTTCAATTATAGACGATTATTCAGAAAAATTAATTGATATAAATGAAGATGATACACCAATACAATATATAAGAAAACAAGATAATAAATATCAATTAGTTACAGAATTAGTTAATGAAGATGGAGATGTAATATCAACAGAAATAAATTATTGCCCAATGTGTGGAAGAAAGTTAGGTGATTAAATGTCTAATGTTTATGATATGCTAGGACATAAGAAGGTATTATTTGATGAAGAAGTAAAAGATATTACATATAAAAAAATAATGACAATAATAGTACAAAGAGCTACAGAAGAAGGATGCAAAGAAATTTTTTCAGAAGGAGGAGTTACATTATGTCCTTCAAAAGTTTTTGGACCAGAGCAAATAAACGTTAATAAAGAAGAAAAAGATTGCGAAGAAGGAATTGGTTGCACAAAGTGTTGGACAAAAGCTGTAAAAAAATTAAGAGGCGATTAAATGTTAAGAATAGTTGAATATAACAAAATAACAGCAAAGAAAGTAGATTTAAAGGAATTAGAGAAGTTTGGTTTTATAAAATATAGAAATATAGATGATGGTAAATATTATTATTGTTTTTGTGATTTATTCATTGGAGAAGATAGAAAAATTTTGCAAGATGATGGAATAAATGAATGTAAATCAATAGAATATCAATTAAGTGAAAATGAAATAGAAATTATCTTTGATTTAACAATTGCAGGCTATGTAGAAAAGTTTGAGGAGAAATAAATGAAAAAATATAAAAAAGTAACAGAAAATCAGGTTGTAAAAAAATATTATGAAATACAATGTAATTTTAATAAAGTAGGTTGGTGGTGTGATTATTTATCAGTGGAATTTTTAGCATCAGAATTAGGAACATCAAAATATCAAGTAAGAAAAGCTTATAAAAGTTTATTAGAAAAAGGATATATGAAATTAGAAAAATATCCAAGTTATTGTGAAGAATATGATAATGGATTATATACACAAGATATACCTGTACTTTATACAAAAGTATATGTGTTAACTGATAAGGCAAGAGAACTATTAAAGAAGGAGGACAAGCAATGACAGAAGAAGAGATTATAAATGTAATAAAAGACTTATTTAAAGAGTTTGATATAGGAAGATTACATAAATTTGAATATAAAGGGAAAGACAAAAATGGGAAAAATAAATACAAAATTAGATATACACCTACATTTATGGTAAATTGCTATGTTGATGAAACAATAGTTGAAAAATAAAGGAGAGAAGAAGCAATGACAGCTGATCAAAAGATAGAACAAATGATAGCTTATGGATATAAAGAGATAACTATAAGCAAAGAAAAGTATGAAAAATTAAGAACAGAAACGAAGAACTTAATTAAGCTTAATGATGTTAAATTAAATTTTATAGAAGAGGAGAAATAGGATATGAGAAATCATATAGGAGAAATTATTTATTTAATAATTATAGCAGTAATAATATTAATACCAATTGGAATTGCAATAGGACAATATACTAATAACGAAGAAATAGAAATAACAGTAAAAGATAAGTATATAAAAAACAGTAAAGATAATGGGAAATATTTAGTAGTAGATGAAGAGGATAATACATACGAAATAACAGATATGCTATTTAAAGGAAAATTTAATTCTACAGATATATATAACAGATTAGAAATAGGAAAAAGATATAAAGTAAAAATAAGTGGACATAGAATAAGATTCTTGAGTATGTATCAAAACATAAATGAGATTATAGAAGAAGGTGAGTAGATGGCTAAAGAGCAAGAAGAGGCTATAAGTAGATTAAGAAAAATAACAAATAGACAAATATTATATGGTAACAAACTTGGAATAACAATAGAAGGGTTTAAAGAATTACAAGAAGATCTAGAAACAGTCTTAAATATGCTAAAAGAAAAAGACGCAGAGATAGAAAAATATAAGAAATTATTAGCAGATAATTTAGCAAGAAATTTAAATGATAGCATAAAAGCTAAAGAAAAAGCAGATACAGATATAGACGATTTAAACAAGGGGTGGCAAGTAGAATTGGAGAAGAAAGACAAGATGATAGATTTAATGGCAGAATACATATCGGATTTAGATATTGATGAAGATATTTGCAAAAAACAATCGGATAATAATTGTGATGACATCAATAGAGAGGTTGAATGTAAAGAATGCATAAAACAATATTTTGAAAGGAAAGTGACATATGAGCGTAAAAGGCAAAGTTAAAAGATTAAATAAACAATTAAAAGAATTACAGCAAGATTATAATAATTTACAAGGCAGAAATACTAGTTTAAACATGAGGTTAAAAGAAAAAGTAACATCAGAATCAAAAAATCAGTTATATGAAAATATAATAAAATTTGCTGTAACTAATCATGTAGGAAACTTAAATGTAGGAATGATGATAGATGCTGCATCAGTAGATAAAATGAAAGATTTAAGGTTATTAATAGATAGAGACAATGAATGCGGACGAGCTTATATCATAAGAGTTACATATTAGGAGGTAGTGATGGACGAGACTAAAATAGAAAGAAAAGATTTAAAGATATTCACAAGCGACATAGAGAAAGAAGCTATAAATCAAATAAATTTGTTATTAGTTCAAGAACCGTTTAAAGACTGCAAAGTTAGAATAATGCCAGATGTTCATGCAGGAAAAGGTTGTGTAATAGGATTTACTGCAGATCTAGGAGACAAAGTGATACCTAACATAGTAGGAGTAGATATTGGGTGTGGTATGTTATGTGTAAATTTAGGTCATGATGAATTGAATTTAGAAAAATTAGATAAGGTGATAAATGAAAATATACCAGCAGGGAGAAATATAAGAGAAAATAAACTGATTAATTTTGATAAAATAAATGATTTATATTGTTTAAGAGAACTAAAAGAAACAAAGAAATTTAATAGAGCAATAGGAACATTAGGTGGGGGAAATCATTTTATAGAAGTAGATGTAGATGAAGAAGATAATAAATATTTAGTAATTCATACAGGTAGTAGAAATTTAGGAAAACAAGTAGCAGATTATTATCAAAATTTAGCAATAGAATTATGCTCTGGTAAAGAAGAAATGTTTAAAAGAAAAGAAGAGATAATAAAAACTTATAAAGAACAGGGAAGAAAATCAAAAATACAGAAAGCACTAAAAGAATTAGAATCAGAATATAAACAAAACAAACCTGAATTGCCAAATGAGTTATGTTATTTAGAAGGCAAATATCGAGAAATGTATTTACATGATATGAAGATATGCCAAGAATATGCTAGTTTAAACAGATTACAAATAGCAAAAGAAATTTTAATGAATTATTTTCAATTAACATTTGTTACAGAAATTGAATATCCACCAATTATGGAAGATAGATTCGAAACAATACACAATTATATTTCGTTTGAAGATAATGTAGTAAGAAAAGGAGCAATAAGAGCAAACAAAGGAGAAAGAGTAATAATACCAATAAACATGAGAGATGGTTCAATAATAGCAGTAGGAAAAGGCAATAAAGACTGGAATAATTCAGCTCCACATGGTGCAGGAAGAATAATGTCTAGAAGAAAAGCGAAAGAAACATTTAATTTAGAAGAGTTTAGAAAAAGTATGGAAGATATTTATTCAACAAGTGTACTAGAAGAAACAATAGACGAAGCACCATTTGTATATAAGCCAATGCAAGAAATAATAGACAATATACAAGACACAGTTGAAATAGAAAAAATAATAAAACCTATATATAATTTTAAGGCAAAAAATTAGGAGGTAAAGATGGACGATCTTAAAGTAGGAGAATATGTTAGAACTAACGATGGGATATTTAAAGTTACAAAAATAGATGGCTTATATATTTATTTAGATAAAGAATATTTTGATAATCAATACCAGATGATGAGAGATGTTACTTTTAAAGAAAGAATAATAAAACATAGCTTTAACATAATAGATTTAATAGAAGTAGGAGATTTTGTAAATGAAAATGAAGTAATTGATAAATATTTGTTTGATGGAGAAATACCTGTATTAGAAACAACAGGAGATGAAACAAATGCCAAATGTATGTGTGAAGGTGATATTAAAACAATACTAACACATGAACAATACGAAAGAAATTGTTATAAAATAAATTAATAATAATTAAGGAGGCAAAAATGATAGAACAAGAGGCAAAAAAAGAATTATATTCTTGTTTACATAGTAAGAAACTTAAAGAAAGAAAATTAGAACAAATAGAAGCTGGAGGAGAATATCTTAATAATATGTTAAACAAAATGGCTAAAGAGCAGGCGAAAGTTATAGATGATATTGTTTTTAATTTCTTAAAGCAAAATGGATATAGACCTAGAAGAACCGAAAAATATGTAAGAAACTTAAATAAAAAGTTAGCTAAACAGGGCAAGACAATTAAATTAGATGAAGTTATACTAGAAGAAAAATATGATAAGTTTAGTTATTATAAAAAAGTTACATATATACTAAAATTTATAGATATAGGAGGAATATAGATGCAAAAGGAATATAAAGGATACTTAAGAGATGAAGAAAAACAATATTTAAGTAATATAATTAAACCTTTTAGAGATTCTGTCGTATGGATAGGTAAAGTAAAAGTATATGATCTAGATAGAGAATATATACAAATATTAATTGATACAGATGAAGAAATAAATCTTCCTAGTTTTGAAGTAGGAGAGATGTATAAAGGAATGGAAGACAACAAAAGATATGAAATAGAAGAATTGGGTATATAAAAGATTTATGATAATAAAAATGAGAGTTGAGAATGTTTTATATAAAAAATAGGAGGAACAAATGACTAAAGAGTTACTAGAACAAGCAGATAGCTTAATAGAAGAAATTAAAGATATAGAAAGAAGATTAAAGAATATAGAAAAAAGAGAAAAAACAATATTAGGCGATTCTGTAACAGGAAGTGAAAAAGAATACCCTTATATAAAAAGGAATTTTAGAGTTAATGGGGTATCTAATAAGTTATTTAGTAGCAAGGCAAAAAGACAATATAAGAAAATGTTAAAAAGTAAAAAATATAAATATGAAAAAATGGTAAAGCAAATCGAATATGAGTTAAATTACATAGATAATTCAGAGATAAGAAGAATTATTAGATACAGATATTATGATAAGCTTAGTTGGATACAAATACAACTAGAAATGAAATACAATAGTGAAGATACAGCAAGAAAACAATTAGAAAGATTTTTAGAAAAAAATTAAAGTTGTCCGTTTTGTCCGGTAAAAAGGTAGTAAAATGGTATTAGTAAAAAAGGTAGTGCTAAGAAATTGGCAAGCCCAAGCTACCGTTTAGGCAAGTAATTATCCTCTAATGTTAAGAGTAAGTGTTTTAAATGCTTACTCTTTTATATTGCGCATTTAGAGAAACGGATATCTCATTAGTCTCATAAGCTAAAGATACTGGGTTCGACTCCCAGATGCGCAACCAAACAAACATATGCAAGGAGTAAATATGAATTTATTAGATACCTATAAAAAAGAAATATGTAGTAGATGTAAAAACAAGAATACGAAACTATGTGAAATCAGACAATGTGTAGATGGAACATATAGATGTATTTATTATGAAAGAGAAGGAAAAGAGAATGACAAAAGGAAATTTTAAATTCAAGATTAATAATAAAAAGTGGGAGATAAAAGAAATATCTCAAAATGAAATGAGAGAACAGTTAAAGCAACATAACGATAGGGTTGAGGAGTTTGGAAAATATTATGGATTAACATATGCAGATACACAAACTATTTATTTAGATAAAGATTTATGCCTAGATAGAAAAAGAACAACTTTATTACATGAATTAGGACATTGTTATATTACTACATATATAACTCATTTAGATCAAAATTATAGTGAAGAAGATGTTGTAGATATTATAGCAAATTCACATGACATTATTAGAGAAGTAGTTGATAAATATTTTGGAGGGAAAAGTAATGGGGAATGATAAGTTTATAGAATTATGTAAGAGAATAATAGTAGATTATTTTAATGAGCATGTAGACACAACAAATAATACAAAAATATCAGTTGATAATACTTTTATTGTATGGTCAGTAAAAGTATTGCAAAACAATAAAGCATTAGTAAGTACAACAATGCCAGATGGTATGTATTATGAACTTACATATAATGGAGATAAAAAAGAAGTTTATTTAGATGTATATAAGAAATGGGAAAACAGATGCATAAAGATAGAAGAATAAAGAAAGGAGCAATTTTATATGACAGATGCACAAAAAAGATTTTGTGATGAATACTTAATAGATTTAAATGCAACAAGAGCATATAAAGTTGCATACAAACGTTGTAAAAAAGATGAAACAGCAAGAGCAAACAGTAGTAGACTGCTAACAAATGATAACGTTCAAAAATATATTTTGGCAAAACAAGAAGAAATAGAAAAAAGAACAGAAATATCTCAAGATAAAGTAATAAAAGAATTAGCTAATATTGCTTTTTCTAATGGAACAGATTTTGCACAAATAGTTGAAAGAGAATATGAAGAAAAGGTATATGACGATGAAGGAAATTGCATAGGAACTAAACCAAAAAAATATAAATCTTTAGAATTAACAGCTACAGATAATTTGACAGAAGAACAGAAGTCTGCAGTTGCTGGAATAAAGCAAACAACAAATGGAATAGAAATAAAGACAAATGATAAAGTAAAAGCATTAGAATTATTAGGAAAACATTTAGGTATGTTTAAAGAAACAAATATCAATATTAATACAAATTATGAAGAGTATTTAAAGCGAGTTGAGGGAGATGAGTATTAATACAAAAGCCTATATAGAAAACTATATAAAGATTAGAGATAAGAAAAACAATATAGTATCACTTGTATTAAATGAACCACAACTTAAATATTACAATGTTATAAAAGAAATGTATCGAAAAAGAAAGCCTATTAGAATAATAATATTAAAAGCAAGACAAATGGGATTTAGTACAGAAACAGAAGCAATAATATTTAAGAATGTAGTCACTCATCACAACTATAATGCAGGTATAGTAGCACATAAAGAAGATTCTACAACAAACTTATTCAATATGAGTAAAAGAATGTTAGAATATTTACCAGAAGATATTAGACCAGAGCAAAAGAAATCTAATGCAAAGGAACTCGTATTTAATAATGACCAAGGGACAGGCCTAGACAGTAGAATAAAATGTATGACAGCTGGAGGAAAAGGAATAGGACGTTCTGATACGTTTACAGCATTACACTTATCTGAATTAGCATTCTGGGAAGGCGATAAGAAGGCCACAATGACAGGTTTATTACAAGCCGTTCCTAATACTCCAGATAGTATGATAATAATAGAAAGTACAGCAAATGGATATGAATATTTTAAAGAAATGTGGGATAGAGCAGTTGCAGGCAAAAGCGACTTCTATCCTCTTTTTATTGGTTGGAATGAACTAAAAGAATACTGTATGCCTTATACAGGATTTGATTTAACCCAAGAAGAAAGAGAACTTAAAGAACAATATAATTTAACACTAGAGCAATTAACTTGGAGAAGATGGTGTATACAAAATAACTGTTCTGGTGATATTAATCAATTTAAACAAGAATATCCAATATGTCCAGAAGAAGCATTTTTAAGTACAGGTAATTGCTATTTTAATAAAGAAAATATAATAAACAGAATAAACACAGCTCCAGAACCATTAGTAAGAGGTAAATTTACTTGTTACTATGATGGAATAAGGATAAGAAATCAAAAGTTTTTAGAACAAGAAGAGGGTAATATCAAGATATATGAATATCCAGAAAAAAGAGTACCTTATGTTCTAGGAGGAGATACAGCAGGGGAAGGTTCAGATTACTTTACAGCACATGTAATTAATAATATTACAGGTAAGCAGGTAGCAGTATTAAAACAACAATATAATGAAATAGAATATGTTAAACAGGTATATTGCTTAGGAATGTTTTACAACTGTGCATTAGTAGGACTAGAAAATAATTTTTCCACATATCCTACACAAAAGTTGATGGAGCTTAATTATCCAAATCAATATGTTAGAAAGAAAGAAGACCAATACAATAATAAATATGAAAAGAGTTATGGATTTAAAACAACAAGCATTACAAGACCATATATTTTAGGTTTATTACAGGAGATAATACATAACAATACAGATGTAATACAAGATAAGGAAACGTTAAGAGAGATGCTTACATTTATAGTTAATGATAAAGGTAGAGCAGAGGCAGAAGAGGGATATCATGATGATTTAGTTATGGCCTTAGCTATATCTTATTATATAAGAGGACAACAAAACTATAAGAAAGCAGAAAGAGAATCAAAGTATAGAGATATACAAGAAGAAATAGATAAGATATTTGGTGAAGATATAAACAATATAGAAGAGGACTATGGAGATGACGTAGTTCCTTTTTAGTTTGGAGGAAAGTATGGAACTTATATATACAATTATAGCAATATTATGTTTATGTTTAGGATTTTATGTAGGGTATAAATTGGGTAAAGATAGGGAGTTGCCAAAAGTACCAAAAGAAGTAACACATCCTATAAAAACTATTAAAGACAATATTGAGAATAATAAAGCTGAAAGAGAGCAAGATGAAAGATTGCAAGAATTACAAGATGATTTAGCAGAGTTAGATGCATATGATGGTGGCTTAGGAATACCAGAAAGGAGATAGCAGATGAAGAAGCGTGAAGAGACAAGTATAACTACGGTATGGCAAGAGTATGAGCGTGGTAAAGATTATAATTATCAACAACAATTATATGAAAAGAGTAAAAGAAATTATAATTTTTATTTTGGAAAACAATGGGAAGGTGCTAAACTTTCTGGAATACAGCCAATAACTTTAAATATAATTAAATCAATTTGTAAATATAAAGTTGGTGTAGTAAAAACTAATACATATCAAATATATTTTAATTCAGATACATATAAAGACCAAAAAGAAAGAGAAAATTTAAAAGACATATGTGATATGCTTAATAGATATGCTAATAGAATTTGGGAGAAAACTAAAGTAAATAAGTTAATAAGAAGTTGTATAAATGATGCCTGTATAGATAGTGAAGGTATCATTTATTTTTATGCTGATCCAGATGAAAATAGCAACTCTATATATTGTGAACAAGTAAACAAAACAAATATTTATTATGGTAATGAAAATGAAGATGATATACAAAAACAACCATATATAATTATATCTTTTAGACGTACTGTAGAAGAAGTAAAAGAAGAGGCAAGGAAAAATAAAATAAGTGAAAAGGAAATAGAATTGATAACAGAAGATCAGGACATTGAAGAACAAGCGGGAAGAGATTTAAGAACAACAGAAATAGTACCAATGTGTCTAGAGCTATTAAAATTATATAGAGGTAAAGATGGTAAGATATGGGCGAAGAAATGTACTAAATTAGCAACAGTAATGGAAGATAGTTGTTTAGAAATAGATAGATATCCAGTAGCTCACATTTTATGGGAAAGAGTAAAGGGAAGTGCCAGAGGACAAGGAGAGGTAGAAACATTAATACCTAATCAAATTGAAATAAATAAAACAGCTACAAGAAGAGCTTTAGCAGTTAAGCTAGTAGCTTTTCCTAAGTTGGTTGCAAATACTAAATATATATCTAATACAAAAGCTTTAAGTAAAATTGGTACAACTATAGAAGTAAATGAGCTAAATGCAGATGATGTAAATAAAGTAGTTAATTATTTAAAACCGGCAAGTATTAGTTCTGATGCATATCAATTACAAAAAGAACTACAAGAAGAAACACAGAATTTAGCAGGTGCAAGTGATACAGTTACAGGCAATGTAGACCCTACTCAAGCAAGTGGTAAATCTATATTAGCTGTACAACAAGCATCACAACAACCTATAAATGAACAAGTAGAAGCATATAAGGACTTTATAGAAGATATAGCGCTTATATGGTATGCAATGCTTAAAGCTAATAGTGTTAAAGGGATAGAGTTAGTAAAAGAAACAAAGGATTATACTTCAAATACAACATTAGAAGAAACATACAAAATGAGCTATAAAGAACTCAATGAATATGATTTAGATATAAAGATAGAAACAACTCCAAAATCTCCATTTGATAAGTATGCAATGGAAGTATCTTTAGAGAATTTATTAAGTGCTGGACAAATAAACTTTGAAGAATATGTAAATGCATTGCCTCAAGATTCAGCAATGCCAAAAGCAGAATTAAAACAAATACTTAAAGAAAGAGAAGAGAAAGAAAGAATCTTCAATGAAATAGAAAAAGCAGGAAATGTATTAAATAGTGCTATGCAACAGGTAATGCAACAACAAGAAATGAACAATGTAGAACAAACAGGAGTTACACCAGAAGAAGCAAACATAGTAAACAATACTCAACAAGAACAAATACCAATAAATCAATAGGCAGTCAAAAGGCTGTCTATTTTTTATGCAAGTTTAGTTTAACGGAAGAACGACAGTCTCCAAAACTGTTAGATAGTGGTTCGAATCCATTAACTTGTGCCATAGTCGACGGACTTAAAACGGGAGGCACTTATGCCGGTGAAAATCAAAAATATAAAAATAATAGTCGACGGACTTTAAATGGGAGGTACATATGCCAGGAGAAAACGAAGATATGAACTTAGAGGAAGAAGTATTAGTTAACCATGAAGATACATCTAAAGATGCTGACAATACACAAGAGCCTAAACAAGAAGAAAAGACTTATACACAAGACGATATTGATAAGATTGTAAGTCAAACAAAAGCAAAGATTGAAAGAAAATATCGCAAAGAAGAAGCGAACAAATTAAGTAAATCAAAGCAATTAGAAGAAACTATAAGAGCTGGACTTGGTTTAACAGATGAAGATGATGTTTTAAGCAAAGTAAAAGACTTTTATAGAGAACAAGGTATAGATATACCTGAATTTGATACGGGAAATAATCGAGATGCAGAAATCCTAGGTAAAGCAGATGCTAATGAGATTATTGAAACGTATGAGGATAAGGATATTAAAGCTAGAGCAAATGAATTAGCAATTAAACAAAAAAGAGGAAAGACTACCGCACGTGAAAATGCGGAGTTTTTTAGATTAGGGGAATATTTAACAGTCAAATTAGAAGAAAAAGAATTAAAAGAAAGCGGAGTAGATACAAGTATTTTACAGAATAAGGAGTTTAAAGCTTTTGCTAATAATTTTAAAACTGGGACAAAGATAAGTGATGTATACAAAATATGGAAGAAGATGAATGGAGAAGAGGATAATGCACCTAAAAAACCAGCTTCTACAGGAAGTTCACAATCTACTGTACCAGATAACAAAGAAAAGGAGTATTACACTCCGGAGGAAGTAGATAAATTATCTAGCAAAGACTTGGACAATCCTACTATTTGGAAACGTGTAAGAGAAAGTATGAAACGTTGGAAATAGGAAAGGAGAAAGATATAAATGAGTTACGCAAATTTTAAACCAACTGTATGGTCAAAATACATACAATTAGAATTACCAAAATTTACAGTATTTAAGCAAGACTGTGATTATAAATTTGAAGAGGAAGCTGGTCAAGGAAAGAGAGTTAAAATACAAAACTCTGGAAGACCAACTATTAAAAAATATGTACCTGGTAAGGATATTGATGCACCAGAAAAAGTTGATGGTACATCAGCTTACTTAGATATTGATCAATATGATTATTTTAATTATGGAATTGATGATATTGATAAAGCTCAAGCTCAAGAAGGTGTGATGGAAGCATTGCAAACAGAAACAACAAGAGCTTTAGCAGAGCAAGAAGATATTTTCTGTGCTACACAAATGGCGAAAAACGCTGGATATAAAACTGCTTCAACAAAAATAAGTGATGAAGCATCAGCTAAAAAGGCGGTTGACGATTTATTTGTTAAATTATGGAACAATGGAGTATCAACAAAAGATGATGTTACTATGTATTTAACACCATGGTTCTATATGCTATTCCAAAACAAATTAATTGAATTAAAAACTAATAATGATGATTTAATTGCAAAAGGTGTACTAGGATTATACAACAATGCAAAAATCAAAATGACAAACAATGCTTATAACGATGGAACAGATGATTATATTATCTTAAAAACATCTAAAGCATTTGCATATTGTAATGGTATTGATAAATTAAAGCCATATGAACCAGAAAAAGGTTTTGCAGAAGCTATAAAAGGTTTAAATACATATGGCGGAAAAATGATAAGACCAAAAGAATGTGCTGTATTAAAATGTCATGCTTAATAAATAATAGAAGGGAAGTGTTAAATAATGGCAATAGCTGAAATTACAAATGTTGAATTAGTTAGAAATGAAGCAAAAGAATTAACAACTGCAGTTGCAGTAGATGCATCTGCGGGAGCTAAAATTAATTTTACTAATAAAAGTGATGGAAGAATACTATTATTATTAACAAATAGTAATGCTTCAGGAGCTAAGAAAGCTACAATATTAAAGGGAAATTCTTTACAGGGAGTAGAAGATTTAGAAATTTCTATACCACAAAGTAAAACATATGCAATAGTTATTGAATCTGGTAAATTTATGAATGTTTCTGGAGATAATAAAGGATATGTAATCATAAAAGGGGAATCAACAGATATAAAAGTACAAGCTGTAGAATTACCTTAATTTTAGAGGGATATATTCCCTCTATTTTTATATCAAGTTAAAGGAATGGACAGTTCGACTCTGTCAAACTTGGGAGGAATTGTTATGACATATGGAGAATGTAAAAAACAAATATTAGCATTAATTGAAGAATATGCACCAAATACAGATAATTATACAGAAGATGAAGATATTGCAACTAGAATACCTTTTTTGGTTGATTTAGCATATCAAGAATTAGCACAGACTAAAAAGATAATATCTACTAAGATATATGCAGAAATATCAGATGAAAAAAAACAAGATACATTTACATCTTATACATTGCCAAGCGATTTATATCAAATAAAAAATATTTATTTATTAGATAAAAACAATAAGAAAGGTATCTCCAACTACTTTGTTAGTGGTAAAAATAAAATATATATTAATGATAATAATCAAGGGCAAACAGTATTAGAATATTACAAATATCCAACTACAATTAATGATAAAACTAAAGACAGTTTTTATTTAGAAATAGATCAAGATGCACAAAGTATATTACCATATAAAGTAGCAAATGATTTGTTGGTAACTGATCCAAGTGCAAATTATACAGCATTTGCAACAGAATATCAAAGAAAATTGCAATTGTTAGATACAAGGAGAAATATACCAACGGTGAATTTAAGAGAATATGAACCAGATGAAAATGAAGGAGAATTTGATATATAGGGGGAACTTATATGGCAACAGGAATAAAACGAGTATATACAGACTTTAAAGGTGTTGATTTTTTACAAGAAGCTAGCTTAGTTAATATAACTAGAAGTCCTGATGCCTTGAATGTTTGGAAAAATTATGAAGATACACAAGGTGCTTGTATTGAAACTAGACCAGGATATCGAAAGTTAGCACAGATTGGAACAATAGTATATGGAATGTTTATATATGATTCAGCAACAGCAATAGTTCATTCTGGAAACAAATTATTTGAATGGAACAATTTTCCTAATGTGCCAGAAGAGGAGAATATAAAAGAGTTATATTCAGATATGAATACAGAGAAATCTTATTATAATAGAATTGGAAACAAACTATATATAAATGATGGAAAGACATATTTAGTTTATTATGATAATTCTTGTAAAAAGGTTGTAGATGACAATCCATTTATTCCTACAACTACAATAAGTAGAACTGCAGGAAATATAGGTGGAGGAGAAACTTTACAGGATGTAAATGTATTAACTCCTAAAAGAACAAATTCGTTTTGTGGAAATGGAGAAAATAAAGTTTTTTATCTCGATGCGACAGAAATAGACTCTGAATTAGTGACAGCAATAGTAAATGATGTAGAAATGACAGAAGATATAGATTTTACTGTTGATAGAGTTGCAGGTAAAGTAACCTTTAATGAGATACCCTCAGAGCCAAGTTTAAGTGGTCAGGACAATGTATTTATAACTTTTTCAAAAACAATAGAAGGATATGCAGATAGAATCAATAAATGTACACAAGCATTACTATTCGATAATAGATTATTCTTTACAGGAAATCCAGATTATCCTAATGCAGTATTTCATGCAGAATTAAATAATCCTCAGTACATATCTGATTTGAACTATTATGAGGATGGAGCGAGTGATAGTAAGATTACAGGAATGACAGTAGGAAGTAATATATTATGGATCTTTAAAAATTTAGATCAAAATAATGCAAATGTATTTTATCATGAGCCTACCTTAGATGAAAATACAGGAAAAGTATATCCTAGTAAGCAAGGAAATGTAAGTGTTGGTTGCTACGCTGGAAGCATCAATTTTCAAGATGATATTGTTTATTTAAGTAGGTATGGATTAGAAGGCATAAGTACAGAAAATATAGATAGTAGACAAGTTGTGGCACACCGAAGTACTTTAGTAGATGTAAAAATGACTAGTGAAAATGGATATGAAAAAGCTTGCATGGTTTTATGGAAAGGATATCTATGTATACTAGTTGATGGAAGGATATATCTAGCAGATAATAGACAGAAATATGCAAATCTTAATAGTTTTGAATATGAGTGGTTTTATTGGGATATTAGTAATTGTAATCCTAATATATTAAAAGAATATGACGATAAATTATATATAGGAACTAAAGATGGCTCTATTTTTATTGTAGATGGAACAAATGATAATGGAGAGGCAATACTTAGCTATTGGACAACACCGATGGATAACTTTGGATATGATAATCAATTAAAGACTACTAATAAACGTGGGGGAATATCTAAAATCAAAATGATACAAAACGGACGAGTAAAAATAGCTAGAAGAACAGATAAATCAACTGAGTATAAATATACAACAGAAAAGTCAGCAAATGGTTTTAATTTTAATTATATTGATTTTGCTAATTTTAGCTTTGTTACAACAGATAAAGCATATATGATTTATAAAATTAAAGAAAAGAAAATAAATGAATTATCATTAAAATTCTATAGCGATGAAAAAGATAAGCCGTTTGGTATATATAGTGCAACTATTGAAGCATTTATAGGTGGATATATAAAGAAATGAGGTGTGATAGATGAGTTTGACAGAATGTACAGTAGAAACTAATAATGTTCAAAAATTACCAGATTCTCCTACTCAATCTGCTCAAGAGCTAAAAAAGGTATTTGATAAAGTAGGAGAAGACATTAAAAAATATATAAATGAAACATTAATACCTGATATAGAGGAAGAAGATGATAAAGTAGAAGAAAATATAAAAAAAATAATAATAAAAACTTATAAACATAATGTAACTACATTAGCAGAGATAGCAGAGGATGAAGATTATACAATACCATCAATATATAATGTAAATACACACGGATTAGATGTATATTTTGAAGGTACTTTATTGTCTTTAGAAGAACATTATACAGAAAGAGGAACTGGACAGAGTGATAAGATAAGATTTAAATTTACAGTACCAAAAAATAGTGTACTAACATTTGTAATAAGAAAATAGACAGAAAGTGGTGAAGAACTTGGCAAGTGGATATGAAGATTTAGATAGCTTAGTTAATCAACAGAATAATTTATTGCAACAACAAGAACAAAAACAAAATGATTTAATTAATCAACAAACTCAAATGCAAGTAGATGAACTCAATAGAGAGAAAGAAAAGTTAGATAAGGAAACAAGTAAAACAACACAAGGGTTATATTCTAGTTATCAAAAGCAAGCAAACCAATATGGTGCTGGAATGGAGCAACTTGCAATGCAAGGATTAGGCAATTCTGGTTATGCAGAAACAACAAGAACATCTTTATATAACGCATATCAGAAAAGCGTTACAGATACATTAAATAATGCTAATGACTTAAAAGCTGATTATGATTTTAAGATACAACAAGCACGACAAAATGGAAGTATACAACAAGCACAAAGTGCTCTTGAACTATATGCTCAAAAGATACAATTACTAACACAAAATTACCAATTAAGACAAGATAGAGAGCAATATTTGTATCAACAACAGAGAGACCAAATTTCAGACCAACAATGGCAAAAATCTTTTGATGAGCAAGTAAGACAAAATGAACTTGAAAATCAATACAGACAGCAACAATTTGAGTATCAAAAACAAAGAGATCAAGTAGCAGATTCACAATGGCAACAACAATTCAATCTTCAAAAAAAAAATCTAGCTAAAAGCTCTTCACGTAGCAGTTCAAAGAAAAGTTCTAGTGTGAGCAAGAGTCAAGCTAATAGTTCTAATACAAGTAGTAAACCATCAGCAGAAGAAGTTATGAAGAATATAAAATTTGTAAATCTTCAAGGTCCTGGATTAAGTGCTTATGTTGTAGATGGGTTGACTGGAAAAAGATATAAAAATGCAGAAGAGGTTATGAAATCATACAATTATGTATATGAATAGGAGGTAACTATGGGTTGGGTAGATTTAGATCAATTAGATGATGAGGAGAAAAAGAAAAAACTAGAAGAAAAATATACACAATACCAAAAAGAAATACAAAACAATAGAAACTCATACTTACAACAAACAGGATTAGATAAAATTTATAATGGTGATTATAGTAACTCAAATGACGGATTTAATACAGCAGGTAGAAATGACTATGCAGTTAAGCCTTCAATATGGAATCAAATCAAAACGACTGCAAGCAATATGCTAGGAAATACAGGATATGGAATTGGTAATGGAGTAATAGGGTTTGCACAAAATGAAAGAAGAAATCAAACAGCTACAAAAGCTTTAAAATCTTTAGGACTTGCTAGTGGTAATTTTGGTTTTCTTTTCTTAAATAAATTAGAAGGACTTGAAAAATCATTAAAATCTACACTAGATTACACATTAAAAGATAATAATACATATAACTCATTAACAAAGGCTTATGAAGATAATAAAAATAATATCTTGAATAAAATAGATGAAAAACTGCAAAAGCAAGAAGATATAAATAATGAAAATATACAAAAAAATATTCAAGAAACTACAAATCCAATAGGACAGAAGTTAGTGGAGATAGCTCCTTCATTAGGACAAATGATTCCTTCTGCAATACCTGGAATAGGAACATTATATTCAGTTGGTTCTGCCACAGATAGTTATTATGATGAGGCAAAAGCTAGAGGAATGAATGATGAACAAGCAAGTAATTATAGTCAAGTTATGGGTGTAGCGGAAGGATTGACGGAACAAATTGGAGTTGGAAAGTTAGTTAAAGGTGGAAAAGGTATTGCAAAAGGTACTATTAAAGAAGCTTTTAAGGATTTTGGAATAGGTGTGGCAGATAACTTTATTCAAGAAGCAGTAATTGAACCAATATCTGAAGGTGTAACCAAAGCAACAGCAGGAGATGAATATTTAAAAAATGATTATAGAACATCAGAAGGTTGGAAGAATTTAGGCAAAGATATGTTGCAATCTGGAATTGATGGAGCAATAACAGCTGGAATAATGGGTGGAGTATCTGCTGGTTTAGGTAAATCAATTAATATTTATAATAAATTAAAAAACGGTCAACAGCCAACAGCAAATGAGTATAAAGAAGCATTTAATGAACAAAGAGAAAAAGGCATTGATGTAGATGAAAATGTACAAAATGAATTTAAAAATAGAATAAATAAATCAATACAAGAAACTAAGTCAAAATATATGCAATCAACAGATCGCAATAATATTAACAATCAAACAAACACACAACAAGGTATAGCTAATAGACTAAATGAAATTGTAAAAAATGATAAATATTTATCACAAGAAGATAAACAAGCAATGATTGATGCGACTAATAATTTAGCTTCTAAAAATCAACTAGACACTGACAATACATTAGATGCAATTAATCAGATAAAACAAATGTCACAATTGTCTCAAGAACAAAAAGACCAATTGGATGCAGGTAAAAAATATCTATCAGGAAGAAAAGAAATATATAATAAATATAGAAATGTAACTGATTACGATAATTCAATTGTACAACAAGCAAAAGATACTGTAGCACCAAACAAACAAGGCAAAAGAACAAAAGAACAATGGCTAGATGTAGCAAAATATATTGGTACTAATATAGCAGATAGACCTAATTCTGAAATACAAAAAATTGCCTATAAAAGTTGGCAAGAGGAAACACCTAATAATTCAGCCACCTTAAATAAACAAGGCCAAAAATATGTGAAATTCATGTCTGATGATTGGATAGATACTATATACGATGCAGTAGATAAACAAAGACAAAAAAGTGGATATGTAGCAAATAATGATACAGTAAATGCATTAGATAATCTTTATAATGAGTATACAAACAATCAAGTGCTTCAAAATAATAATATTCAAAATAACATTGATACCTCAAAGATGAACTTAGTAGATAGTGCAAAAGCATATAATTTAAATGGTAATGATGAAACAATACAAAGTATAAATCAAAAACTAAATGACAGAGGAATAGCAAGTAGATTTGATGGAAATTTATTTACAAATGCTGATGGAACTCCTAACAAAAATATTAATGCATTGTGGAGAACAACTACAGATGAAAACGGAAATACACATAGAGAAATAGTATTTAATCCTTATGTGGATGGAGATATAAATGAGCAAAAAACAATGCAACAAGTAACCATACACGAAATGCTACACGATATGGCTGGAGATAAGCAAGTAAGAAGTGATTTATTTAGTTTAATATTAGATAAAAATAAAACTAGAGATGGATATGGTGATGCAAGAAGTAATTTAGAAGAAATGTATTCACAAGTATATGATAAAAATAGCGAAAACTTTAAAGATTTAGTAGATGAAGAAGAGGTAGCAGATACATTAGCACAAAAGTTAGGAGACCAAGATTTTATTAATTCTTTAAATAAAGAAAAGCCAAACGTATTCAAAAGAATATATGACTGGGTAGTAGATAAGTTAAACAAATTCACAGGAAGCAAAAATGAAAAAATTTATTGGGAAGATGTAAAGAATAAATTTGAAAATGCTTTTAGACAAGATTATCAAGGAAATAATATTGAAAAATCAAAATTCAGTATTAATTCTAATTTCAATCAAGAATATGATAGTTGGAACAAAATTGATAGACAAGGTAACTTTTTGATAGGAAGAACATCAGAAGCTTTAAAAAGTATAGGTTTAGATGATTATGATATAGTAATTGATAAATCTAAGATATTAAAAATAAAAAATGACCACCCTGAAATGAGCGATGATATAATAAAATCTATACCAGAAATATTAGAAAATCCTACGCTTATATTGGATTCTCAATCAAAGAATAAGAAAGCACAAGGAAGAAAAGTTATATTTGGAGAAATACAAGACACAAAAGGTAATCCAGTATTAGTAGCATTAGAATTAAATCCTTACGAAAATAAAAATAATATTGATAAAATATATAAAGTTGCTAGTGCATATGGTAAAGAAAATCTAGGCACAATACAAAAATGGATTAGTGATGAAAAAAATATTTTGTATATAGATAAACAAAAAAATAGAACTATGAATTGGTTAAATGGACTCGGGCTCCAATTGCCTGTGCCAAATAACTTATCTAGTTCTACTAATAGTATACCAACATCAAATAATAATGTCAATACTACTACTAATAATTCTATGCAAGAATCTGAAAATAATTCAGGTTCTTTTAATTTGTCTAAAACAAAACAAAAGCAGTTAGAGTTAATTAAAAAATCAAATCCTATGTTAGATGATTATCATACAGGAGTAAGAACTGTAGATGATATAAAGACTTTCAAAGAAGCATATGATATTGCTAAAAAAGAAGCATCAGATGGTGGATGGGATGAATATGCATCTTATCCAGATATAACTAATGAAATGATAGAAGATTCATTAAAAACAGGAAAGATAACAGTATATAGTTCAAATGACATAAAAAATGGAGCTTTTGTAACGCCATCATATGAACAGGCATTAGAATATGCGGGTAATGATTCAAGTAAAGTAAAAAGTAAAAAAGTAAATGTAGATGAAGTAGCTTGGATAAATTTAGATGAAGGACAGTATGCTAAAGTAGATAATTCTAATATCAAACCATCTATAGAACAATCGGGAGCATGGCAATCATTCCTAGAAAATCAAATAGGACAAACAGGAAAAGGGAAAACCGTTCAAGAATTAAGATTACCTATAAAGGACAATATTAATAATAAAAAAGTAGATGCCTATAATATTTTATATCAAGATAACAACCAAACAAGCAAAACAAATTTACCTATATCAGAAGGAGGAAAAACTAGAAAACATTATAAATCAATAATGCAAAGTTCAAATACTTCTCCAGAAGCAAAAGCTATAGCAAAAGAATTAATAGGTAGTGATACATATGTGCCAGATAGTAATGAAAAACAATTAGCAACAGCAGATAATAGAATAATTAACAATGGAGCAGATAATGAATCTGTAACATTAGCAACAAAGGTAAAGAATAATGATAAGATTACAGCAGATGATATTGCTGTAGGAGAAAGATTAATAGAATATTATTCAAAGACTGGAGAAAAAGAAAAGTTACAAGATGTAATACAAAATGTAGCATTAGCAGGAACACAAGCAGGACAAACAGTACAAGCAATGAGTTTAATAAATAGACAAACTCCACAAGGGCAAGCAGTATATTTATCAAAAGTTGTAGATAGAATGAATAAGCAGATAGAAAAAAGAACAAAAGGAAAAGGACAACAATTTGATTTGACTCCAGAAATGTTAGATAAAATTACTAATTCAAGTAAGGAAAATTTAGAGAAGAACATTGATGAAGTAGCAAGAGAATTAGCAAAGCAAGTACCAAAAACTACTATGGAAAAGATAGATAGTTGGAGGTACTTTTCTATGCTTGCAAATCCTAGAACACATATAAGAAATATAATAGGAAACTTTTCAATGGCAAATGTACAATCTATAAAAAATAAAATAGCAGGTGGGTTAGAAAGTATTGCACAGAGAACAGGTATGATAGATCAAAGAACAAAAACTTTAAAACCGGCTAGTAAAGAAGTTAAATCATTTGCAAAAAAAGATGTTGAAAATGTTTTGGATAGATTAAATAATGAAAGTAAATTTGATACAAAAAATTTAATACAGCAATACCAAAGAACTTTCAAAAGTAATATATTAGAAAATACACTAGGAAAATTGTATAATTTAAATAGTAAAGCATTAGAAGCAGAAGATACATTTGGGCTAAAAAATTCATATAGAAAAGCAATGGCAGATTATATGACTGCTAATAAATTAACAGAAAAAGATTTAACTGCAGGAACAAAAGAAGCAGATACAAAATTAGAAAAAGCTAGGAAATATGCAATCGAGCAAGCTCAAGAAGCTACATTCCATCAATATAGCTCATTAGCTTCACTATTAAATACATTAGAAAATAAAAATAAAGCTACGAGATTATTAACGGGTGCAATTATACCATTTAAGAAGACCCCAATTAATGTTGCGAAAACAGGAATAGAATATAGCCCAATAGGAATAGTTAAATCCTTTACAACAGATATAGCTAAGTTAAGAAAAGGGGATATTAATGTAAATCAATATATAGATAACCTATCTAAAGGACTTACTGGAACAGGAATAACAGCTGTTGGATATGCACTAGCACAAGCTGGAATATTATCAGCAAGTGGCGATGAGGATGACCAAAAAAATGAATACTATCAAGAAGACAGAGGAAATCAATCATTTTCTTTAAAAATAGGAGATAAAACGTATTCATTAGACTGGTTGTCTCCAACTGCAATTCCATTATTTATAGGTGCACAATTAAATGATAATGTTAGAAATTCTGGAGAAGATCAAACTACAGAAGATATTTTGGACAAAATATCAAATAGTATAGATGCAATGTCATCAGCAATGAACCCTATGATAGAAATGTCAATGTTATCTGGTGTAGCAAGTGCTGTAAAGAGCTTTGCACAAGGCGATGCCCAATTTTTCCAAAATTTATTAATTAATTCTGCAAAATCATACGTAAATCAATTTTTTCCAACTCTTGGTGGTCAAGTTGCTAAAATGGTTGATGATACAGAAAGAAGTACGACTTCAACTAAAAAGAATATGTTCTCAAAAGCAGTAGATAGTACAAGTAAACAAATATTAAAAAAAATACCTTTTGCAAGTAAACTATTACCTGCAAAAACTGATGTGTGGGGGAATGAAGTAAAACGTGAGCCTAATAAATTATATAGGGCTTTACAACAAGCTGTATTCCCTTGGACAGAAAAAGAATTGAAATCTACAAAAGTAGACAATTCAATATCTGATTTATACGAAAGGACAGGAGATAATTCAGTATTGCCTAACACAAGTATAAATAAAGATTTTACTATAAACTCTGAAAAATATAGATTAAGTTCAGAAGAATATGCTAATTATAAAAAGCAATATGGTAAGACTTCATATAACTTATTAAACAAATTGACAAATTCAAGTGAATATAAAAATATGACAGATGAACAAAAAACAAAGGCCATATCTGAAATATATTCATATGCAAATGAAAAGAATAAAATAGATTATGCTAATAAAAATAGTATTAAAGATGTAAATGCAAGTACTACATATAAAACAATAGAACAAATTAAACATGATGGAGGAAATGAATCTGATTACTTTAAATATATTGGTTCAACATTAGGAGTAGATAAACAAGATGAAAAAATAGATGTATTATCAAAAATGAACATTTCAGATAAATCTAAAGGAGCTATTTACAAATCTACATTTGGAAAAGATGATGATGTATATAATAAAGTATTATCTAAAAATGGAATTGATATAAATGAATATCTTAAATATAAAACTCAAAAATTTACTAGTGATAAAAAAGATGATGGAACTGTACAAGGAAAAACAGTTACAAACAGCAAAAAGAATAAAGTATATAACTATATAAACAATATGAAATTAAGCTATGAAAATAGATTAGTTTTACTAGGACAGCAATATAAATTAGGTACACAAGAAAGAGAAGATTTATTTAATTATATAAACAATACTGATATAAGTACTACTGATAAATTAAAGATATACGAAAAAATGCAAGGATTTACCGTTTATAAAAACGGAAATGTAGAATATTAAAAATAAAATAAAAAATAGGAGGAAAAAATGGATCTTGAGTTTATAAGAGGAGATACCCAAGTTATTAAATTTCCATTAATGGATAAAAATGAAAATAGGGTTAAATTAACAGAGAATGATAATTTGTATTTTACAGTTAAACAAAATTCAAATTCAGAAGATGTATTAATTCAAAAAAAATATCCGGAAAGTATTAATTATGATGATACTTCTGGATATTATTTTTTTACAATAGAATCAGAAGATACTAGCGAGATGCCATATGGTACTTATAGTTATGACATAGAATTGAAAAGTGGAACATTTGTAAAAACATTAGGCTCTGGAAGTATTACATTAACAGAAGAAGTTACTTTTAGGGGGGACGAATAAATGGCTATTTTAATAGATGATTTAGAAAATATAAATCCATTAGAAATATACTTAGGTGAGATTAGTCTTCCTTTTTTAAAAGGTGATAAGGGTGACAAAGGTGAAAAAGGAGATTCTTTTAGATATGAAGATTTTACACAAGAACAACTTGAAAAACTGAAAGGATCAAAAGGAGATACTGGACCACAGGGACCAGAAGGACCTCAAGGAGAGCAAGGAATACAGGGACCGCAAGGAGAACAAGGAAATGTTGGGCCAGCCAATGCACTAAGTATAGGAACTGTAGAAGCAGGAGAAGAAGCAAAGGCTATAATAACAGGTAATGCTCCTAATCAGATTTTAAATCTTATATTGCCCAAAGGACCACAAGGAGATACTGGACCACAGGGACCAGAAGGACCTCGAGGGGAGCAAGGAATACAGGGACCGCAAGGAGAACAAGGAAATGTTGGGCCAGCCAATGTACTAAGTATAGGAACTGTAGAAGCAGGAGAAGAAGCAAAGGCAAGTATAAGTGGAGATTATCCAAATCAAAAATTAAATCTTATTTTGCCACGTGGAGATAAAGGAGAAAAGGGAGAGACTGGACTAAAAGGTGATACAGGACCGTCTAATAATTTAAGTATAGGTACAGTTGAAGAAGGTGATGTTGCAGAAGCAACAATATCGGGAGAAAGTCCAAACCAAAAACTTAATCTGGTTTTACCAAGAGGAGAAAAAGGTCAAAAAGGTGATACAGGAGAAAAAGGTGAAATTGGAGAAACGGGACCTGCTAATATGCTGAAAATAGGAACAGTATCAAGTGGAGAAGAAGTAGAAGTTACAATTACAGGAGAAACGCCTAATCAAACTTTAAATTTCATCTTACCTAAAGGAGATAAAGGAGATATAGGACCTAGAGGACCTCAAGGCATACAAGGTGAACAAGGAGTACAAGGAGAACAGGGTCCTCAAGGTATAAAAGGTGACAAAGGTGACAAAGGTGATTCAGGAGAAGATTTTTCGATATTTAAAACATATGAATCGATAGCCGATATGGAATTAGATAAAAATAATGTTCCAGAAGGAAAGTTCGTAATGATTGCTTCTAATATAGACGACCCAGATAATGCAAAATTATATGTGAAAGGTGTTACAGATTTTAAATTTATGGCAGATTTATCAGGCGCACAAGGAGTAAAAGGAGAAAAGGGAGATACTGGTGAAACAGGAAATCAAGGTCCACAAGGAGAACAAGGCCCGCAAGGTATTCAGGGCCCACAGGGTATTCAAGGAGTTCCTGGCGAAAAAGGTGATACTGGTGCTTCTGCTGGATTTGGAACTATAAATGCTTCAATTGATAATAATACTGGAACACCTTCAGTTAGTGTAACTGCTGAAGGACCAAACACAGCCAAAAATTTTAATTTTATATTTAAAAATTTAAAGGGCGAAAAAGGGGAGCAAGGAATACAGGGACCACAAGGGGAACCAGGTAAAAATCCAACAATAGTTGTAACTAAAATAAAAGTTACAGAAGAAATAGAACAGAATACAAATTATGAAGTACCCGATTATATAGTAGGGACTAATTCTTTAGCTATTTATTTTGAAGGAAACAAATTAATAAAAGATGAAAATTACATAGAGGTAGATGAAACGCATATTCAATTTAAAGACTGGAATGTACCAGTTGATAGTAACTTAGAAATACTTATAAGGAAGGAGGAAAAATAATGTCAGAGCCAAAAATCTTAGAAATAGAAAAAAGAATAGATAAGATGAAGACTAATATGACTTTATATAACAAAAATAGTCATACTTACAACCATACAGGTAGTAACGCCAATCTTGAAGAACCGATTGTCTTTGATTATAGCTCAGGAAATCCAGGGAATTTATTATCTAAACAAAACTTGGGAATAAAGATAGGAGCAGAAGTTCATCATATAAATGTAAAAGCAAATGCATTAATTAGATTAGCTCTTTCTAACCAAAGTACAGATATTTATGTAACTATTAGGAAAAATGGAGAAAAATTATCCGAGGGTAACTTTTTCCAAAGTGGTCAAGGCCCTTGGACATATCATATTTACTCTGAATATCTTGAAGTTCAAGAAAATGATTTAATTGAATTATGGCTAGCAGGGTCTAATGCAGATATTAATGTACTCGATGGTGGAGAAAATTTAAGACAAACGCAACTAACAGTAGAAGTTGTAGATTAAAAATAAAAGAAAGGAAGATGTAACATGATGAATCTTGAAAGCCTTGGTGCTGTACACACACACACACACACAAGTAATTTTAAATAACAGAAGAATTGGAGGTGAGTTCTAATGAGCGAGCCTCTAATTTTAAAATTAAATAATAAAATAAAAGAATTAAATAGCAAATTAAATAACAAACACGAATTATTTGCTGGAGGTCTTCATGGATCTAACGAAGGCGAAGAAGTAAGTGCAGATTTAAGTGGAAACGTATCGGATTATAATTTCTTTATTTGTCGCGTCCGCAAGTGGAACGAAGGAGAAGAAGAAACGACTGTAATTGTATCTGCAACAGATGAAAAACAATTCTTTAAACTTAATTCTGCTTTAAAAACTTATTATGCAGTATTTGCTATTACAATAACTAGCGATAATAAAGTAAAATTTCAATGCTGTGATTTGGAAGGCTGGCAATGGAAAGATAACATACAGTTAGAAAAAGTATGGGGAATATAAAAATAAACATGAAAGTGAGGAAAATATGGAAGAAATAATAAAAACATTAAGTTTTAGTAGCATAGCTTGGCAAGTAATAACACCATTAATTTTTAGTGGATTAGATATATTAACAGGATATATACAAGCAATAATAAATAAAAATGTAGATTCAAAAGTTATGAGAGAAGGGCTATTACATAAGTGTCTGTTAATAGTAGCAATTATTATTGGCTATGTAGTAGAATATGCATTTAATTTAAGTGCAGTAGCACAAGTAATAACAATATATATTTGTATTATGGAAGTAATGTCAATATTAGAAAATTTGAAGAAGTCAGGATTAGACTTAGGGAAATTAGGGGAAATATTAAAAATAAAAAAGGAGGAATAGTATATGTTAAAAGGAATTGACATTTCAAAGTGGCAAGCAGGAATAGATTTAAGTAAAATTAATTGTGATTTTGTAATAATTAAAGCGACGGAAGGAAAAAGTTATGTAGATCCATCATGTGATATATTTTTTCAAAAAGCGCTAAATTTAAATAAAAAACTAGGAATATATCATTTTGCTAATAATTCTGATAATACAGCTGAACAAGAAGCTGATTGGTTTATCAAAAATACAAAAGGATATATAGGAAAAGCAATACCAATTTTAGACTTTGAAGATAAAGGAGCTACACATGATGTAGCGTGGGCAAAAAAATGGTTAGATAGAGTAGCAGAAGCATATGGTTGTAAACCTTTAATATATATGTCAGAATCTGTTGTAAATAGCTATGACTGGTTTAGTGTAGCTAATGCTAATTATGGATTATGGGTTGCTAAATATCGAGATAATAATGCAGATTATAATTATGATATGTCTAATGCGGGAAAAAATCCAGCAGTAAGACATTGGAAATTTTATGCATTATGGCAATGGACAAGTTCTGGAAGATTAGATGGCTATAATGGTAATTTAGATTGTAATGTTTTTTATGGTGACAAAGAAGCTTGGGATAAATATATAGGAAATGAAATACCACCACATGAAGAAAACAATACAGATACAGTTGTAACTCCACCTGTTGAAAGTGCAACAGTATCATATGAAGTACAAAGTGGAGACAATTTAACAAAAATTGCTAAGAAATATGGAACTACAGTAGATGAAATAGTTAGACTTAATAATATTAGTAATCCTAACTTAATATATGTAGGACAATATCTAGTAATTCCAACTACTTCAAACGCTCAAGTATCTACAGATAGTACATATATAGTAAAGAGTGGAGATACTTTATCTGGAATAGCCAACAAATTTGGAACTACATATCAAAAACTTGCAGAAATAAATGGATTATCTAATCCAAACATTATATATCCAGGCCAAGTTTTAAAAATAAATGGAGCTACTGCAAACTCTACTAAAACTTATACAGTACAAAGTGGAGACAATCTAACAAAGATTGCAAAACAATTTAATACAACTGTAGATAGATTAGTTTCTAAAAATGGAATAAAGGATAAAAATAAAATATACGTTGGCCAAGTATTAAAAATATAAAAAGAAGAAGAGGTGTAGTATAATGCTACACCTCTTCTTTTTGTGTTGATATTTAAAATTTTTTGTAACATTATATAACATTAAAACACTTTACATTTTTTTAAAAATATGTTAATATGATGATAACAATGTTATTACAAAAACATTACAAAAATATTACAATATAATTACTAAGATATTAAATATTGTTTACATTAATGAATAATATTGACACCAAAGAGGGATTATAATATAAAATATATACAAATGAGATATAAATAAAATGAGAGAGGAAAAATCCTCTCCCAAAAAACATTATTCATCTAAATTGGAGTTCTGATCGGCTTGAACTTCAATTTTTTTGTTGCCATCTGTTATAGTTGCTTTTGAACTTAGTCCCTTAGAGACTGCATAACAGAATCCAATGACTATAATCCCAATTACAACCATTGTGGCAATAATAGAAGCAATACCCATGATGTTATCAACATTTACCATATAGCTACCCTCCTTTATAAAATATTCTACTAACAGTTGAAAACTGTAGTTTTTCTAGCAGTTAAACTGTTCAACTGCTAGTTCATATCTTATAATGTCAGATGAATAACTAGGCACATTTTATCAAAAAATATATTAATATGCAATATAAAATAGAAAAATCTGGAAGGAAATAAAATTTTAACTCATTCGACAAATTTCACGATACAAAGTAAACATAAAATGTTATACTATCATTAAAGGAGATGATAGTATGAAAGAAATGTATATTAAATCTCTACAAATGATAAAAAATCTAAATGTAAAAAATAAAAAGGAATACATTAAATTAGTACGAGACTATAGAATTTTAAATTTAGAAAGTTTGAAATACATAAGCCAAACTAGAAGTTTTAGAAAAATACGAAAAATGGCAGAAAGTGCATAATTTTAGCTATATAATTTTATTACTCGCAAATAAAAATGCCTTAGAATCGATTCTCACAATAAGCAACTTAAAATGCAGTAATACCAGTACTTATAGACAATACATACAACAAGTCGAATAAAAAAATAGAAAATGTACGTAAAACGCTGTTGTCCAGTAGAAGCGCCAGAGGAAGAATAAGAAATATAATTTACATATAAAAAAGGAAGTTACATTTTTATTGATGTGACTTCTTTTTTATTCTATAAACTGATATGTAATATTACTAAAGGAGATGTATGAATGAAAATAACGTGGCTAACTAGAAGAAAAAGCTTCAAAGAGATTAAACCAAATAGAAAAATAAGATATGAACAAATTTTAGAAATTTTGTGTTTAGGAATAAAACTGCTAAAGAGATTTCGGTTGAACTATATAAGCAAAAATTAACAAATATAGATGAACGTAATACAACAGCATCAAGGTTAACAGAGTTGGAAAAGTTTAGGTTTGTAGAAGCAACTGATAAAAAACATGTATTTAAACAGGAGAAACAGATCTAATTTATAAGATAACAAAATTAGGGTTAACTAAAAGATAAATGTAATAAAAACTTAATAAATCTATCAAACAGTATTCCGTAAAGAAAGGCAGGAGACAATAAAAAACATATATTTACTAAATATTGTAAAAATAGTAAAATGAAAATAGGGAAAGTACGCAAATAGAAAAGGAGTGATACAAAGTGAGAAGACGTAAAACGCATGGGAATCTAAAGAGAGAGTCCTACTTTAAAACAACTCGGGAATGTTAGATTTATTATTGTAAGTATATTTGCGATAATTCTAGTGACATTATTAGTTTTAGGCTTAATTTCATATGCAAAAAATGGTGTAGAAGTTACAACATTAAGCATTGTAACCAAAGGTAGTGATAATAAGTTTTCGCTTAGTGGAGCTAAATATACCATAAAAAAGATTACTACAGATGAAAATAATAATGAAGTGATAGAAGATGCAAAAGACTATTATGGTAATCTGATTGGGAATGAAGAAAATATAGATGGCACAGCTTATAGAATTATTACAAGCAATGAAAACGGAGAAATAAATCTAGACTTACCATCAGGTAAATATAGAATTACAGAAATAGTAGCACCAACTGGATACAAATTAAATAAAAATAATTCATATGATGTTGTATTAGACAAAAAAGGTGATTATTCTTTATTCTATACAAATAAGGAATGGGAAAAAGAGTTTAAAAAAGATGAAACTAGATTAAATCCATTAGATATAAAAGAAACAACAGGAGAAGAATATATTGCACTTGTAGAAGTAGTTGCATATTATACTGTTCCGGCAGAAGATAAGGAGGATAATCAGCCAAGTGAATTAAAACCAGGACTATATATTTTTAGGTATAACGTTAACAATAAAATTAAAGAAATTGTATATTTATATGAAAATGCCCCAAGAGACAATAGTGAAACTAATATAAAAATTTTAAATGAAACAGAGCAATATTATATTTTATATTCTAATGAAACAATATTTGCTTTTGACAAATCTGGGGAGCTAGTTAATGATTTTTGTAGTTTTATATACGATTTAGATATGTATTTTTCAGATAATTATTATGTGTCAAAACAAACAGGAGATATTACTATAGTAGGACATGCATACGGAGAAAATACCATACCGGCAGAACAAACTTCATGGAATAAAGAAATTACTTTTGGAGAGCAGGATTTAGAAAGCAATATATTGATACAACTTAATTCGGAAGGAAAAGTAAATTGGGTTATAGATTTTAAAGATGCAGAGATTATAAGTAATATAATGCAAAGAGATTCAAATGTTACAATTAATATAAGGACTTATAATGACATTATACTAAATCAAGGTGATGGTGATATAGAATTACAAGCAGGAGCATATAATTTAACTATAAATAATGGACAAGTAGAAAATACTGTAAATCTAATAGGCAGTTTTAAAGATCAATTATATAGTGATAATAATCTTATGGAAGAATATATAACAGCTGATTTTGGTACATTAAGTTTTATAGATGTTTATGATGAATATACTATACAACCAGAAAATACTGTAAATAACGAACCAATCCAGTTAAATAGTGAACTAATGTATGTTATAAAACTTAATAGTGAGGATAAAGTTGAATGGGCTACACAAATAAACATACCAAATGATCAATATTATAAAGAAGTTAGTAATGGATATATTATTAATGCTTTTATGTATGGAACAATTAATGCAGAGTATACTTGTGATGGAAAGAATATTGATTTAGGTTACCAATGTTTGGCGACAATAAAAATTGATAAATCCGGAAAAGTTATGTATGTAGAACAAACACCAATTGAAGAGAATACAGAAGAAATATATTATTTAGATAAAGTAATTGAACTAGATAATAGAAAATATATACAATTAAAAACAAAAGATAGTTTATCTAGTCATAAATCAATTATAGAAGGAAGAGATATAAAGCATTTTAATGATACTAAATTAGAAAAGTATGTAGAAATAGAAGAAAAAAGAGATAAAATTGATAAGCAAATATTAACTGTTACAAATGGAAAAGAAGATTCATTACAGATTATAAAACAAGATTCTAGGACAGCTGAATTGTTACCAGGTTCAAAATTTACAATAAAAAAAGTTATAACAAATGCTGACGGAACAGTAACAAAAGAAGATGCTGTAAATAATGATGGAGAGTTAGTAGGAAATATCGAAAATATAAATGGAGAAGAAATAAGAGTTGTTACTACAAATGAAAATGGAGAAATTAATGAAAGCCTTCCTGTAGGAAAATATGAAATTGTAGAGGTTAAGGCTCCTGAGGGATATTATTTAAAACCTACAGTAGAAGAAAATACATACGAAGTAGAAATTGCAGAAAAACAAGCAGAAAAGAAAGAATGGAAAGAATCGTGGAGTAAAATTGTAGGGGAATATAGGGAAAGACCAAGCTCACTAGATGAATATGAAGCGGTAGGACATACAAAAATATTACAAAAAGATGAAACTGGAGTAATAGTATATATAGCTAATAATGAACATTTAAATATTCCAGCAGAAGATACAGTAAATAATGTGGAGATAAATCTTTATAATCCAGTAATAATAAAATACAATTTAGACAATAAAGTAGAATGGATAAAGAGTACAATAGACTTTGGAAATATTAAGAAAACAGAAAATAATGAATACGTTGTAAATGGTTATCTAGAGGATGAAATAGAAATACCAGCAGAAGACACAGCCAATAATAAAGAGTTGGTGATTCCAAGAGGAAGTGTAACTTTAAAATATGATAGTGAATTTAAAATTATAGGTATGATCGCATTAAATTCTGTAGACTATTTAACTGATAACATTTATGAAGTTAATATATATGATAATGCTTTTAAAATTCCAGCTATAAGTACTGCTGATGATAGGGAAATTTTCTTGGAATCAGGCCATTATCTTGTAAAAATAAATAATGATTTAAAGATAGAAAAGGTAATTGTTAAAATTCCAGATTATGAAGATTATATTGTAAAAGATAATGAAATTATATATAAAATAATTCCAGAAGAAACTGAATATATACATACTATAGATAAAAAAGAAAAAGAATTATTAGCAGGAAAAGAATATATAGCAAAATGTAACTATAATGGTGATATATTAAATATATTTTCAGGAATGGATGAAATACAAGATATAATTGTAGATGAAGATGGATATTTACTAAAAGTGTATAATAAAGAAGATACGTTAATATCAACTGATGATACCTGTAATGGAGAAGAAGTAATTTTAAAAAACTATATGTATATAAAATTAGATAATAATTTAAAACTTACAAGCAATACTATGGATTTTTGGAATAATAATAGCTATGAGTCTTATATTGAATTAGTTGATGTATTAAATGATGGTTATTTGTTAAAAATCTTTTCAATAAATGAATATACTGTACCAAAAGAAAATACTATTAATGATATAGAGGTGATATTAAATTATCATACAGAAACTATAGTAAAAGTAAATAAAGAATTAAAATTTGAATGTAAACTAAATGAGTTTAAATTAAATAGTCACTATACTGATGGAGAATATGTTACATCAAGGATAGATGACAAGGAAAACAGAATATACAGATTACGTAGATATTTTACTTCTAGTACAACAATACCAGCAGAAGATACAGTAAATAATAAAGAAATTAAAGTATCGAGTGGATACAATTATGTATTATATAATAGCGAATTTAAAATAATGGCAGTTGGTATGAATTTACCAAGTTCTATATTAGAAAGTGGATACATTATTTGCGAATATAATTCTAGCGAAAAAGAAATTCCTGCAGAAGATACGGTTGATAATCAAGCTATTCTTTTGCAAAAAGGAAATTCATTAATTATATATAATAAACAAATGAAAGTAGAGCGAGTTCTTACTGGTTATGATAATATATATTCTTTTGATGATTTAGGAAAAATTGCATTTGAAGTAGAACCTAAGAATACAACAATAATTGATGCTAAAGATACAGTGAATAATAAAGAAATAGTATTACAAGAAGATATTAGATATATTGTAATAATAGATGAAAATACACTAAAAATAGAAAATGTAATATATATTCCATATTCAGGAGATTATACAAAATTAAATGAAGGATATCTAATGAAAGGTCATTTTATAGAAAACCAAGTTATACCTGCCGAATATACAGCAGATGGAAAGGATATAGAAATTGAAAATCCATATGAAGATTATATTGTAAAATATAATAATGAAGGAAAAATACAATTAGTACTAGAGGGAGAACTTAGAAAAGTAGATAAAAATGATGATGGCTATACGCTGTTGTTAGAAGATTCTTCAGGATATACTAATTTAGTAAATATAGATAATAATTGGAATATATTAAATATAATAGAAGATTTTGTATTAAATACATCTGATGGGGGATATATTAAATATGAAAATTATCTAACGAATACTACTATAACTAAAGAGAATAATACTACTGGTAATGATATTTTTATCGAAAAAGGACTATATCTTGTAAAAATGAATTCAGAAAATAAAATTGAATGGTTATTAAAACAAGATAAAGTAGTAACCGAATTAGCAGAAATTAATGTAGATAAATATTTTGGTACATTTTGTCAAGTGAATGATGACGGAGGAATAAATTTAGGCTTTCTACAAATTTCACAAGAGACTGTGCAAGAGCAGTTAGCAAACAAAGTTGTATTAAATGTAACAAATGAATCTGATGTAGGAAAAGTAGTTGTAAAATATGTAGACAGGGAAACAAACCAAGAAATAGCTTCAAGTGAAGAATTTGAAGATAGAGTAGGAGTAGATTACGAAACAGAAGCAAAAAATATACAATATTATAAGTTAGAAGGAACACCAGAAAATGCAACAGGTACAGTAGCAAGTGGAACAACAGAAGTAATATACTATTATGATAAACAAGATTTTAATATAAAAACAGATAAAACAATTTCTGAATTATATGTAAATGGTGATAAACAAGATATTAAGAATAATAAAAATAATATTTTCCAAGTATCAGTACACAGAAAAGAACTAGAAAACACAGAATTAAAAATAAAATATATAATTAAAATAGAAAATACAGGAGAAATACCAGGAACTGCAGGAATAGTTACAGACCAAATACCAGAGGGCTTAGAATTCTATGCAGAAGATAATGCGGACTATTGGCAATTAAAAGATGGTGTAGCAATGACTGATAAATTAGATGGCGAATTAATCGAACCAGGAGAGTATAAAGAATTAGAGATTGTTTTAAGATGTACTAATTTAGGCGATAAAGTAGGAATACAGACTAATAAAGCTGTTGCAGAAAACATGAAAAATGATCCTAATTTTGAAGATTCAAATAGTGAAGACGATTTAGGTGAATGTGAGTTATTAATTTCAGTTGGATTAGGTGGACAAGATATTGTAAAAATATTATTAATCTCAATTGTTGCATTAATAGTAGTTGCAAAAATAATAAATAAACTTAGAAGAAGAAGCAAATAAAAATAGTAAGATAAAAGAGTTAAGATTTTATAATCTTAACTCTTTTAAAATGTTTTATAGACTTGCTAAATTTTATTCTTTATTTGTCATTTCTTCTAATTGTAATAATTCATTCCATCTCTTATCAACTATTCTTTGGAATTCTTCTATCATCCACTCATTTCCTGGTTTAAACATATGCCTAAAACGTTTTTGTGGTTTTAAGAATTCTTCTACTGGAAGTTTTTTAGCTGGTTTATATGTTATTTTATATTTACCATCTACAACTTCATATAATGGCCAATAACATGTATCTGCAGCTAATTTGTTAATTTGCATTAAGTCTTCTGTTGGGTATCCCCATCCTCTTGGGCAAGGAGCCATTACATTTAAGAATGTTGGTCCCTCTGTATATATTGCTTTTTCTGCTTTTTCATATAAATCTTTAAAATTAGTCATAGCAAGAGTTTGTGCAACATATGGTAAATGATGTGATACCATTATTTCTGTTAAGTCTTTTCTTTCTTGTGCTTTACCTGGGATAACTGTTCCAGCAGGTGAAGTTGTTGTATCTGCAAATTTAGGTGTTGCAGAAGAACGTTGAATACCTGTGTTCATATATGCACCATTATCGTAACATACATAAACCATATCATGACCTCTTTCCATAGCACCAGAAAGTGATTGTAAACCTATATCATAAGTTCCACCATCTCCACCGAATGCGATGAATTTTGTATGTGTATCTTCTTCTAATTTTCCTTGTTTCTTTAAAGATTTGTATGCAGCTTCAACACCAGATAATGTACTTCCAGCATTTTCGAAAGCTGTATGAATAAATGAATCTGTCCAAGATGTATATGGGTATGTAAATGTAGAAACTTCCATACATCCAGTAGCTGTAGCAATTACAGCATGATCTTCTGGTTTTAATGCACGTAAAACCATTCTAGCAACTGTTGGAGCTCCACAACCTGCACACATTTTATGTCCTTCAGAAAATCTTGAAGGCTTATTTGCGACTACTTCTTTTAAATTATATGGCATTATTTTTCAGCTCCTTTCGTTCTTAATCCTAAATGTCTATAAGGATTATCAATTTTTCCTGTTTCTACGATTTCTAATAAATCATTATAAACTTTTTCTATGTCATCAGATTTTGTATCTCTACCACCAATTCCATAGATATAACTTACTGTAGGTACATGGATATTATTTACATACATACCAGATGTAACATCTGTAAATAATGCACCACCTGCAGCATTTAAAGAATCTGCTTTATCTAATACTGCAACTGCTTTTACATTTGCTAAAGCTTTAGCAATTTCTTCTGCAGGGAATGGTCTAAATACACGAACCTTTAATAATCCGGCTTTAACACCTTTACTACGTAAATCATCTACTACGAATTTTGCAGTACCTGCTGTAGAGTTCATACAAACAATAGCAACATCTGCATCTTCTAATTTATATTCTTCGAATAAACCATATTTTCTACCTGTTAATTTTTCAAATTCTTCTGCTACTTCTAAAATAACTTTTTTAGCATTTTTCATAGCTTGAGATTGTTGAGCTTTATGCTCGAATAAATATCCTTGTAAATCTAAAGGTCCCATAGAAATAGGTTCTTTACTATTTAATAAGTAATGTTCTGGTTTATATGTACCAACAAACTCTTTTACTTTATCATCTTCTACTAAATCTATTGTTTCTATAGAATGTGATGTAATAAATCCATCTTGGCAAACCATTAATGGTAATAAAACATCTTTATGTTCTGCAATTCTATGAGCCATTAATAAGTTATCATATGCTTCTTGATTACTTTCTGAGAATAACATTATCCATCCAGCATCACGAACACCCATTGCATCAGAGTGATCATTGTGGATATTTAATGGTCCAGATACAGCACGATTTACAAGTGACATTACTATAGGTAAACGTAATGATGAAGCTATATATATCATTTCCCACATGAAAGATAATCCGTTTGAAGATGTAGCTGTCATAGCTCTAGCACCTGCGGCTTCTGCACCAACACAGGCACTCATTGCACTATGTTCACTTTCTACTGCTACGAATTCTGTATCAACGGCACCATTGCTAACAAAAGTAGAAAAATATTGTGGTATTTCTGTTGATGGTGTAATAGGGAAGGCAGCAACAACGTCTGGATTTATTTGTTTCATAGCTGTAGCTGCAGCTTCATTACCACTTAAACGTTCTCTAATACTCATTATTCAACTCCCTCCTCTTCCATTGAGATTGCTTTGAAAGGACAAACTTTGGCACAAACGCCACATCCTTTACAATATTCATAATTAAAATCTGTTCTTTTCATATCTTTTCCAACTGGAATTGCATTTTCTGGACAAACAGGGAAGCATAATCCACATTGTTTACATTTTTCACTATCAAATATAGGTTTCATGCTTCTCCAATCTCCAGTTTTAACTTCGCGAGAATTTCCAGCATTATATATTGTTCCTCCAATTGTCATATCTTCCATTGGAGTTGAGTTATTTATATTTGTCTTATCCATTTTAAAACTCCTTTCTTTTGAACTTTAGGGACGGGGCTTAAAGTTCATTCGTATACATAATATAGAACTCTAAGTGAAATTTTATACAGGGAAAAAAGGAACGTCCCCAAATCCCTATTGTATTTCTACGACTCTTTGTAATGCTATTTCTAATGCTTTCATATTTCCACCTATAACTTCTGGTTTCTTTGCAAATTTGTGTTTAAAAGAACCTTCCATATCTTGTAAGAATTCTTTTTCAGGAATAATTCCTGTTACTTTAACAACTGCAGCAAGCATAGGAGTATTTGGAAAATACTTTCCTAAAGCTTCGATAGAAACAGTTCTTGCATCTATTGTATATATGTGTCCTTTATATCCTTTTAATAATCTTTTTAGTGTTTCACCGTCTTTTGTAGTATTAATAATAATTGCTCCAGATTCTTTTAAACCTGCAGTAACATCTACAGAATTTAATAAAGTGTCATCAACAACTACTACATAATCTGGATTGTAAATATTACAATGTATTCTAATAGGTGTTGTACTAATTCTGTTATAAGCAGTTATTGGCGCACCCATTCTTTCAGCTCCGTATTCAGGAAATCCTTGGATATATTTTCCTGTGTTAAATGCTGCATCAGCTAATAACAAAGAAGCTGTTTTTGCACCTTGACCACCTCTACCATGCCATCTAATTTCAATTAAATCGTTCATTGGTTTGAAATTACCTCCTTTTAGTAAATTTACGTATAAATATACACTTAAAGTATATTCTTAAAAGCCGTAAGTGTCAAGGCAATTTGTTAGAATAAATGGTCATAAAAAAATAAAAAACTTAAGTAGACATAATATTAAAAAAGTGATATACTATAAAGGCTAAAAGCAAGTTGAAAAGATTAAAGGAGGATTATTATGCTTATTAAAACAAAATTAAGACCCAAGGAGCAAAATGAATTTAATCGGTATTTTGGAGATTTAAAACACTCCATTACACCGATTGAGGGAACTAGTAGACAAATCCAAGAGCGGATTGAAGACGAGAAAGTAAGTTCACAAATAATCTTATCAAGTGAAAAGTTGTTTATTCAAGATATTAAAGGAGAAGCTGTAGGTAGAATACACAAAAATTTGCTTACAAATATTTATAGGGATATGAATAATGTCCAACGTTTTATGCTAAGAGCTTTTGTTGAATTGGAAAAAAATACGCTCCCAATTGTTTCAAATTCTCAAGTTGGAGATTTTATACAGGGGTTAGAAGATGATGAAAAAGTAATGATTTACAATCAACTTTTAGACTTCTTCAAGTATTTTAAAGACAGAGAGTCTACCGGAGATACAGAAGTTTGTGTACTAGCGGCAGATAGCACGTCAATTTGTGGAGCAATTACACAAAGCACCGATTTGCGCTTCATTAAACTTCCTAAGCAAATTCAAGAAAAGGTATATTTATTAGAACTAGTAGAAGGGCAGATAAATATACTAAAATATTATTACTTGATGGTGCTAGATATTATCTTACATCCTTTCTTCGAAAATACTATATATGCAATAGAACAAGACAGACCATTATATTGGTGTATAGTTAGCTTGTTAAAAAAATTGGATGAACATATTAGTGATTTTTGGAGAGAAAGAGCAAGGGTTATATTAGAGAAGTATTTTGATTATATTGAAGGAGCAGAAGTGCTTTACAATGAACTTTTTGAAGGTGACAAAGGACATGGAAAGGAACTACTGAAGGAGAATTATTACTTTAATATAGCGACAGGAGTTCTAATGAACAGTGATATTCAAATACGATTTTTCTATGAAATGAATAAAGAGGAAAAGAATATTGTAATAAACCAAGCTGTTTCCTTCGCAAGAAGAATAAATACCTTATTAGTTAAAGATTTAGAGAGAATCTCACCAGAGGTGTTTTATCATCCAAGAGAACATGAGACAGAGCTGGAAGAAATTTTTACCTACCTTAAGATGTTCAGATTTACTCATAGAACCTTAGAAGAAGTAATGTTAAAAAAGGGAATGAGTAAAAAAGAATGGATTTATGTAAAAAATTTGTTAAGGACAGTATATGAAGAGGAACATATGCAAAGAATTGAGGAACAATGTTTACATCATGTGAATAATTACTATACTATCATTAGTAACATTGCTTTAAATTATTCGTTGCAGTCGGCAAGTTCTGTAAATGCAAATTTATTAGAACTTTGTAAATATGAGCTAGCATATAAACTAGCTATTCAAGAAAAGACAGAAGAGGAAAAAGCAGCGTTAAAAGACATTGAACTCTTATATAAGCTGATGGATGTTCCTTTTAAAGCGTATCTGGATAAGGATCTAATGATAGAAGCCCAGCGAAAAAAAGGGATATCAGAATGGATGATAAATCTATTTGTATTTATTTGTGAAGATGAGTAGAAAAAAGGATGAAGCAGGATGTTATCCTGCTTTTTTCCTGTCTAAAAATATGGACTAAGAAAACGTATAAATCTTACGCAAATAAGGTTTCTAACATTGACTTTTTATACTTTTTCATATATTATAGTAATGTCAAATTTTATGTATAAATGAGATATAAAAGCACTAGCTTAAGGAGGAAGATTTATGGGAGAAGTAATAGTTATAACATCTGGTAAAGGAGGAGTAGGAAAAACGACTACAACAGCTAACTTAGGTTCTGCCCTAGCATTAGAAGGAAAAAAAGTAGTATTAGTAGATACAGATATAGGACTTCGTAACTTAGATGTCGTAATGGGGTTAGAAAATAGAATTGTTTACGATATCGTAGATGTTGTAGAAGAAAAATGTAAATTAAGACAAGCATTAATAAAGGACAAGCGTTTTCAAGAATTATTCCTATTACCTGCTGCCCAAACAAGAGATAAAAGTGCAATAACAGAAGAACAAATGAGAGATTTAATAAAACAGCTAAAAGAAGAATTTGACTATATTTTAATAGACTGTCCAGCTGGAATAGAACAAGGTTTTAAAAATGCAATCGTAGGGGCAGATAAGGCAATAGTTGTAACAATGCCAGAAATTTCAGCGATAAGAGATGCTGATAGAATAATAGGATTATTAGAATCATCAGAAATCAAGAATCCGCAATTAATTATAAATAAATTAAGACCAGAAATGGTTAGAAAAGGTAAAATGATGGATGTTGATGATATAGTAGATTTATTATCAATACAACTTTTAGGAGTAGTACCAGATGATGAATATGTAATTACTCAAACAAATAAAGGGGAACCTGTTATATCTAACAGAAAAGCACCTTCAGGTAAAGCATATATGGAAACTGCTAAGCGTATTCTAGGGGAAGATATAGAAGTAACAATACCAGGAAGAGAAAAAGGATTCTTGGCAGCTTTAAAAAGATTTTTTAAAAGAAAATAATTAGCATTGGAGGTAAAATATGTTCGAAAATATAGTAGGTTTCTTCAAAAAATTATTAAAAAAAGAAGAGGAAGAAGAAAACAATAAAGATATGGCAAAAGAAAGATTACATCTAGTTTTAATGCAAGATAGGGCAAATGTTTCAGCAGACTTTTTAGAAATGATGAAACAAGAAATTATAGATGTAATTAAAAAATATATAGATGTAGATGAAAAAGAAATTGATGTTCATTTAACAAGTAAGACTAACGAAGATGGTACATCAGCAGCTCCAGCATTATATGCAAATATTCCGATTGTTAGTATTAAACATACAGGGGAAATGGATGACGAAGTAGTAGAAAAAGTTCAAGAACAAGAGATAGAAGAGAAAAAAGATAATAATCAAGAGACTCAAAATGCAAAAACAGATAAAGAAACAGCTAATAAAACAGAAATCAAAAAAGAAGAAAATAAGGAAGAAACTGTATTAGAAGCTAAAAAAGAAGAGGTAAAAGTAGAAGAGATAAAAACAGAAAAAGAGTCTAAAGAAAAGGAAAAAACTAAAAAGGATGAAGAAGTAAAAACTGAAAAAGAAAAAACAGTTAAACAAGAAGAGAATGTTTCAAATGAAGAAGAGAAAGCTACTACAGATGTAAAAGATGATGATAAAAAAGATACAGAGCCTAAAGAAACAAATAATGAGCAAGTAAATGCAGGAGTAAAAGAAAATAATATAAGTACAAAACAAGAAAACAAAAATATAATAACAAATTCACAAGTAAAACAAGAACCTGTGATACATAATAATAGAAAAAGAAGAAATAAAAAAAGAAAAGGAAGAAGATAAACAAGGGATGTATAACAAATAAAAATAAATTACGTAAAGGATGAAAAATGAAAAAGAAAATTTTAAAAAATATCGACTGGGGAATTTTTATATGTTGTATTTTATTGTCAATAATAGGAATGATAGCCTTGTTCTCTGCAACTTATGATTCTGAAGATACAAGTTTGCAAAGACAATTAATATGGTTTGTTATTTGTATTCCGGTAGTCTTTATTATAATATTCATAGACTACGAAGCAATAGCAAAAATATCGCCGATTCTGTATGGAATTGTTTTAATACTGTTGGTTATAGTATTATTTACAGATCCGGTTAATGGAGCTACAAGCTGGTTTAATTTAGGATTTCTTTCTATTCAACCAGCGGAATTTGCTAAAATAGCTGTAATTTTGTTTTTAGCTCTAGTCTTGTGTAAAATACAAGAAAAGGGTAAAAATGAGATAAATAGACCTACAAAATTATTAATAGCTTTAGCAGTAGTAGCAATTCCAGTACTTTTAATAATAAAACAACCAGATTATGGTACAGCTGCAGCATTTTTAGTAGCAACAGTAATGATATTATTTACAGCTGGAATAAATAAAAAATACATTATAGGAACTATTTTATTAGTAGTTATAGCAGTTCCTTTATTATACTTTTTTGTATTACCAGAACATGCAAAAGACAGAATCGAAGTATTTTTAAATCCAGAGTCAGACCCACGTGGTTCAGGATACAATTTAACACAATCAAAACTTGCAATAGGAGCAGGTCAATTAACAGGAATGGGATTACTAAAAGGAAATCAAACACAGCTAGGTTTCTTATATCCAAAAACAACAGACTTTATATTTTCTGTTATTGGCGAAGAGATGGGCTTTATAGTTGCAGGTAGTGTAATAATAATATATGTAATACTAATAACAAAATCAATCTATGTGGCTAAGACTGCAAAAGATGACCTTGGCACATATATTGCAATAGGAATAGCTGGAATATTCTTATTCCACATGGTAGAAAATATAGGAATGACAATGGGATTATTACCAATAACAGGTGTTCCATTACCATTTGTAAGTTATGGAGGAAGTTCATTATTAACTAACTTTATTTTAATAGCATTACTGTTAAATATAAGTGGTAGAAGACAAAAAGCAATATTTATAGAATAAAAAAGCAAATACAAGATTTTTTACACATTAGTAAATGTTAGGAAATCTAGCATCTGCCATAAGTATCTAGTACAGAAAGTTGAAAGTAAAAGCTTTCAACTTTTGCAGTTAAACATAAATTAGAATTAAGGAGAGAAAAAATTTGTATTTAAAAAGTATAAAGATTGGAAATTTAGAATTAGACAATAATGTGTTTTTAGCACCTATGGCAGGAATTACAGATAAATCATTTAGAATTTTATGCAAAGAAATGGGTGTAGGACTTACTACAACAGAAATGGTAAGTGCAAAAGCAATTTATTATCATGATAATAAAACTAAAAAATTATACAATTTAGATGGAGAAGAAAGACCAATTAGTATTCAATTATTTGGGAGTGATATAGAAGCGATAAAATATGCTACACAAGAGGTGGATAAGCTTGCTGATATTATAGATTTTAATATGGGATGTCCAGCTCCAAAGATAGTAAAAAATGGAGACGGAAGTAATCTACTATTGCACTTAGATTTATTAGAGAAAATAGTTGGTGCAATAAGAGAAAATACAGATAAACCAATTACTTTTAAAATAAGAAAAGGCTGGGATGAAAATAGTGTTGTTGCTGTAGAAACTGCACAAATAATCGAAAGAGCTGGAGGAGATGCTATTACAATCCATGGTAGAACTAGAAAAGAGTTTTATTCTGGAAAAGCTGATTGGGATATTATAAAAAAAGTAAAAGAAAGCGTAAATATTCCAGTAATAGGTAATGGAGATATAGTAGATGAAGAAACAGCAGAAGCAATGTTTAAATATACAAATGTAGATGGAATAATGATTGGGAGAGCAGCTTTTGGGAACCCATGGATTTTTAGAGAGATAATACATTATTTAAAAACTGGGGAGAAATTAGAAAAACCAACTTTAGATGAAAGATATAGCACAATGGTAAGACATATAAATATGGAAATAGAAGAAAGAGGAGAAGAAGTTGCAATAAAAGAGATGAGAAAGCAATTAAGTTGGTACATAAAAAATTTAAAAGATTCAAGTCAAATGAGAGATAAAATAAATAAAATAATAGATAAAGAACAATTGCTAAATGAAATAAAAGCATATTTCGAATATCTAAAAAATAATTGAATAAAATTAGAGAAAGAATAGTATATATACTATTCTTTTTTTGATATAAGAATTTAATTTGGGAGGAATTTATGAAAAAAAATAAATTAATTATTTTCTTTATTTTATCAATAATTATTGTTTTTACAATTATTTTTTATTTAATTAATAATAAAAAAATCGAAATTGGGAATAATGATAATAATCAAATTTTAAATATGAACTCGTATAAAGCAAAAATAGAGGTAACAGTGGTAAGTAATAAAAATACTAATAAGTATAAAATGACACAAGAATATAAAAAGGGAGAATACTGCATGCAAGAAGTAGAAGAACCAGAAAATATAAGAGGAGTGAGAATAGAATACAGCAATAATACATTAAGTTTAAAAAATACTAATATGGATCTTACAAATATATACGAAAATTATAAATATATGGCAGAAAATAATTTATTTTTAAATGAATTTATAGATGATTTTAACAATAATAGTAATTCAAAACATGAAGAAAATGAAAATGAGATTATATTATCAACGGATTGTAAAACTCAAGAAAATAAGTATCAAGTAAAGAAAAAATTGACAATAGATAAAAAAACAAATAAACCAAAGAAATTAGAAGTACAAGATATTAACCAAAATATAACTGTTTACATATTATATAATGAGATAAGTTATAAGTAGTAAGAAGCTATTTTCTTTATCTCGAGCTAGTATTTAAAACAAGATATATACTAATAATAGGAGTGAAGAAAATGAATATAAAAAGAGGCGACATGTTTTATGCAGACTTAAGTCCTGTTGTTGGCTCAGAACAAGGAGGAATTAGACCAGTTTTAATAATACAAAATGATTTGGGAAACAAATATAGTCCAACTGTAATTGCAGCAGCAATTACATCTCAAAAAACTAAAAATAAGTTGCCTACGCACATAGAAATTAATTCAAAAGATTTTGGTTTAAAATCAGATTCGATAGTACTTGCTGAACAAATTAGAACAATAGATAAAAGTAGATTAAAAGAGAGAATAGGACATATAGACAATGACGAAATTATAGGGAAAATAAATAATGCTCTTGGTGTTAGTTTCGGTTTAGGCGAATAGAGAGCAAAAGAACGTTCTTATTTTCCTTTTATAGGAAAATAAAAGCGTTCTTTTATTTGTATAAATTTGTGTACTAGAAATTTAATTATTAAAAAACTATCTAAAATCCCGGTTTTACCGGGATTTTAGGAACGTCCCCAAATCCCGGAGGAATGTCCAAAAATCCCTATACTTGTAATTTTTTTATTATTTTAATTTCTTCATATAATTTGTCTACAATTTCTTTTCTTGTTAAATACGCTGTTTGATATTCATGATAAATTTTATGAATATTTTCGAAATTTTCGCCTTCCTGAAATAGCATTTCCATCCCTTCTTTATAATAATTTTTCTTTTTTTCGGAATGGGCTTTATCCATTTTTTCCTCATATTCTAAGATTTGTTCAATTCTTTTTATTTGATCTTTTAAATAGTCAACATAACCTGTAACACAACTAATTTCATAGTAAGTATCATCAATAACAACTTTAAATAAAGCTTTTACAACTTTTTTATTAAGTTTACCTAATTTTACGCCTTGTGCGGCATTATCTAGAGCTGCAACTTTAATATTTGGTTCTGTATCTTTTATTAAATCTTTTAAGGTATCAGATATGTGAATATGAGTTTTATATTGTCTTTTAGTAACTAATGCATCATAGTCATCTGCAACTTTTATTATTTGATCTTCGTATGGAATTAAATTTCCAACCAATCCTTCAGGATATCCCATACCATCTAAAGTTTCATGATGATATTTTGGCCCTAGTGCATAAGGTCTTAATTTAATATCATCCATACACATTTTATAACCTATAAGTGTATGTGTTTTCATGATAGCGAATTCTTCGTCTGTTAGTTTATCAGGTTTATTTAGTATTTTGGCGGGAATAAACATTTTACCAATGTCATGTAAATATGCACAAATCGTACAATAAGCAGTAAAATTTTTATCGCAACGCAAATATTCGCACAACCTACAGGTAATGCTTGCAACATTTTCACTATGAATTCTGGTAAAAGGGTCTAAACTATCTAGCATAGTTAATTGATATCTCATAGTAACATCTAAATTATATGATTTTAAAGTTGTTTTATCATAAAAATCAAATTTTTGGTCAAACATTAAATACTCCTCTTTTGTAAAATTATTCGTCATTTTCATATAGCCCACAGACACCAAATCAAAAATTTAGACTGTGGTTTAAATTTTTAATTTTCTAATTTCTTTTAATTCTGCGTTTAATTTATCTATTTGCTCATTTTTATTAATAAGAGCTTGCTTAAATTGTTCAAAGATTTCTTCAAAATTTTCTACAGTTTCGCCTTTATCAAAAAGCATTTTCATTCCTTCTAAATAATAATTCTTTTGCTTTTCAGAATTAGAAGAATTCATTTTATCATAATATTTTTTTATTTCTTTTAATCTTTTTATATTATCTTTTAAATAATCTAAATAGTTAAATGCACAAGAAATTTCATAAATTGTATCATCTATTACTACTTTTTTTAAAGCTTTTGTAGCTGGTACATTATTTTTTCCATTATGTGCATTTTCGATTAATATTTTTAAAGTATCTATAATACCAACATGTGATTTATATTGTCTTTTACTAACAATTGCATCAAATTCATCTGCTACCCTAATAATTTGTGCTTCTATTGGGATGGCATCTCCTTTTAATCCTTCTGGGTAACCTGTACCATTTAATGCTTCGTGATGGCATTTAGGACCAGCAGAATAAGGTCTTAAATTGACATCATTCATACACATTTTATATCCAATAGTTGTATGAGTTTTCATAATTTCATATTCTTCGTCTGTAAGTCTAGAAGGCTTTTGAAGAATAGATGGTGGAATAAACATTTTGCCAATATCATGCAAATATGCACAAGTTGTACAGTAAGTAGTAAAGTCTTTATTTAAATGAAGATAATCACATATTCTACAAGTTATATTTGCAACGCCTTCAGAATGTTTCCTTGTAAAATTATCTAGTGAATCTAACATTTTTAATTGATATCTAGCACTAGAATCTAAATCATAAGATTTTAAGACAGTTTTATCGTAAAAGTCAAATTTTTCTTTAATCATTTTAAAACTCCTTTGTAAATAGTATTACTTTTTGCTATGTAAATAATTCAATATTTTTTCAAAAGTATAATATCATTAAATGAAATAAAGTTCAATATATTGTTGATTTATATTGATTTTTAATATATTATAAAGAAGTACAAAAAGATAAAAAAGGTGATAATAATGTATTTAAAAAGATTAGAGTTACAAGGATTTAAATCCTTTGCAGATAAAACAGTTTTAGAATTTATGCCAGGAATTACAACAGTTATAGGACCAAACGGATCTGGAAAAAGTAATATATCTGATGCAATTCGTTGGGTATTAGGTGAACAAAGTATAAAATCATTAAGAGGTGCTAAATCAGAAGATATTATTTTTGCAGGAACACAAAATAGAAAATCTTTAGGTTTTGCTGAAGCATCTTTAGTTTTTAATAATGATGATGGTAAATTACCAATAGAATATGCAGAAGTTACAGTAACAAGAAGAATATATAGAACAGGTGAAACAGGTTATTTTATAAACAAAACACCTTGTAGATTAAAAGATATTCTAGAATTATTTATGGATACTGGTATTGGTAAAGATGGATATTCTATTATAGGTCAAGGAAAAATAGATGAAATATTAAGCAATAAGTCAGAAGATAGAAGACATATTTTTGAAGAAGCAGCAGGAATTGTAAAATATCGTAGCAGAAAAGAAGATTCAGAAAAGAAACTAGAAAGATCTAAATTAAATTTGTTAAGAATTAACGATATTTTATCAGAAATAGAAAATAATATGGAACCTTTAAAAATCCAATCAGAAAAGGCTAAAAAGTTTTTAAGTTTAAGAGAAGAATTAAAGGGAATAGAAGTGGGATTATTCTTATATAATATTGATTTATATAAAGAAAGATTAGAAAAGATAACAGCTGATGAAGATATTATGAATTCAACTTATGAAAATGAACAAAAAAGCCAAGAAGAAAAGAATGAAAAAAAGAACAAATTAAAAGTAGAGATAAATAATTTAATAGAAGAAATAGAATCTATGCAAAATATTGGTTTCGAAAGTTCTAATCAAATAGAAAAGATAAATTCTAATATAAATGTATCAGAAGAAAGAATTAATAATATACAAGAAAATAATAAAAGATATGAAACAGAAATTGCAGAGATAAATGATAAAATAGTAGAGTTAGAAGAAGAAAAGAAACAAAAAATAGCTAAAAAAGAGAATTTATTTAGTAATAAAGAAAAATTCGAAAAAGAATTAAAGGAAAAGGAAGAGGAATTAAACAAATTAACTGCAAAATTATCTGATAAGCAATTAGAAATAGAAAATAAAAAGAAGATAATTGAGGAAAATACAGATAGAAAATACGAAGTACAAAATGATATAAACACACAAGATGTAACTACAGATTCTGTAGAAAAAAATATAAAAGCTAAAACAGAAGAATTAGAACTTACGATTTCTGAATTAGATGGGGCAAGATTAAAAAAGAGTGAGATTGAGCAAAACTTTATAGAGATAGAATCAAGAAGAAATAAATTAAAAAATGATTTAAGTGAGATAGAGAATAAAAAAATAGAGGCTGACAATAAAATAAAAAGTTTTGAAACAGAAATTAATACCTTAGGTCAAGAAATAAGAATAAAAGAAGCCAGACTAAAATTTCTAGAAGAAACCGAGAAAGAAAAAGAAGGTTACACAAAAAGTGTTAAATCATTACTTAAATCAGCAGATATGAATCCAGAACTTAAAAAAGGATTACATGATGTTGTAGCAAACCTATTAAATGTGAAAAAAGAATATGAAGTTGCAATAGAAATGAGTTTAGGAGCAAGTCTTCAGAATGTAGTTACAGAAACAGAACAAGAAGCAAAAAAATTAATAGAATATTTAAGAAAAAACAATTTAGGAAGAGTAACTTTTTTACCTATTTCAGCTGTTAAGGGCAAAAAATTAGAAAGGGTCAATTTAAATATAAATGGTGTAATTGGTATTGCTTCTGACTTAGTACAATATGATAAAAAATATGATGGAATATTTAATAATTTACTAGGTAGAACAGTAATTGTAGACGATATGGAGGCTGGAATTGCTGTTGCTAAAAAGAATAATTATTCATTTAGAGTTGTAACACTAAAAGGTGATATAATTAATTCTTCTGGTGCTATGACAGGTGGGTCAGTGCAAACTAAAACTGTAAATATTCTAGGAAGAAGTAGAGAAATAGAGGAGTTGAAAGAGAATTTAAATAAATTAAATTCTAGCTTAAAAAATAAAGAAAAAGAGAAAGAAGAATATTTAGCTAGCATAGAAGAATTATTAGAGACAATAGAACACTTAGAAAGTAATTTGCAAGAGATAGATATAGAATATGCAACGCAAAAACAAAAAGTGGAATTAATCTCAGAAAATGTTGATAAATTAACAATTAGAATGGATAAAACAAAAAAAGAAATAGAAAATCTGAATAATCAGAAAAACGATATTGCAGAAAATAAGGAAAAATTAATAGAAGATTTAGCAAATCTAGAAAAAGAAATACAAACTTTAAATTTAGTAGTAGCGGAATTTGTTAAATTAAATAAAGATGATCAAACATATATAGATAATTTAAATATGGATATAACGAATTTAAAAATATCTGTATCATCTTTTGAAGAAAGCGAAATGTCAATAGATGAAATGACAGAAAGAATTAATGCTGATATCGAAAATAATAAAAATAGCATTAAAGTTAAAAACGAACAAATAGAGCAAAATAAGCAGGAAGAAGAAAATTTAAGAGCGCAAATAGAAGAATTTAAATCAAAAATTATCGAGATAAAAGAAAACGTTAAAAATAGTGGTTCAAAAATAGAAGAACTAAAGAAAAATAAAACTGAAAAGAATACAGAATTAGAAAAAATAGAAAAAGAAATAGAAGAACAATTTGGAAGATTGCAAGATTTAAAAGAGCAATTAGTAAAAATCGATTTAAAGAAAAATAAGACAGCTCAAGACCTAGAAGATGTAATTAATAGAATGTGGGAAGAGTATGAATTAACACCAAATAATGCAGAAGGATTTGTAAAAACAACGGATCCAACTAAAACACAAAAAGATGTTAATTATTTAAGAAATCAAATACGAGATTTAGGAAGTATAAATATTGATTCTATTAAAGAATATCAAACATTAAAAGAAAGATATGACTTTATGTGTGAGCAAAGACTAGATTTAGAAAATTCTATGGCTAAACTTAGAAATGTTATTTCAGAAATGATAACTATTATGAAAGCTCAATTTAAAGAGAAATTTAAACTTATTAATAAAAACTTTGATGAGGTATTTAAAGAATTATTCGGTGGTGGAAAAGCAGAATTAATACTAGAAAACGAAGATGATGTTTTAAACTGCGGAATAGATATTAGAGTACAACCACCAGGAAAGAAACTTCAAAATATGACACTGTTATCTGGTGGGGAAAAGGCATTTACAGCTATTGCAATATTATTTGCAATATTAAAAATAAATCCTGCACCATTCTGTGTATTAGATGAAATTGAAGCAGCGCTAGATGATGTTAATGTTAACAGATATGCAGAATACTTAAAGAAATTTTCAAAAGATACACAATTCTTAGTAATTACACATAGAAAAGGTACTATGGAAGCAGCAGATACAGTATATGGAATAACAATGGAAGAAAACGGAATTAGTAAACTACTTTCTATGAAACTAAAATAGGAATTTGGGACGTTTCCAGGGATTTGGGGACGTTCCTTTTTTCCCTCTTGTATGAACAATATAGCCAACTAGATTTTATCTAGTGGGATAAAAAATAATGTAAACAGGGATTTTAGGACCGTCCCCAAAAATCCCTATGTTCCGATTCCTCTCAAAATACCAATAACTATTAATAAGACTCCAGATATTATATTCCATTTTTTTAAGGATGTGTTGTATAACACAATTTTCTTACCAAGAATAATTCCTGCGTTAAGAAAAATAAATTGAAAAAGAGGAACTAGTATAGGAAATAGTAAACTATACATTCCAAATGATGAACTTGTAATACCAACACAAATAGAATCTAAAGAAAGAGCAAATGCTAAATATAATGCTTCATTTTTTTCAATTATTTTTGAATTGTTTAAATCAGAGGAGATTGGATTTCTAATAATTTGTATAGTTATACCTAAGGATTTTAGAAATATCTTATGACTTTTATATTCTTTTTTTTCATTAGTATTCATTGCTTCGTATATAATTAAAAATCCCATAAAGACTAGAAGAATTACACTAATAATTTTTATTATATTAGCCGGAAGGATAGAAATTAGGAAATATCCAAACGCAACAGAAATACCTACAAAAAGTAATGAAACAAAAAACAAGATAAATTTTGCAGGAGTAGATAATGATGTTTTTCTAAGCCCATATGTAATTCCAATTCCAAATGAATCAATACTAACAGATAAAGCAAGCAAGATAATAGTAAGTAGCATCATATCACCTCTATATATAATATGTAAACTAAAAAAATAAGTGTAATATAGGAATAAAAAAATAGTATAAGCATATAAATTAATAAACTATACAAAGGAGAGATTTATATGTGGCATACTAAAAATATTAAAGAAGTAGAAAAAGAACTTAGGACAAACATTAAGACTGGTTTGGGAGATAAAGATGTACTAATAAGACAGGATGAGTTTGGAAAAAACAAGATAGAAGAGGGAAAAAAGGAAAGCTTACTAGTAAAATTTATAAATCAGTTTAAAGATTTTATGATAATAATTTTAATTATCGCGGCAATAATTTCAGCTGTTGTAAGTTATTTAGAAGGGACAGGAGATTATTTTGATTCTATAATAATTATTGCAATAGTTTTATTTAATGGATTAATGGGATTAATTCAAGAAGCAAAAGCAGAAAAATCTATAGAGGCATTAAAGAAAATGTCAGCTCCTGTAGCGAAAGTTAGAAGAAACGGGAAAGTTCTTACTGTGAATGGTGAAGATATAGTACCAGGTGATATCGTTATTTTAGAAACAGGTTGTTATGTTCCAGCAGATATTAGATTAATAAATACATATAATTTAAAAGTAGAAGAGTCTAGTCTAACAGGAGAAACAGAGGCAGTAGAAAAAGATGAAAATGCATTATTTAATAACCAAAAAGTTCCTCTAGGTGACATGAAAAATATGGTTTTTGCAGGTACAGCGGTAGTAAATGGACACGCAGAAGGAATTGTAACTAATATAGGAATGAATACAGAAGTTGGAAAAATTGCAAGTATGATAATAACAAATGAGGCTCCACAAACACCAATCCAAAAGAAGTTAAGCGAAGTAGGTAAAGTGCTTGGGATTGCCTGTGTAGTAATTTGTGCTTTGATTTTCGTTATAGGAGTTATAAAGAAAATATCAGTAGTAGAAATGTTTATGACATCAGTAGGTTTAGCAGTTGCAGCAATTCCAGAAGGTTTGCCTGCAATTGTAACAATTATTCTTTCCATTGCAGTTACAAAAATGGCAAAAAGGAATGCAATAATAAGAAAACTACCTGCAGTTGAAACATTGGGAAGTAGTAAAGTAATTTGTTCAGACAAAACAGGAACACTTACAGAAAACAATATGAAAGTAGTAGAGATTATAGGCAATAAAAATAAAATTCTAGAATATGGAGCATTATGCTGTAATTGTGAGATAAATGAGGGAGTAGTAGAAGGGGAGCCTACAGAGGTTGCAATAGTAAAAGAAGCAGTTAAAGAAAAACAAAATAAAATATTACCACGAATTTGTGAGATTCCATTTGACTCTAATAGAAAATTAATGACAACGGTTAACGAATTAGAAAATGGAAAGTATAGAATTATAACAAAAGGTGCTCCAGAAATATTATTAGGTATTTGCGATTATTATGAAGAAAACAATACTGTACATGATATGAATAGTACATTTTTAAGTAAGATAAAAAATAAAAATGAAAAAATGGCAGAAAAGGCGTTAAGAGTATTAGGAGTTGCATATTTAGATGTAGATATAATGCCAAAAGAAATATCGGCAGATTTTTTAGAAAAAGGACTAATTTTTGAAGGTTTAATTGGAATGATTGATCCACCAAGAAAGGGAGTAAAAGAAGCTGTTTTAGCTTGTAGAAGAGCTGGTATAAAGACTGTAATGATTACAGGAGATCATATTACAACTGCTAAAGCCATTGCAAAGGATTTAGAGATATTAAGAGGGCGAGAATTAGCAATAACTGGCCAAGAGTTAGATAAAATTTCGGATAGTAAATTAGAAAAAGAAATAATGAATTATTCTGTATTCGCAAGAGTTACACCTGAACACAAAGTAAGAATTGTTAAAGCTTTCCAGAAAACTGGAGCAGTTGTTGCAATGACAGGTGATGGTGTAAATGATGCACCAGCACTTAAAAAATCTGATATAGGAATTGCAATGGGACGTAAAGGAACTGATGTAGCTAAAAATGCCGCAGACATGATTTTAAATGATGATAATTTTGTTACAATTGTAGATGCGGTAAAGCAGGGAAGAAATATTTTTGATAATATTAAAAAAGCTATACATTTCCTAATTGCTACTAATATAGGAGAGATAGTTACAATATTTGTAGGATTATTACTTGGAGTAAAATCTCCATTGCTTGCAGTACAATTATTATGGGTGAATTTAGTTACAGATTCTTTGCCAGCGATAGCGTTAGGCTTAGAACCACCAGAAAAAGATATAATGAATAGACCACCAAGGGACTCTAGAAAGAGTATATTTGCAGATGGACTAATGGGAAAAATAGTAGTAGAAGGTTTTATGATTGGAATGTTTACAATTTTAGCATTTTTCATAGGAAATAGATATTATGGAATAGAAGTTGCAAGAACAATGGCATTTATAAGTTTAGGAATGCTAGAATTAATACACAGCTTTAATGTAAAAAGTGAAGAATCTATATTTAAAGTTGGCTTGTTTGAAAATAAATATTTGGTGGGAGCATTTTTATTAGGAACAGTATTACAATTAGGTATAGTATTTGTACCAACTTTAGCAGAAATATTTAAGTTAACACAGCTTAATACTACACAATGGTTAATAACTATAGCAATTTCTATAGCCCCAATAATTATAGTAGAGCTTCAAAAGAAATTTAACGAATTAAAATTTGGAAAAGTTGTATATGATTATAAAACACGTCAAGAAGTATAGGTAAGATAGAAATAAAAAACATCTCATTTAAATAATGAGATGTTTTTTATTATTGATTAGTACCATCACTTTCTGTAGATAATGTTAATTTTATAATTGTTCCTTCCTCAACAGCAGTATCTACCATTATACTTTGACTTATAACTGTTCCAGAACCCTCTGTTGTAATATTCAAATTATTTGCTTTTGCCATATTTTCTGCTTGGGCTAAAGTTTTATCTTTAAAATCTGGAACCTTTACAGAAACTCTTGTATCGTTTTCTTCTGTATATAAAACTATTATAGATCCTTTAGGAATACTAGAGCCAGGTTTTGGTGTTTGGTCTGTTACTAGAGTAGAATTTTTATCACCACTAATATTTACTTTTGTAGTAAATCCAGCTTGCTTTAATAATTTTTCTGCTTCTGTAACTGTTTTATTTCTAATATCAGGAACTGTTGCATAACTTGTATCTTCTTCTACAGTATCTGTAGAAGTTTGAGCGTTACTAGAAGTTAAACCTAAATAAGGTAATATTTCAGATAACATTTGTGAAACTACAGGTCCACAAACTTGACCACCTTGGTGACTACCTTCATTATTAGGATTTGGGTTATGTACAGCGATTAGTAAACAAATCTCTGGTTTTTCTGTAGGAGCAATTGCAACATATGATGCAATATAACCTTCATCTTCACGTCCTGCTTGTGGTTCTGAGGTACCAGTTTTTCCACCTATAGAATATCCTTCAACTTTAGCAAGTCTACCAGAACCATCATCTACAACTGATTTCATTAGATTTCTCATTCTTTCAGAAGTAGATTTAGAAATTACTTGTCTTACTTGAACTGGCTCAATATCTGTAGTTGTACCGGTTTCAGGATTTATAATTTGCTTTACAATCCTTGGCTTCATTAAGATTCCATCATTTGCAATTGCAGAAACTGCAGAAACTAATTGAATTGGAGTAATTGTAAACCTTTGTCCAAAAGACATTGTAGCAAGTTCTACATCTTTAACATCTTCTAGTTTCCAATATGTACTACTTGCTTCTTGAGGTAAGTCTATACCTGTTTTATCAAAAAATCCAAATGCTTGGTAATATTTGTATAAAGTTTCAGCACCAATACGCTGACCTAATTGTATTAAAGAAGGGTTGCATGAAACCTGTAAGGCTTGTCTTAGAGTTTTTGCTCCTTTATGAGCTTGGGTCCAACAGCTAATTTTTCTATCAGCTACTTCTATAGAACCATTACAATAAAAATCATTAGGAACATCTTCGCTAGTAATATTTTCTTCTAATGCAGTAGCAGCAGTTATTAATTTATAAGGAGAACCAGGTTCATAAGGTGAAGATACTACATTGTTTTTCCACATATTATATAGTGCATCAGATTGTGTAGTAGAATCTAAAGTATCCCATGTAGCTTTTAATTCTTCTGTATTTGGTTCGAAAGGAGTATTAAGATTATAATCTGGATAGCAAGCCATACCTAGAATATCCCCTGTACTTGGTGCCATTGCTACTACTGTACCACTATCTGCATTGTTTTCTTCTACTGCTTGTTTTAAATATTTTTCTAATACAGTTTGAATATAATAATCTATAGTTAAAACAATATCGCTACCATTTTCAGCAGGAATATAAGTTTGATTGCTATCTGGAATTTCTTCTTGAATAGCATCTGTTGATGTTGTTATTTTACCAGGGGTACCCTGAAGAACACTATTCCAACTATCTTCTATTCCTTGAATACCAGTATTATCTGTTCCACAGAATCCAATTAAGTTAGAAGCTAAATTATTATATGGATAAACTCTTTTTGTATCTTCATCTATATTAATACCAGTACTTATTTTTTCAGTTTCCATCCATTGCTTTAATTTATCTATCTTATCTTTATCAACTTTTTTGGCTATAGTTTGAACATTAGAAGTACTATTAACTTTTTCTAATGTTTCATTATAATCTAGTTCAAAAATTTCAGAAAAAGCTTTAGCAACCTTTTCTTTTTTTGCTTTAGTTTCTTCATCATTAGACCCAACTATTTTTTTTGGATTAATAGTTACAGTATCTGTTGGAGTACTTATTGCTAATGTTTTACCTGTAGAATCATATATTGTGCCCCTGCTGGTACTTATGATTTGGTCTGTAGTTTGTTGATTATAGGCTTGTTCTTTTAAATCTGAACCCTGAACAAATTGCAACCAAATAAGTCTAATAATTAAAAGTAAAAATATTATTAGTAAAGAAGCTAATACAATTCTAAACTTTTTAACAGCTAATAAATTAGTAGAAAATTCATTATTAGCAGATTTATATAATTTATTATTACTTTTTTTTGTCTTAGGCAAATTAAATTTATTATTATTTTTTTTCTTCATCTGCATCACCTCAAAAAACGGGATTTGGGGACGTTCTTTTTTCCCTTTTCGGGATATAGGGACGTTCCTAAAATCCCGATTATAAAATACTTCATATATTTTATATTAAGTGTATGTTAAAATCAATAAAAACACAGATTTTTCACAAAAGAATTTGACATAATTAACTTAAGCTTGCTATAATTAAAAAGTGTATAAATAGTGCATAATGCACGATAAAAAGGTTAGGAGATACTATGAATTTATATGAAGAAACAAAATTTTTAATGGATAAATATAATATTAAAGCTAATAAAAATCTTGGACAAAACTTCTTAGTAGATGAAAACGTTATAGAGACAGCAATAGAAAAATCTAATATTAATGAAGACGATTTAGTTATAGAAATAGGCCCAGGCCTTGGAACACTTACAAAATATTTATTAGAAAATGCAGGAAGAGTTATATGTGTAGAATTAGATAAAAGAATGATAAAAATATTAGAAGAAAGATTTTTTCTTTATAAAAATTTTGAAGTAATAAATAATGATATATTAAAAGTAGACTTAAATGAAATTATAAAGCAAGCAAAAGAAAAATTTAATTTAAAGAATGCCAAAATTGTTGCTAATTTACCATACTATATAACTACTCCAATAATAATGAAGTTATTAGAAAGTAAGATAGATATTACAAGTATAACTGTAATGATTCAAAAAGAAGTAGCAGACCGTTTAGCAGAAATTCCAGGAGGGAAAAATACTGGAGCTATAACATATACGGTGTATTATTATGGCGAGCCAGAAAAGTTATTAGAAGTTCCAAAAAGTTCTTTTATTCCAGAACCTTCTGTTACATCAGAAGTAATAAAGATAAATATTAGAAAAGAACCTCCGGTAAAAGTACAAAATGAAGAAAGATTTTTTAAATTAATAAAAGTAGCCTTCTTACAAAGAAGAAAAACATTATTAAATTCGTTAACTAATAATGGAATATCAAATAAAGAAGAGTTAACACAGCTCTTAAGTAAATTAAATATAGACGAAAAAATAAGAAGTGAAAAGCTTACTATAGACCAATTTGCTGAGCTTTCTAATAATCTTAATACATAAATTGGTTATTGCAAAAGCCATATTAAAATGATATAATATGCTTGTGAAAAAAGATTAAGAAGGAGGTAAACATGAATCAAATTCTGGTTACAGAAAAATTATATATAACACCTGAAATAAAGCGAAAAAAGAAATTATATAAATTCGAATTTTTTATTTCACTTGTAGTAGTTTGTGTCTTATCTTCTTATTACATATATGCAGAATATAATAAAAACAAAGATGAAGCGGTTTCTCAAGAAATATTGGCTGGTGCAAATATTGTTGGGGAAGATCAAACAACAAAGCCAACAGAAAAATTAGTTGTAATGCTAGATAATGATGTAAATACAGTTGGAACAGAAGATGATTCAGCTATTGCAAATTTAGACGAAGAAACAAAATCTGTTTTATCAAAAGAGTTTACAACAGCAGATGGACATGTATATAAACCAATTGCAACTATTAGAATTCCAAAAATAAATATTTATTATCCAGTATTGTCAGAAACAACCGAGGAATTATTAAAAAAAGCACCTACAAAATTTATGTATGGCGAGCCAAACGAGGTTGGTAACTTCTGTATAGCAGGTCATAATTATAGGAATAAGAAATTCTTTAGCAAGGTTCCAACATTAGAAAATGGTGATATTATAGAGATAACAGATACAAAGGGAAGAACAGTAAAATATACAGTATACAATAAATATACTGTTACAGATGATGATATGTCACCAGTTAGCCAATTAACAAATGGTAGAAAAGATATTACATTAATAACTTGTACAGATGATTCAAAAGAAAGAGTAATAGTAAAAGCAACAGAGGTGTTATAATGGAATATAATGTAGGGGATATAGTAAGAACAAAAAAGCCACATCCATGTGGAAGTAAATTATGGAAGATAACAAGAGTTGGTGTAGACTTCGGTTTAAAATGCGAAGGATGTGGACATTTTATATTAGTAGAAAGACAAAAAGCTTTAAAAATGATAACTAAAAAAATAAATTAAGATAGGGATTTAGGGATGTTCTTAAATGCCCTATTTTTTATTTGAAAAATCAGAAATTTGTGATAAAATGTTACGAGTTTACTAGTTGAGGCTTGCTTAAAATAATATTTTATTTTAGAAAGGATGATGTATAGTAAAAAAAGCTGTAACTAGTTAACTTAGCATCGAAAGGAGTATGTTATGATTAAGGTTAATGTACATGATAAAGATGCGCAACTGGTTGTGCTAAATACTCTTTATCCTGATTCAGGCATTAAGGTACGGATTGAAGGAGAGTTAGAGTTATATGACATAACCGAAGCTTTAGTGGTGGAGTTATTTAAAAACTTACTGCATGAGAACTTAGTTTCAGAAGTTACTTTTTCATATGTGGAAGAAAAGAGGAGTAAAGAAGAAGTTAAGAATGTTCAAAAGAGTCAGAGGTATGGGACACTTACAGAAAATGTTTATGGCTTTTTGGAAGAAAACATAGGTCGGGCATTTTCAATAAAAGAGATTTCTGAGAAAACAGGAATTGAGTATTCTTCTGTAAATAATATAATTCGAAGGTTATACAATAACGGAAAAGTACAGAAGAATGACGAGAAAAAATATTTTTGTCCCATCAAAAGTGCTAATGTAGAGCAACCAAAGCATGAACCACTTGAAGAATCTTCAGGTGAGGAAGAAAAGAAAGAACCTGCAGGTGACGAAGAAGCACAATCTAAAGAACCTGAAACGCCACAACGAGGCGACAGCTCAGAGGCAGCTGAAGAGGATGAGACCAAAAAATTAAGTGAAAGCGAAAAAAGGGATATTATGCAACATTTGTTTTTGAACGAGGATTATGAAGATGTACTAAAATATATCTTTTCGACCAAAAACAAATTTGTTGTAAAACTAGCACAGAAAAAGTTTGCAGGACCACGCGCCCAGCAACTTAGTGATGTAATCACTGCACTAAATAAAGCTGAAGTAATAGTGTTTAATGATGACTTTAGTGAAGGTGGTTCATACGAAATTTCTGCTAGTTGGAGAATATGGGCTTATCTGTTTAGGGCAAAAAGAGAAGTCGCTTCTAAAACTATAGAGGTTGATCTTCAAATGAAGCCGAGTGAGTTTAATGCTGGAATTAAAGAAGCCTTAGAAAAAGGTATAGTAAAAAAAGAAGTGGACGAGAAGCTTAAGATTACGACTTATTGTGTCGCCTAATGTACAATGTTTGTATGTTGAAAAAGGAGATCTGGATTTGATCTGGATCTCCCTTAAGCACATATATTTTTAAATATATTTTTCAATTTCATTCCAAACGTTTTCTGTATAAATTCTTCTTTCAGAAGAAAATGGTAAAGTAGTAATATCGCCAATAGGATTTAAAGCTTTCTGAATTTCTTGTGTAGCAGCATCAACTTTAGTAACTGCAATTTTATCAGCTTTATTTGCGATAATGATAAATGGAATTTTACTACTTATAATATAATTATACATTAACTTATCATTTTCTGTTGGTTTATGTCTTATATCAACTAAAAATATAATTAAAGCAATTTGTTTCCTTTTATGAAGGTATTCTTCTATAAAATTTCCAACTATTACTTGTTCTTTTTTAGACATTTTACTATAACCATAGCCAGGTAAATCGACAAAATAAAATTTAGAATCTATATTGTAAAAATTTATTTGTCTAGTTTTACCAGGTTCACTACTGGTTTTTGCTAGTTTTTTTCTATTAATTAAAGTATTTATAAATGAAGATTTACCAACATTAGATTTACCGACTAATACAACCTCTGGAAAATTAGTTGAAGGATATTGTTTAGGTCCAACTGCAGAAATCTCAAATTTGGGTTCTTTTACTATCATAAAAAATTCTCCTTACTATTAATATTGATATATTTTAACATAAAATTAGCGAATTTACAATGACAAAAAAATAAGGGATTATCAAAAATTAATATTATTGAAAAATTTTTTCTTATATGATATTTTATAAAAAAGGAGTGAGGAGAAAATGAATAAAACTGATAGAGAATTATTAAAAGATGCATTAGAATTAAAAGTTCAAATAAGAAATTTATCTAGTGAAGAACAAAAAGAAATTTTACTTAATAAGATATCAGAAATAAGAGAATGTCTTCAAAAAATTTCATTAGCATTTGAGAAGTATGAATTAAGTAGTAGACAAAAAGAAGTAGAAAGTTTAGCCTTAATAGAAGATAAGGATATAGCAGATACATATTGGGAAATATATGATTTTATTGATGATTATGGTGATTCAAAAAACGGAAGAGTGCATATTGAAGAAGTAGAGAAATTAGAGAAAATGCTAAATAATTTAGAGCAAAAGTGCAAAAGAAACTAAGAAAAATAATATAGGAGAAAATTGTGAAAATATTAATAATAACAGATTGTCATCATTTATTACCAGAAGAAGCAGAAAAATTAGCAGACTTAGAATATGATGTTTGTTTTTTACTTGGAGATATAAGTGGAAAATATATTGATATGCTTTTGATGTATTTAGATAAGGATAAAGTTTATGGGATACTAGGAAATCATGATGAATTTGGTGTATTGGAAGCAAGAAATATTCCTAATATACATTGTAAGTTAATAGAAATAAATGGTACTAGTTTTTTAGGATTTGAGGGAAGTAATAGATATAAACGTGGAGAATTTCCGATGTTTACACAAAAAGAAGCAAGGAAATTATTAATGAAATGCCCTAAAGCAGATATTTTACTGTCACATGATTCTCCATATAAATTATATTCTGATGGAAAAGATTTAGAACATTGTGGATTAAAAGCTATATCTAAATATATAAAAAAGTATAAACCTATTTTTAATATACACGGACATCAACATATTAATTCAAAGAAAACTTTAAAAAACGAAACAAATGTAATATGTGTTTATAGAGCTAGTATTATAGATACTGAAACAAAAGATATAACTTTTATATTTTAAATAATTAAGTATAAATAACAAAACCAAGAAAATTTTTATAAATTTCTTGGTTTTGATTTTTCAAATAGGGATTTAAGGAACGTCCCCCAATCCCTATTTTCTATTTTACTGTAATTTTTTCTAATCCACCCATATATGGTCTTAATACTTCTGGAACGATTATACTTCCATCTGGTTGATAATTGTTTTCCATAATTGCAATTAACATACGTGGTGGAGCTACAACAGTGTTGTTTAAAGTATGTGCAAAATAGTTTCCTTTTTCACCTTTTATTCTAATTCCTAATCTACGAGCTTGTGCATCCGTTAAGTTAGAACAGCTTCCAACTTCAAAATATTTCTTTTGTCTTGGACTCCATGCTTCTACATCACAAGATTTAGCTTTTAAGTCTGCCAAGTCACCACTACAACATTCTAAAGTTCTTACTGGAATATTCATACTTCTAAAGAATTCTACTGTATATGACCACATTTTATTATACCAATCCCAAGAATCTTCTGGTTCGCATACAACAATCATTTCTTGTTTTTCAAATTGATGAATTCTATATACACCACGTTCTTCTAATCCATGTGCACCTTTTTCTTTTCTAAAACATGGAGAATATGATGTCATTGTATAAGGCATATCCTCTTTTTTTAGAATTTGTCCTTTAAATTTTCCAATCATAGAATGCTCGCTTGTACCAATTAAGTACAAATCTTCTCCTTCAATTTTGTACATCATTGCATCCATTTCTTCAAAACTCATAACACCAGTTACTACATCACTTCTAATCATATAAGGAGGTATACAATAAGTAAAGCCTTTATTAATCATGAAGTCTCTTGCGTATGTTAAAACAGCAGAATGTAATCTTGCAACATCTCCCATTAAGTAGTAAAAACCTTGTCCTGCAACACGTCTTGCACTATCTAAGTCTAATCCACCTAAAGCTTCTAAAATTTCACCATGGAATGGAATTTCATAATCTGGAACTACAGGTTCTCCAAATTTTTCAATTTCTACATTTTCGCTATCATCTTTTCCTATTGGAACAGACTCGTGCATGATGTTTGGAATTTTCATCATTCTAATTTTAATTTCTTCTGCATATTTGTTCTCTAAAGTCTCATTTTCTTCTAGTTTATTATTGATTTCTTGAACTTCAGCTTTAATTTTTTCTGCTTCATCTTTTTTACCATTTCTCATTAAATTTCCAATTTCAGCACTTAGTGTTTTTCTTTTGTTTCTTAATTCATCACCAGCAAGTGTAGCTTCTCTAGATTTTTTGTCTAAATCTATAACTTCATCAACTAATACTAGTTTTTCATCTTGAAATTTTTTCTTTATATTTTCCTTAACAATGTCAGGATTTTCTCTTAAAAATTTAATATCTATCATATTAATTCCCCCTAATTATTTTTTTGTATAATCAATAGTTAATTCTTGGGCTACTTCAAATCTATGTTTTTGACCAGTAATATTGTCAGGCCTTTCAGGAATTTCTTCTAAAAACATTTTTTCTGGTCTTACCCAAAGATAATTTCCATCTTCTCTTGGATATAAAGGTTTATATACTACCATTCTTTCTTTTGTTTCCGAATCACAAGCTACATTTTCTACAAAATAATAATTTCCTTTAAAATGACGATAAACTTTTCCAATTTCTACATGTTCCATAAAAATACCTCCATTATACAAAATATATTCTAATAAATTGGGCTAAAACAAGCACAATTTAATTTAGACAAACAAAAATCGTCCTTATATAAAAATATAAGGACGAATATAATCCGCGGTGCCACCTTAAGTTATTATAAAAATAATACACTCGATTAGTAGGATAACCGCCTAACTTACGGTTTAGTTTTCACTAAAAACATCTAAGAGTAGATTCACATATAAATTTTATTTACTTACACCACCCGTAAACTCTCTAAAAAAATTAAATATGTTACTATTCTCTTATCAAACGTTTATATTAATATGTAACACATTTTAACATAATATGTATAAATATTCAATAAAAATCGTAAAAAATTATTAATCGGGATTTGGGGGACGTTGGTTAAATCCTGATTTGACACTTGGAAAATTATGTTAAGTATGGTATAATAAAATGCAGAAAAAAGTGAAGGAGGCTCAAAAGAATGAGAGAGTTTAACAAAAAGAATAGCGAGAAGCTATTCTTACTGAAGGTATGCTTACCTGCAGCGTATGAACAAATTGGAAATGAAGGTGTTGAAGCAGTCGAAAAGGGCTGGGCCAAGGAACAGGATTTTAAATTTATCAACGACCTAGTTCACAAGTATGTAGCAAAAGCTACAGAAGAAGCCATTTCTTATGAGGGAAGTATGCAGGAGAAGATGGAATTAATCAGAACATTCAACTACTTCTTATATGCGTATATTGAGAGAACAAGTCCAAAAACGTTGGAAGAACTGAATGTTGTAATTAAAGAGTACTATGAAAATGTCGAAGATTCAGTCATATTAGGAGGTTAAATGCATATGATTTTTAAAGACAGATTCGAAAAAATGTCACGTAAAGACTTGGAAGAAGAAATCCGCGTATATAAGGATTTCTCCAAGTATACTCGGAAAGAACTGGAGAATGAATTAAGAATTCTTCTTCCAGATATTAATTTGAACGAATTCTCTGACCAGGACTTGGAAGATTTGTTAAGAAGTAATTATACCTTCGAGGAGTATAGCACCGAAGAGCTTCGGGAAGAAGCAAGAAGACATGAACGCTTCGAAGAGTGGAGTAGAGAAGAACTCGAAGAAGATTATGAACAGTTAGAGAACACTGAAGCAAACGCTGAAAAGTACAAGAATATAAAATGGATTCTTATAGCAGTGCTCTGTGCTTTTTTAGGATACTACTATGGAAGTATGAATACAAAACTGAACTATCTAGAACAGAGAACAGAGCAACTTCAGCAGGAGCTGAATTTTATCGAGTATCAGAATGAACAGTTGGAAGACAGAGTAGATACCTTGTCAGATATTATAGATTTGATAATAATCTATATTACGTCTGACGACCTTCCAGAAGTAGAAAATCCGAGTACATCAGCACAAATCATCTGAAAAACCAAAACTTCACATCTTTTTCCCCTGGCGAAAGCCGGGGGCATTTCTGTTTTATAGAATAAAATTTAAGAAAAAACGAAATTTTGTTTGACAAACAAAAAATCATATGATAGTATGTAAAAAAATAAAGTGGAGGCGTGAACAAGTGAAAAAAGATAAAAGCGATTTAAATAAAAGAGAAGTAGCAATCTTAAACTTTATATCCAAACAAATAAAAGCTAATCAATATCCACCATCAGTAAGAGAAATTTGTAAAGCTGTAGGGCTAAATTCAACAGCAACAGTACATGGATATTTAGAGAAATTAGAGCAAAAAGGTTATATTAGAAAAGAATCTCAAAAAGGAAGAGCATTAAGAGTTGTTAATGAAGATGATGTTATAAGAAAACCAAAAGATTTATATGCTGGTAAAGAATTGGTAGATGTACCAGTTGTAGGAAAAATAACTGCAGGTGCACCAATTTTAGCAGTAGAAAATATAACAGATACTTTCCCAATTCCTTTAGACTTCGTAGGAAATTCAGAAAGCTTTATGCTAACTGTTAGAGGAGAAAGTATGATAGAAGCAGGTATTTTAGATGGTGACTATATATTAGTAAAACAACAAAATACCGCAGAAAATGGCGAAATTGTTGTAGCTTTAATAGATGACGAAGCAACAGTAAAAACATTCTATAAAGAAAAAGATTATATAAGATTACAACCAGAGAATCGTACAATGGCTCCAATAATTGTTCCAGATTGTAAAATACTTGGTAAAGTAGCAGGCGTATTTAGAAAAATGTAGTATAAAATAAAACGACTTAAGACATAATATATTTTAGGTGAATATATTATGAAAAAAGAAAAAGAGATTAACGAAATAGAAGTTGGGGAAGATGTAAGCAGAAATGGTGAATTCATACCCACAAAATTTGCATGGATAAGTTTAGGTTATCAAAAAGAGAATGCAAAACGATTACAAAATATAACAAAAAAAGAAGATAAACATAGTAAATAAATATAACAAAAAATAAATGTGGTTTTATTAATTAGAAAGGGATTTAAATTTCATTTCTGCAATTTAATAAATCCACATTTTTTACTTGAAAGACAAGCTAAATAATGGTAAAATAAAAACGTTAGAAAAGGAGGAAATAAGTATGGATAGTAAAAGTAAAGAAATCTATTCGGAACTTAATGCTTTTTTGGATAGTATAGATGAAGAAAGAAGAAACAAAATACCAGCAGACTTAAGGGAATTAATAAATAGTAAAAAAGACGATAATTATACACCTAAATATCCAAAAGGAACTCCTTTAGAAAAATTAAAAATGAAAAAAGAAACAAAGGATATGGTTAATTTACTAAACTTTAATTATTGGTGTGAAAACGAACAACAACGAAAAGAATTAATGGAACGAATAGCAAATGGAAAGAAAAATGAAGGAGCAAAAGTAAATGCTTTTGATAAAATAAAAAATATATTTAAAAAGAAAAGCTAAAAGCTTTTCTTTTTTGTATTAAATTAGATTAAATTGGCTCTTATACATATTATAATATGCTCCCTTTTTATTAATTAATTCATCATGAGTTCCAACTTCTACAATATTACCATCTTCTATAAAAACAATAAAATCACAGTTTTTTATTGTAGATAATCTATGTGCAATAATTATAGATGTAGAATTCGAAGTTAATTCTAGTATAGCTTTTTTTATCATGTCTTCTGTTAGTAAATCGATATTACTTGTAGCTTCATCCAAAATTAAAATAGGTGGTTTTATTAGCATAATTCTTGCAATGTTCAATAACTGTACTTCGCCTTCAGAAAGCATATCAGAATTTGATATATACGTATCATAACCATCAGGTAATTTTTCTATAAATGTGTTTGCAAAAGACAATTCTGCAGCTTGTTTAATTTCTTCTATACTTGCATTAGGTTTTCCATATGCAATATTTTCCCTTATAGTACCTTGAAAAATCTTAGTATCCTGAAGAACCATACCGATATTTTTTCTTAAATTATCAATATTAATCTTTTTTATATTTGTATTATCAATTAATATTTCGCCACTAGATATTTCATAAAATCTATTTAATAAATTAATTATTGTAGTTTTACCAGAACCTGTTTTGCCAACTATAGCAATACTTTTTCCATTAGGAATATATAAATTAAAATCCTGTATAAAAGGTTTATCAGTATACGAAAAATATACATTTTTAAATTCTATAGAATAATTAGGTTTTTCTGGCAGTTTAATACTATTACTAGAAGGTAGATTTTCTATAATAGGAGTAGTTATAAATTTTAAAATCCTTTTGTAAGAAGCAATAGCAGTTTGGATTTCACTAAACACAGCTGTTATTTCGTTAAATGGTCTAGTAAACAAATTAGTATATATTAAAAAAGTAGAGATATTACCAATTGTTAAATTTCCGTTTTTACAAAATATAATTCCAAGCATAGCAATTATTATATAAGAAAGGTTTGAAACGAACCTAGTACTTGGATTTGTAAGTGAAGAATAAAACTGCGTTTTATACCCATAGTTATATAATTCAGAATTTTTTTCTTTAAAATTTTTGCTAGATATTTCATTATAATTAAAATTATCTAAAGTCTTTTTGCCACTTATTAATTCATCAGTATATGCATTTAACTTTGCTAATAAATCAGCTCTTTTAACAAACATATTATTTGTATGTGAAACAATATATTTAGATATAACAAACATTAGTAAAGATAAGAATATAAGTAAAACTGTTAAAGGTATATTTAAATTTATCATTATATAAGTAGCTAATATAATTGTAAATATTCCACTTATAATTTTAGAAACACTTTGCATAGTTCCATTAGAAATATTTTCTATATCTGTAGAAAACATGTTTATAATTTCGCCTTTTTCAAAGTTTTCCAAAATAGATAGAGGTAAATTATTTATTTTATTAAAAAGAATAGTCCTAATATTTCGAGAAAGCTTTGTAGCATAACTAGTTAAAAAATAATTTAATAAAAAATTACTAATAAATAGAAAAATAAATATTAGAGCAAGACTAATAAAATAATTTATTAAAGTTGTATTTATTCCTAGTTTATCTATTAAATTACCTATTATAACAGGATAAGTAATACTTAAGCCTGCAGAAAGGACAGAAAAAATAATTATTAATAAAATATAAAATTTAGAAAACTTAAATTTAAATAATTTCATAAATTATGCTCCTTTGCTTACGCTGTTTTGAAGTTCATATATTTTTTTATATAATTCAGAATTGTTTAATAGCTCGGTATGTGTACCGATATTTTCAATTTTTCCATTATTAAAAACTAAGATTCTAGAACAGTTTTTGATTGTAGATGTTTTTTGTGAGGCTATAAATGTTGTAATATTATGTTCTTTAGAATAATTAAAGATATTTTGTAATACTTGTGATTCTGTATATAAATCTAATGCGCTTGTAACATCATCAAAAATTAACACTTTAGGGTTACCAATAAAACCTCTTGCAATATTTATACGTTGCTTTTGACCACCAGATAAATTAGATGCATTATTTTGTAAAACAAAGTTTAAGGTGTTTTCTTTTTGATTAACAAATTCACTTGCATTAGAAAGCTCCAGACTTTTTTGTATTTCTTCTTTAGAAGTAACTCTACCTAAAGCAATGTTTTCAAAAATTGTAGCTGTAATAAAATCTGGCTTTTGACCAATATATGTTATGTTAGATTTTAAAAAGCTTGAATCATATTTTCTTATATCTTCACCATATAATTTTAAGTTACCAGAAGAAATATTTAATGAATTGTTTAGAAGTTTTAAAAAAGTACTTTTCCCTGAACCTGTAAGACCTATAATACCAATAGTTTCGCCAGGCTTTATTTTTAATGATATATCTCTTAAATTGTTAGTAGTAAAATATGAAAAATTTACATTGGATATATCAAAAATATAGTTGTTAAGTTTAAATTCTTTAAGGGTACCAGTTTGTTTATTCTCTTTTAGGTTAAATAATTCTATTATACGGTTTGAAGAAGCGAAAGCTTTTGTGTAAATTGCAACTAAGTTTGAAAGTACAACAACAGCCAATAGCATCTCAGAAATGTAATTTATTATTGCAATAATTTCACCTTTAGATAAATTACCAAATCCAAACTCGACATTGCTTATATTTAAAACTATTAGTGTAGTAAAGTTTAAAATAAATATAGAGACAGGATTTAGTAAAAAGGATAAAATAGTTGCAAGTTTACTATAGATATATGTTAGATTATTTACTTTATCAAATTTTGTTTTTTCTGTATTTTGTGTTACAAAACTACGAATTAATTTAATATTAGTTAAGTTTTCTTTTATTCTTAATGTTAGCTTGTCTAACTGTAAATTAGCTTTTTGATAGATCTTACTAGCAGATTTTGCAATTAGTAAAATTACTAGAAATAGTATAATACTTGCTACAAGAACATTTATTGCAATTTGTATGTTTATTAATGAGATCATAATAATTGATCCAATAAAAATAAAAGGAACTCTTATTACTAATCTTATGAACATAGCAATTCCTGTTTCTAAATTAGTAACATCATTAATAATTCGATTAACTATGGCAGAACTACCAATACTATTTAATTTATTAGAAGGAACTCTTTGAATATGAGCAAATAATTTTTCACGCAAAGTTTTGCTATATCCTTGCGAAGTAATTGCAGCTATATATTGCGCACTACAAGCAAAAATAAGTCCTAATATTACAAGTATAATTAATCCAATGGAGTAATACATGAGCTCTGCAGAAGAGAAGGTATTATAATTATCTATAAAAAGGGCAATAATAATTGGCAATAGTACTTCTATTATTGCTTCTAACAATTTTAATATTGGTCCAACTATTAAATTTATTTTATATTTTTTTAAATATATTAATAATTTCTTCATAAAACTAAATCCTTTCGTAACTTGTAAAGTCAAAATTATTATATCATTAAAGTAATAAAAATATGTAGTTATTTCATATAAAAAATATACATATATAAGTGGACATTTTGTGGTATATAATATAAAATGTACTATAGATTTAGGAGGAAAAAGATGAAAGCTTTAGTTACAGGTGCATCATCGGGAATAGGAGAGGAAATAGCAAAAGAATTAGGAAAGCGTGGATATGATATAATTCTTGTAGCTAGAAATGAAGAAAAATTAAAAGATGTTGCCTCAAAGATAAAAACAAATACTAGAATAATAACTATGGATTTATCTAATAAAGAAAATTGTGAAAAGCTATATGAAGAAACAAAAAATGAAGACATAGATATCTTAATAAATAATGCAGGCTTTGGCGTTCATGGAAAATTTTACGATACGGATTTAGATAAAGAAGTGCAAATGATAGAAACTAATATAACTGCAGTTCATATTTTAATGAAATTGTATTTAAAAGATATGATAAAAAAAGATAGAGGTCACATTTTAAATGTTGCTTCTATGGCAGCTTTTGGACCAGGTCCATTGATGAGCTCATATTATGCATCAAAAGCATATGTTTATAGATTGTCACAAGGTGTAAAAACAGAATTAAGGAAAAATAATTCAAAAGTTAAAATTTCGGTATTATGCCCAGGACCAGTAAGAACAAATTTTAATAAAGTAGCAGGAGTAGATTTTGCAGCACCATCATTAAGTAGTGAATATGTTGCAAAATATGCAGTAAAGAAAATGCTAAAAAATAAATTTACAATAGTTCCTGGTACTTTTATGAAAATAACTAGATTTTTCGAGAAAATAATGCCACATAATTTAGTAAGCAATGTTTCTTATTTTGTAAATTACCGCAAAGATAAATGAACTTTAGGGACGGGGTTAAAAGTTCAAAAGTGCACATAAAATTCAAATTTTATGGTAGGATTAAAGTTCATAAATGTTTAATTTATTTGCAATACTAGGTAAAATAAAGGAGAAAAATTATGAAATTAATGTTTGCATCAGATATACATGGAAATGCATATTTTTGTAATAAACTTAAAGAGGCATATAATAAAGAACAACCAGAAAAATTAATTTTATTAGGAGATTTACTATATAATAAATCACTTCTATCATTTGGAAGAAATAACGAAAGGCAGAAAACAGCTGGAATCCTGAATGACTTAATGGATTATATAATTGCAGTAAGAGGAAATTGTGATACAGATTTAGACCAAGCATTATTATATTTTCCAATAATGAGCGATTATAAAAAACTAAATGTTGATGGATATGAATTTTTCATAACACATGGTCACTTATATAATAAATATCATTTACCACCTTCAGATAAAAAGGTGATTTTAATACATGGACATACACATGTACCATGTATAGAAAATACAAAAGAATATATGTATTTAAATCCGGGTTCTATATCTGATCCAAGAGAGGGAAATCCTAATACCTATATGATATACGAAAATAAAGAATTTATAATTAAAGATTTAGAAGGACACGAGTTTAAAAGTATAAATTTAGATGAATGCTATTAATTATGAAAAGATTAAATATCATATAGAGTATGGAAAAGTAAAAAATTTATATATTCATATAAAAAATGGTGAGGTAATAGTAAAAGCACCTAGGTTTATTACTAAAAAATACATAGATAAAATTGTAGAACAAAAAAGAAATTGGATATTAAAAAAGTTAGAAGAAAGTAAAAATAAGCCAGAGGAAAGAGAATATACTAAAACAGATATAGAAAATTTAAAAAATAAATTAGAATATATTTTTCCGGAATTAATAAAACAAACAAATTTAGTTCCAAATAAGATAAGAATTAGAAATATAAAATATGCTTGGGGAAGTTGCTCAAGTAATAAGAATATAACAATAAATCTGAAGCTGGTTAATAAATCAGAAGAGGAAATTAAATATGTTGCATTACATGAATTATGTCATTTAAAATATATGAATCATTCAGATAAATTTTGGAACTTAGTAGAAAAATATATGCCTAATTATAAAGAGATTAGAAAACAATTAAAAAACAATAGATAAGACAGGAGATACAAAAATGATAAGTTCAAAAGATGGAATAATAGGTTTTGCAATAGGGGATGCAATGGGAGTTCCAGTAGAATTTACCAACAGGGAAAAACTAATGAGAAATCCTATAACGTCAATGGAAGGCTTTATGAGTCATAATGTTCCAAAGGGGACTTGGTCAGATGATACATCTATGACAATCGCCACAATGGACTCGATAATTAATTCTAATGGAGATATTATAGCAAATGATATGGCAAATAGATTTTTAGAGTGGATGGAAAAGGGAGAATATACACCAGGTGGAAAAATCGTTGATATAGATAGGACAACTTTAAGAGCTCTAGGTAAATATAAAACAACAAGAAGAAGTGCTGTCAATTGTGGATGTACAAGTAATACAGACAATGGTAATGGATCATTAATGAGAATGTTACCAATAGTGTATTACTCATATTTAAACTGGTTAGAGCAGGACAAAATTTTAAAATTAGTCGCTGGCATATCATCAATTACACATGCAAATGAGCTAGTAATTATGGGATGCTATATGTATGTTAATTATGCCATTGAATTATTAAATACTAATAACAGAAAAGCAGCATATTCCAAAATTCAAAATTTAGATTATTCTATGTTTTCTATGCCAACAATAAGAGCATATACTAGAATTTTGGATCATGAAATTTACCATTATGGTATAGACGAAATAAAGTCATCAAGTTATATAGTAGATACATTAGAAGCAGTTTTATGGGTACTTATAAATACAGATACATATAATCAAGCGATAATTGGAGCAATTAACTTGGGTAGTGATACAGATACAATTGCAGCTTGTACAGGAGGCTTAGCTGGAATTATTTATGGAATAAAAAGTATTAATTCAGATTGGAAGATTGATTTACGTAAATATTCCGAAATTATAGATATTTGTGAACAATTTGATGAAGTATTATATAAACTAAATGAAAAAGAAATTGATAATAATACAGTAAATAAAAATGATATATTAAGAAGAATAGAAATTGTTAATAATGAAATAACTGAGGTTCCAGCAGATGCATTAGTTTGTGCCAATACATCTGGTAATTTAGGAAGAGGGGGAGAAGGTACAATATTTTCTAGAGCTGGAATAGAGCTAGAAAACAAATGTAGAGAATTTGACGAATTAAGTAAAGGACAAGCTAAAGTAACAAGAGCATATAGAATTGATACAAAATATATTATTCATACAGTTGTACCAAAGTGGTATGATGAAAGTGAAACAAATCAAAATGAATTATTAGAAGAATGCTATAAGAATATCTTTAGAATTTCTGCAGATTACGATATTAAAAGTATTGCAATTCCTACACTTGGAATTGGAGCATGTAGGGCTCCTGTTGATATAGCAGTAAAGATTGCAATAGATGGTATAATAAATAACTTTTTTAGAAATACTGATATAGATAAAATTTACATAGTTTGTAACGATTCTAGAATACAAAGGACATATATAGAATACTTAAATAGTTTATTAGATTAAAAAAACTTGGCAGTAGATGTTTTTTCTACCGCCAAGTTTTTAGTGCGTCTAAAAAAGGAAATATAGGGAAAAAGGGACATTGCTAAAATCCCTAATATTTTACAATGTCATTATATGTTTCTATTGCATAACTATCTGTCATACCAGAAATGTATGTAATAATAGCTGTTTGATAATCTTTAATATTATTCATATCATATAAAATTTTATTTTTTAAATGAGTTCTATCTGTTTCTATATTCCAATAGCAAGAAATCCACTTTATAAAAGTATCTATTACTTTAGTATAAAATGGTTTAATACTGTTTAATTTTTCTAAAGTATTCATACCATCATAACATTCATTTAAAGTATTAAATATTTCATTTAGCACAAGACTAAAATATCTTTCTGAAGGGTTCATACATTTGTGCTTATAAATATACTTGTAATTAAATTGCTTTAATCTTTTTATTTTTTCAAATGTAGCAGTAGAGAACTTTAAACCTTCATTTGCAGATGAATTTAAACATAAATCAGCTATTAAATCACCTATAATATTAGTATTATTTAAATTAGCACTTCTAGGTTGTTCTAATAAATCATATAATTCGTTTAAATTACTATCTAGTATTCCCATAGAAATGGCATCTTCTATATCTCTGCCTAAATAAGAGATTTTATCGGAAATTTTAACAACACAACCCTCCCAAGTATATGGAGAATATTGGTTAAGTTTAATATAATCTTTTTCTAAATCGATAAATTCAGTTCTAGGTTTTAAAGAAATTTCATCAATTTCACCACAGTGAGATATAATACCATCTCTTACTGCATATGTTAAGTTTAGATTTTTTTCTTCGTTGTTAACATTTGTTAGCAATTCAATATTATCAACAAAATTTAAACCATTTCTTTCATGCCAAAAAGCTTCTAAATCATTTTCCATACAGATTCTATTTAAGATTTGTTCACCTTTATGTCCAAAAGGACTATGGCCAATATCGTGTGATATAGAAATAGCTCTTGTTAAAGTGGTATTTAAACCTAATGCTTTTGCAATGGTATAACTTGTTGCATCAACATTATTTACATGTTCAATACGAGTACAAATATGATCATTTTTTGGTAAAAAGAATACTTGGGTTTTATGCTTTAATCTTCTATAAGCATTACAATATATAATTCTATCATAATCTCTTTCGAATTCAGAACGTACATCGTTTTCTTTTTTATACAATTCATCTTTTCTTGAAATTAAATTATTCCAAGTAGGGTTAGATGGGGTAGCAGCAACACTACTAAATTTTAAATCCATTAAAATACCTCCTATAATTTATATATAAGATAGTGTACCATAAAAAGAATATAATGATAAGAAATTTTGTTCGAAAAAAATAAAAAAATTCAAAAAAGTACTTGCATTTTTTGCAAAAGAGAGTATAATATAATTTGTAAAGGTCAAAGAAAGTCAAAGTCAAAATAGAAAACATGAACTTTAGGGACGGAGGTAAAAGTTCATAAATTAACATAAAAAATGAACTTTAAGCACCGTCCCCAAAGTTCACCCAAAGTTCAAAAGTTCACATAAAGGAAGTGAAAAAATGAGAATATCAGATTTAATAGAAGATTTTATAAAAGATATGTTAAAAACAGAAGACGAATTAGAAATACAAAGAAATGAACTTGCGGAACATTTTAATTGTGTGCCTTCACAAATAAATTACGTAATATCCACACGATTTAAACCATCACAAGGTTATTATGTAGAAAGTAGAAGAGGAGGTGGCGGTCACATAACGATTAAAAAGATACATGTAACACAAAGTAATTATCTAATGCATATAATAACAAGCATTGGAGATACATTAACATCAAAAGAAGTAGATATTTTCATAAGTAACTTATTATCAGACGAAATTGTGACTAAAAAAGAAGCTAAACTTTTAAAAGTAGCGACAAGTGATAATGTACTTAATGTACCTATCGATATAAAAGATAATTTACGAGCAAGAATATTTAAAAACATGTTAATAAATTTAGTAGAAGATTAATTGGCAGACGTAAATAGTCACCAACTAAAATTAGATATTTTAAATAATTTAAGGAGGTTTTTATTATGAAATGTCAAAATTGTGGTAGAAAAGAAGCAAATGTAAAATATACACAAATTATTAATGGTGTAAAAAAAGAAATGAATTTATGTGAAGATTGTGCAAAGGAATTAGGAATAGGAAGAGAACTTAACTTTAATATGTCTATGAATTTACCAAGCTTTTTAGGAGGATTCTTTGATGAATATAATATGGATTCTTTTATTCCAACAATCGGAGCAATAAGAGAAGAAGGATGCAATACTTGTGGTACAACATATAATGAATTTGCAAATACAGGCTTATTCGGTTGTATGGATTGCTATGATATATTTGCAGATAGATTAGATCCAATATTAAGAAATATACAAGGTTCTAACAGACATGTTGGCAGAAAAGCGAAAAGCTTGGATAAATCTATCGTAAAAAATATGGAAGCTAAGAAGAAAGAACTAGAAAAAAATAAAGAAGCAAAGAAAGAAAATAGAAAGACTAAAGAATCATTAGAGGAAGAATTAAAACAAGCTATTAGAGAAGAAAGATATGAAGATGCAGCAAAACTAAGAGACGAAATAAAAAAAATGAATGGTGATAAATAATAAAATCAGTAATTAATTCTTTAGGAGGGAAAAATATGCTAAATTGGTATTTACAAAGTGGAAAAGATTCGGATGTAATAATAAGTTCTAGAATAAGATTAGCAAGAAATATATCAAACTATCCGTTTGAAACTAAATGTAATGAAACAAAAAAAGAAGAAATAACTAAGTTAATAGAAGAAGCTATTAGTGGTAACAAATATGGAATTAAACTTTTAAAATTAAAAGATATGGATGATGTTACTATTAATAGTTTAATAGAAAAAAGATTAATAAGTCCAGACTTTGTAAGAGGTAAGGAAAAATCTAAAGCAATACTTATAAATGATGACGAAAATGTATGTGCAATGATACATACAGACAATCATATTAGTCTACAAGTATTTGGTGCAGGATTAGAGTTAGACAATTTGTTAAATCTAATTATTGAATTAGATGAATATCTAGATGAAAAACTAAAATTTGCATTTAACGAAAAATATGGATTTTTAACAGCCTGTCCTATAGAAGCAGGAACTGCTATGAAGGCGTCTGTAATGGTTCATTTACCTGCATTACAAATTACTGGTAATATTGGAAAGGTATTAGAGATAATAAATAACTTTGGTATGAATGTAACTGGAATTCATGGAGAAGGTAGTAAATCCGAAGGTGCGTTATATCAAATATCTAATAAACAAACTTTAGGCATTTCTGAAAAAGAAATTATAAAGAAATTAAAATTAATAACAGATAAAATAATAGAGCAAGAAAGAATTGCAAGAAAGTATTTAGGAAAGAATAGGTTAAATTTAGAAGACAGATTATATAGAGATTATGGTATTTTAACAAACTGCAGAAAAATTTCAGAAAGTGAATGTAAGGATTTATTATCAACATTAAAATTAGGAACAGATTTAGGAATTGTTAATGAACTAACAGACTTAAAAATAAATAAATTATTATTATATACACAAGATGCAAACTTACAAAAATATTTAGGAACAAAACTAGAAGGAATAGATTTAGATGCTAAAAGAGCAGAACTTATTAAAACAATTATAAAAGAGTAAGGAGGTAGATATTTATGACATATAAATTTACAAATAGTGCTCAAAATGTTTTAGAGATTGCAAAAGAAATCGCGATAGAATTAGGACATAATTATATAGGAACAGAGCATATATTATATGGTTTAACAGAAGAAGAAAATGGTGTTGCAAGTAAAGTTTTAGAAAATCAAAATATAAATTCTGAAAATGTCTTGGAAGAAATAGAAAATTTAATAGGTAGAGATGAAGGAAGGACTATAACAAGTTTAGGGTTTACGCCAAGAACTAAAAGAGTGTTAGAAAATGCATTTTTAGAGGCAAGAAAACTAGATTCAGATTATATAGGCACAGAACATATTTTAATAGGAATAATGAGAGAAGCAGATAGTATTGCTGTAAGAATACTATTAGATTTAGGTATTAATCCACAAAAATTATATAACGAAATAGTAAAAGTATTAGAAGAAGATGAAGATATAAATAGTAGTGATAATTCTCAAACAAGAAAAACAGGAAGCTTTAATTCTACACCAACATTAAATCAATATGGAACAGATTTAACTAAAAGTGCAAGTCTTGGAAAATTAGACCCTGTAATAGGAAGAAAGAATGAAATAGAAAGAGTTATCCAAATTCTTTCTAGAAGAACCAAAAATAATCCTTGTTTAATTGGTGAACCAGGTGTAGGTAAAACAGCTGTAGTAGAAGGATTAGCAGAAAAAATTGTACAAGGTGATGTACCAGAAATATTAAAAGATAAAAGAGTTGTAACAATCGATTTATCTAGTATGATTGCTGGTGCAAAATATAGAGGAGACTTCGAAGAAAGAATAAAGAAAGCTTTAAATGAAGTAAAAAAAGCCGGAGATGTAATTCTATTTATAGACGAGATTCATACAATAGTAGGTGCAGGTTCTGCAGAAGGTGCTATTGATGCGGCTAATATTTTAAAACCATTATTAGCCAGAGGGGAGATTCAATTAATTGGTGCTACAACTTTAAATGAATATAGAAAATATATAGAAAAAGATAGTGCTTTAGAAAGAAGATTTAGTCCTGTAACTGTTAATGAACCAACTCATGAAGAAACTGTAGAAATCTTAAAAGGTATAAGAGATAAATACGAAGCACATCATAATATAAAAATTACAGATGAGGCTATAACTGCAGCTGTAGAATTATCTAGTAGATATATTAATGATAGATTTTTACCCGATAAAGCTATAGATTTAATTGATGAAGCTTCTTCAAAAATTAGATTATCTTCTTTAGAAGAACCTGATAGTCTAAAAGAAATGGAAGAAAAAATAGAAAAGATGAATCAAGAAAAAGAAGCTGCTGTAAAAGTACAAAAATTTGAGAAGGCTGCTAAAATAAGAGATGAAGTAAATAAACTAAAAGAAGAATTAGAAGAAGAGAAAAATAAATGGAAAAGTAAGAAGACAAAAGCAATTCCAAAACTAACAGAAGAGGATATCGCTAAAACAATTGCAAGTTGGACAGGAATTCCAGCAGCTAAAATAACTCAAGATGAAAATAAGAAATTAAAGAATTTAGATAAAGAATTGCATAAAAGAGTAATTGGTCAAAATGAAGCAGTAGAAGCAGTTGCAAAAGCAATAAGAAGAAGCAGAGTAGGACTTAAAAATCCTAATAGACCAATAGGTTCATTCTTATTCCTTGGTCCAACAGGTGTTGGTAAAACAGAATTATCTAAAGCGTTGGCAGAGAGCTTATTCGGTACAGAAGATGCTATGATAAGAGTTGATATGTCAGAATTTATGGAACCACATTCTGTTGCTAAATTAATTGGTGCGCCTCCAGGATATGTTGGTTTTGATGATGGTGGTCAATTGACAGAAAAAATAAGAAGAAAACCATATTCTGTAATATTGTTTGATGAAATAGAAAAAGCACATCCAGATGTTATGAATATGTTATTACAAATTCTAGAAGATGGTAGATTAACAGACAGCCAAGGTAGAACAGTTAACTTTAAGAATACAGTAATAATTATGACATCAAATATTGGTGCAAGATTAATTACAGAAAAGAAATCTTTAGGTTTTACAAATTCATCAGAAGAAAATGAAAATAAGGAATATGAGGAAATAAAGAAAAATGTAATGGCAGAATTAAAGAAACAATTAAGACCAGAATTTATAAATCGTATTGATGATATTATAGTATTCCATAAATTAAATGATGAAGAAATTAATAGTATTATAGACTTATTATTAAAGAATGTAGAACAAAGATTGGTAGAACAAGGTTTAAATATTAAAATTGATAAATCTGTTAAAGAGCTAATTGCAAAGAAAGGTGTAGACAAAGAATTCGGTGCAAGACCACTTCGTAGAGCAATACAAAATATTGTAGAAGACAAATTAGCAGAAGAAATATTAGATGGAAATATTAAACCTGGTGCAGAAGCAAAATTAGTAGCAAAAGACGATAAAGTAGAATTAAAAGTAAAAGCAGCTAAATAATATAATAGGGATTTGAGGCGTCCTGCGAAAAAAATTCGGGATTTGGGGACGTTCATTAAATCCCTTTTTTCTATTAAAAAAAATTAGAGTTTTTTGTAGTAGACATAAATTTGCACAATATAAGAAATTATGATAAAATTAGCCGGTAACAAAAGTTGAAGAGATAAGCAAGCCTTGCTAAATGTAGCGAAGAACTAAGAAATGAGAAAAAACTTGAGACTTAAAAACTGTAAGATTTTCGACCTTTATGGACGGAGAATGCAAGAGGATGAGAATCCACATTTTGTAATTATTGTTGCAGATGTGGAAGACGACACAATATGCGAATATGGGATCCTGAATAAGAACAAGTTTGAACTATCAAAGGATGTGGTTTATGACATCGAATCTTTTGCAGAAATGCCGGAGACCGATTCAACCATAAAAGAAAAAGGTTGTATGTTTTGTGCTGCAATGCCAAAGAGTACAAATAGTACTATTTCCACATGGCCTATGTTTGTGAAATATAAAGCAGACTGCACAAATGTAGGTGACGAAGAAGTTTCAATTGTTTGCATAACAGGAGAAAGAGTTCAAGTGTTGAAAACGAAACTTTCGGAAACCAACGATGCTGGCTTTAAAGTAGGAGACAGTTTTTACAGAGTTGGTGTAATGTAAGCAAAAGTTAAAATCTAAGATTTTTTCTATGCAATAAAAACAGCTCGTGCTTTTATAACAAAGCACGAGCTGTTTTTATTTATTATTAATTAAATCATTCATATTATACATTCCATTATCTTTATTAACTATGTATTTAGCAGCCATAACAGCGCCATTTGCAAAAACAGTTCTAGAATAACATTTATGTGTTATTTCTAATGTTTCATGCTCACCAAAGAATTGTACTGTATGTTCACCTACGATATTTCCACCTCTAATAGAAGAGAAGCCAATTTCTAATTTATTTCTTTTTTCATGTTTATTATGTCTGTCAAATTCATAAACCATCTTATTGTCTTTTGCTTCATTAATGCTATCTGCTAAAAATAAAGCTGTTCCACTTGGACTATCTATTTTTCTATTATGATGTGTTTCTATAATTTCTATATCAGTATCTGGCAATTCTTTTGCTAAAGAAGCTACAATTTTAGCCATTAAATTTATATCATATGACATATTGGCAGATTTAAAAATAGGAATATCTTTTGAATAATCTTCTATTTCTTTTAATTGTTTGTCTGTAAAACCAGTTGTAGCAATAACAACAGGAACATGATTTTCTTTAGCATATTTTAAAATATTTAAAGTAGCAACTGGAACAGAAAAGTCAATTATAACATCTGGTTTTTCTTCTATGTTTGAAGTATTTGTATAAACTGGGTATGTATAAATTCCAGTGTTTTCTTTATCAACACCACCAAGAAGTAAAATATCTTTATCATTATCTATTACATTTGCAACTTCTTGTCCCATTTTACCATTTATTCCATTTATTAATACTTTCACTTTTTAGATCCTTTCCATATCGCTTAAAGGTAAATAAAATAAAACAAATTAAAATCTTACAAAAAAGATTGTTAAAAAGATATAAGCATATCTATAAACCATTCTTAGCTTGAATTTCTTATTTAAATATTTAAAAAATTCAACTGTAGCACAATATTTGTCTACAAATGTAACTATGTAACTTTCTTTATATTTAGGCAATTTTACAGTTAAAGGCCACATATGTTTTACTATTACATCTTTTTCTAAATCATTTAAAGTGAAATTTTTTAAAGAATTTTCTAAGGCAATTTTAGGATGAGAAAAAGCATGTAGTTCTTTAAAAGAATTAACCTTTCTATGTTCATGCCAGTCATATAAAAAGAAATCGTGAAGCATAGCAGCACGAGCTGCTGAAAAATAATCTAATTTAAATTTTTTACATACTAAATAAGTGTAATATGCAACATGCAAGCAGTGGTTATAACATGACGTGCTAGAATGTTGCATATAATTGTTCATTTCTTTTACCTTTTCATGCAAGCGAATATCATTTATTATATTTTTAAATTCTAAATAATTTTCTTCATTTTTAAATTTTTTAAAAAACATTTATTCACATCCCATATTATTTTTTACTCCTATATATATTATATCATGGGAGATATATTATGTGAATAAAGTTAATTAAATCTTAACAATTTAAATTAATCCAAAATTTTTTAAAGAAGTTCTTAATTTTTCTTGATTTTTTTCAGATAATCTAACTAGTGGAAGTCTAGGAACTCCGAAATTGTATCCCATCATATTTAAAGCCTCTTTTACAGGTATAGGGTTTACCTCACAGAATAAACTTCCTACTAAATCTATTGCGTTTAATTGCATTTGTGTAGCTTCTGCAATATTACCATCAAAGAAATTCTGAACCATATCATGTGTATATTTTGGTGCAACATTTGAAAGAACAGATATAACACCAAGTCCACCTAAAGATAAAATTGGAACGATTTGGTCATCATTTCCAGAATAGATATGTAAATTATCTTTACATAGTGCTGCAATTTTAGCAACTTGTGAGATATTACCACTAGCTTCTTTTACAGCTACGATATTTGGAATTTTAGAAAGCTCTAAACAAGTTTCTGGAGTAATATTTACACCAGTTCTACTAGATACGCTATATACGATTATAGGTAAAGAAGTAGAGTTTGCTATTGCTTTATAATGTTCCACTAAACCTGCTTGAGTTGTTTTATTATAATATGGTGTTACAACTAATAAAGCATCTGCACCAACAGATTCTGCGTATTTTGACATTTCTATTGCAGAGGCAGTATTATTAGAACCTGTTCCTGCAATTACAGGAATTCTACCATTAACTTTATCTATAGCATATTTAATGGTATCTTTTTTCTCTTTCTCTGTCATTGTAGAAGATTCGCCAGTAGTACCACATACTATAATACTATCGACCCCTTCTGAAATTTGGAATTCTATTAATTTTCCAAACTCTTCGAAATTTACGCCATCATTTGTAAATGGTGTGGAGATGGCAGTACCACAACCTTTAAAAATAATTTTTTTCATAATAACATCTCCTATAGAGATTTTTTAGCATATATAATTATATGTAGCTATTTTCTATGTTATTATATGATATAATTTATAAAAAATAAATAATTTCTGGAAAATATCTAAAAAATACTATATAATTAGTACTAGATAAAAGGAGGAGAATGATGACTGCATCTCAAGAAGATTATTTAAAATCAATATATATATTAATATTACATAAAAATGAAGCAAGAGTTACAGATATAGCAGACTATTTACAAGTTAGTAAAGCAAGTGTAAATAGAGCCTTAAAATCTTTAAAAGAGCTAGGACTTGTGGATTATGAGACATATGGAGAGATAAAATTAACAGAAAAGGGTAAAGAAGAAGCAACAAACATTATAAAAAAACATAATGTTTTAAAAGCTTTTTTAATTCAAATTTTAAATGTTAATAACGAAACAGCAGAAGAAGAAGCTAAGAAAATGAAACATGCTATTTCTGAAGATACTGTAAATAAATTTTCTGATTATATTAAAAGCATTATAAAAGTTGATGAATTAAAATGTAACTATAGTCCAGAAAATGAAAGATGTCAAAATTGTATAAAATTAAAAAAGAAAAAATAATCGCAAATGTATTTTGCGATTATTTTTAGCACTGAAAAATTTAGAAGGGAAAAAAGGAACGTCCCCAAATCCCGGAAGCCTCCCCGAATCCCGGGAATGTTCTCATATCCCTAGGAACTATTTTTCTATCATTTTTTCTACTATTTGTATAGCATTTGATGCTGCACCTTTTCTTATATTATCAGCAACTACCCAAAGATTTACACCATTTTCTACACTAAAATCTCTTCTAATTCTTCCTACAAAAACTTCATCATGTCCAGTTGTATTTGTAGCTATAGGATAAACTTCAGAAGCTGGATCGTCTTGAACAATTATTCCTTCAAAACTTTTTAATGTTTTTACTAATTCAGAAAGTTCAAATGGCTTTTCAAATTCAACATTTATAGATTCGCTATGTGAATTTTCCACTGGAACCCTAACTGTAGTTGCAGTTATTCTTAAATCTGGTTTCTTTAAAATTTTTCTTGTTTCATTTATCATTTTCATTTCTTCTTTGGTATAACCATTTTCTGTGAATACATCTATATGTGGCAAACAATTATTATAAATTGGGTATGGGAATTTTTCTAATTTATTAATTCCTTTTCTACCATTTTCTAAATCATTTAACCCTTTTTGACCTGCTCCGGAAACAGCTTGGTATGTAGAATATACAATTCTTTTTATCGTATATTTATCATCTAAAGCTTTTAATGGCAAAACCGCTTGTATAGTAGAACAATTTGGATTTGCAATTATTCCATGATTATTTTTTATTTCTTCTGGATTAACTTCTGGTACAACTAATGGTACATCTTTATCCATTCTAAATGCGCTACTATTGTCTACTACGATACAACCTTTTGAGGCTGCAATTGGAGCATATTTTTTAGATGTCTCGCCACCAGCGGAAAATATTGCAAAGTCAAATCCCTCGTCAAAAGAGTGTTCTGTTAACTCCTGTATAATATATTCTTTATTCATAAATTGAACTTTTTTGCCAGCAGATTTATTTGAGGCAAATAAAACATATTCACTAATTGGTAGATTTTTTTCTTCTAATACTTTTAGTGCAGTTCTACCTACTACACCTGTAGCACCTACAATTGCTAATTTGTAATTTTTCATATTAAGCACCTCGGCTTTAAATAGTAACAAGAATTATATTTATAATTTCTTATAGTACATATTATATTCGAAAATATAAAAAAATGCTAGTTAAAACTAACAAATATATGATAGAATATTGTCGAAATACAAAAGACATAGGAGGGGATTAAATGAAAAAGAAATTAGCAGTAATAATAGCACTATTACTAGTAATTGCTATTGTTATTGGAATTACAGTATCAAATTTAAAATTTAGAGGAGATTTAACAGAAATTAGTTCAGAAAAGCAATTACAAAAAATAGTAGATGGATATAATTATTCAGGAGGGTCAACCGTACTTGCAACATTCATATGTCCATTAATTGCATTACCTACTCGTAGTTTCTCTGGTGGAATTATAGAGGATGCAAGTTCGTCACAATCTTCTGGTGGAGGTATTGTTCCAAGTGAGATAACAAGTAGTGCGAGTGATACAAAATCTTTTGATTCTGTACTTCCAAGTATAAATAAAGGAACAACCACATCAGATTATTCAACAACAAATATACAAGTAGAAAATGTGGATGAGGCAGATATTGTAAAAACAGATGGGGAATATGTATATTCTATTTCAGATGATACAGTGTATATAACATATGCAAAAAATCCAACTGAAATGAATATAGTTGCAAAGATAGAAGAACCATTAAGTAATGTTTATCCAGAAGATTTAATATTACAAAATAATAAATTAATAATTATATCTGGAAATACTATTAAAACAGTTGTTAAAATTTACGATTTAGCAGATATAGAAAATCCAGACAAAATAAAAGAATTTGAGCTAAATAAGGAATATTATACATCAAGATATATAAATGGCAATTTATATGTAATTTCATCAGGAAGAGTAACAAGTGAAGGAAATTTGGAATATGTAGAAGATGGAGCTACTGTAAATCCAGACAAACCAAATGCATATAAAATAAATGACTTAAATACAAGGAAGCAAACAGTTATTGCTTCATATAATTTAAATGTGCCAGAAAATAAAATAAAAGTTCAATCATATTTAATGGATGTAGAGAATGCATATATATCAGAAAAAAACATGTATTTAATTGATAATGGATATAGTGGAAGCAGAGATGTAGAATTTAGTGATATATTTGGAATAAAAGGACTGTTAGGAATAGGAGATGCAATAGAAGAGAGTGATAGTACTTATGGCTCAAGCATTTATAAATTTAATTTTAAAGAAGATGGAAGTGTAGAATATCAAACTAAAGCTAGAGTAGAAGGAACAACTATAGACCAATTTTCTTTAGATGAAAAAGATGATAATTTAAGAATTGCATTATACAGCTCAACGAAAGGTTCAAGAGTTGTAGTCTTAGATAATAATTTGAAACAATTAGGAGAAACAGCATATCTGGCTAAGGGAGAAAAAATGTATTCAGCAAGATTTGTGGGAGATAGAGCATATCTTGTAACATATAAAAATATAGATCCACTATATTCTATAGATTTAAGCGACCCAGAAAATCCAAAAGCTTTAGGTGCATTAAAAATCCCAGGATATAGTACATATTTACAACCATATGATGAAAATCATATTATTGGTTTTGGTTTTCAAACAGAAGAAACTGTTAGAAGAAATTCTTTAGGAAGAGTTACTTCAACTTCTGCGAAAGTTACAGGAATGAAAATGGCTTTATTTGATGTTTCTGATATAAGTAATCCAAAAATGATATCAGAGGAAGTAATAGGAGATTCAAAAACAAATTCTACAGTTTTAGAAAATCATAAAGCGCTATTATTAGATAAAGAAAGAAATCTATTAGCAATTCCTATAAAAAATTATACGACAGATTTAAGTATTACAGAAGATGATGATATATCTTCTGCTACAAAGTCATATACAAGTTACTTAAAGAGTAGAACATATAATAAAGTTGGATATGCAGTATATAGTCTAGACATAGCAAATGGATTTAATTTAAGAGGAATAATAACACATGATGTTAATTCTAATAATTATACTTCTGATATTAGAGGATTATACATAGATGATACATTATATACTGTTTCAAATAAGGAAATTAAAGCAAATAATATAGATACATTGGCAGAAATAAAAGAAATTATATTTGATTAAGGGGGATAAATATGGGAAAAATTTATAAAAAAGAAGTGAGCAATTATTCAGGAATGCCAGCAGCATCATTAACATTAGGAATTATATCAATACTTACAATTATATTTTGGTATATGTCATTAATAACAGGAATTTTGGCAATAGTTTTTGGTGTTAAATCTATACATAAAATTAATAGCAAATTAGGAAAAGCAGGAATGGTATTAGGAATTATCGGTGTTTCTATTTGTTGCTTTATATACTTATGGTTTATATTTGCTATTTTAATGCAATAAAATACTTGCAAAATAAAAATATCATGATATAATAGATGCACATAAAAAAGACAAAATAAGGGCAACACAGTTATAAATTAGTCTTTAAGAGAGCTAGATGTATGCTGAAATTCTAGTAAGATAAAATATAATTGTTATCACCTTATATGTTGCGAAACTGAACTAATAGTAAGTTTTGTCGTATGTTCTGCGTTAAAGAAATTAGAGAGAATAACGTAAGTTATTAAATTAGGTGGTACCGCGGAAATTATGCCCTTTTCGTCCTAAACAGGATGAAAAGGGCTTTTTGATTGATTTCGCAAACATAAATTAAGTTAAAGTGAAATCCCTAATAAAAATAAAGAAGGAGGAATTACAAGTGTACAAAAAAGTAGAACTTAAAGATGGTTTTGTAGGCATAGAAAATGATGTAGCAAAACTATGGAAAGAAAAAGACATTGTTAAGAAAAACTTTGCAATGAACGAAGGAAAAAGATACTTCACATTTTATGATGGACCTCCAACAGCAAATGGAAGACCACATGTTGGACATATCGAAACAAGGGTAATGAAAGACATTATACCAAGATACAAAGTAATGAAAGGTTACAAAGTATTAAGAAAAGCTGGTTGGGATACACATGGACTTCCAGTTGAACTAGAAATAGAAAAAGAATTAGGAATTTCAGGAAAACAACAAATAGAAGAATATGGTGTAGAAAAATTCGTAAAAAAATGTAAAGAAAGTGTTTTCACATATGTTCATCTATGGGAAGAAATGACAAACAAAGTAGGATTCTGGGTAGATATGGAAAAACCATATGTAACATATCATAATGAATATATAGAATCTGTATGGTGGGCATTAAAAGAAATGTGGAAAAAGGGATTACTATATGAAGGTCATAAAGTAATGCCATATTGCCCAAGATGTGGAACAGCACTTTCATCACACGAAGTTGCACAAGGATATAAAGACGTAAAAGATTTAACTTGTATAGCTAAATTTAAAGTAAAAGGTGAAGAAAATAAATATATTTTAGCTTGGACAACAACACCTTGGACATTACCATCAAACTTAGCACTATGTGTTAATAAAGCTTACACATATGCAGATGTTAAAGTAAATGTTGGAACTGAGGAAGAATCAAAATATGAAGTATATGTTCTTGCTAAAGATTTGGTAGAAACAGTTTTAAAAGACAAAGAATATGAAGTTTTAAAAGAATATAAAGGAACAGAATTATTAGGAACAAAATATGAACAACTAATGCCATTTGCAAAAGTAGATGGAAAAGCATTCGAAGTAATACATGGGGACTATGTAACATTAACAGATGGTACAGGAATAGTACACATTGCACCAGCATATGGTGAAGATGATAGTTTAGTTGCAAAACAAAATGGAATAACTTTTGTAAATTTAGTAGATAAAGAAGGAAAATTTGTTCCAGAAGTAGAACCTTGGGCAGGTAAATTTGTAAGAGATTGTAATGAAGGTATCTGTAAATGGTTAGAAGAAGAAAATAAATTGTTCAGTAAAGAAAAACATCTACACTCTTATCCACATTGCTGGAGATGTGACACACCACTTTTATATTATCCAAAAGAGAGTTGGTTTGTTGCAATGAGCAAACTAAGAGACAATTTATTAAAAAATAATGACACAATAAATTGGATGCCAGAAACAATTAAAACAGGAAGATTTGGAAAATTCTTAGAGAATGTTATAGATTGGGGAATCTCAAGAGATAGATATTGGGGAACTCCACTTCCAATTTGGACTTGTGAATGTGGTCATCAAGAATGTATTGGAAGTATAGCAGAATTAAAAGAAAAAGGAATAAATGTACCAGACAATATAGAACTTCATAAACCATATATTGATGATGTACATCTAAAATGTCCACATTGTGGTAAAGAAATGACAAGAGCAAAAGAAGTTATAGATTGTTGGTTTGATTCTGGTTCAATGCCTTTTGCACAATGGCATTATCCATTCGAAAATAAAGAAATATTCGAAGCAAACTTCCCAGCTCAATTTATTTCAGAAGCAATAGACCAAACAAGAGGATGGTTCTATACACTACTTGCAGTTTCTACATGTTTGTTTGATAAATCATCATATGAAAATTGTATAGTATTAGGACATGTTCTAGATGACAAAGGACAAAAAATGTCTAAATCTAAAAAGAATGGTGTGGACCCATTCGAATTACTAGATACTGTTGGAGCAGATGCTACTAGATGGCATTTCTATACATGTAGCGCACCATGGATTCCAACAAGATTATCTGTAAAAAGTGTACAAGAAACACAAAGAAAATTCTTAAGTACATTATGGAATGTATATTCATTCTATGTATTATATGCAGAGATTGACCAATTTAATCCATTAAACTACAAAGACTTTAAAGTAACAAATGTAATGGATAAATGGATACTTTCTAAAATGTATACATTAATAAAAGAAGTAGATGCAAAATTAGATAAATATGACATAACAGGAGCAGCATTGTTAATAGAAGACTTCACAGATGAACTTTCTAACTGGTATGTTCGTAGAAACAGAGAAAGATTCTGGGCAAGTGGAATGGAAGATGACAAAGTAGGAGCATATGTAACTTTGTATAATGTTTTAGTTAACTTAGTAAAAATTTCTGCACCATTTGTACCATTCATAACAGATGAAATTTACCAAAACTTAGTTGTTAATTTAGATAAAGAAGCACTAGCAAGTGTACATTTATGCTTATGGCCAGAGGTTGATGAATCAGCAATAGATAAAGACCTAGAAAAAGAAATGGACTTAGCATATAAGATTGTTAAATTAGGTAGAAGTGCAAGAAATGCAGCTAATATAAAAAATAGACAACCACTTTCAGAAATGTTAATATCTGTAGGAACACTTCCAGAATATTATGGAGACATAGTAAAAGAAGAATTAAATGTAAAAGAAGTTGTACTAGGTGCAGATATGTCTAAATATGTTGATTTCGAAATAAAACCAAACCTACCTGTTTTAGGAAAAGAATATGGAAAATTAATTCCAAAAATTAGAGAAGCAATCTCTAAACTAAATCAAATGGATTTAGCAAATAAAGTAAAAAACGGTGGAGTAGAATATATAGAAGTAGAAGATACTCAAATACCTTTAGACGAATCTAACTTATTAGTAACAATGCAAGGAAAAGAAGGATATGCCTTTGCAGGTGAAGGTGAACTTGGAGTTGTATTAGAAACAACAATAACACCAGAACTTAAAGAAGAAGGATATTTAAGAGAAATTTTATCTAAAGTACAAAACATGAGAAAAGATAGAGACTTCGAAGTATTAGATAGAATAAACTTATACTTTGCAAATTGTGATACATTAAAAGCAGTTATAGAAAAATATAAAGACCAAATAATGAAAGACACATTAGCAGACAACATCTTCTATAACGAAAAAAGAGAAAACTATGTAGAAACAAAAATAAACGACGAAACAATAGACATAGATGTTGAAGTAGTAAAATAAAAATAAAAAAAGAATTTGAGGACACTCCTCGCCAGGGATTTGGGGACGTTCCTTAAATCCCTATTTAAAAAATCCTCTGGTTTAGTATGCCAGGGGATTTATATTTTTTAAACATTTATCTATTAAGTAAATAAACTCCAAAATTTAAATAGGTTGCAAATAATGCCCATAGTAAGTATGGGACTTGTAACCATGCAGCAGTTTTTTGCTTTTCATAAAATCTAGCTATCATAATAATAATTAAAACTGCAAGAATTATAATCCAGATAAAAGCAAATAATCTCCATTTTAATAAGAAGAAAGCAATAGGCCAAAGAGCATTAAAAAATAATTGTAAGTAATAGATAGAGTTTATTTTAGAATTTACTAATGAATTACTCTCTAATATGGCATACGAAATTCCCATCAAAATATATAAAATTGTCCATACAATTGGAAAAGTAATGCTAGGTGGTGACAAAAATGGTTTTTCTAAAGAATTATAATCTATACTACCAGAAATGAAAAAGCCAACAATACCACCAACAAGAACGGGAATAAGAATAGCCTTAAAATAAGTTTTAAATTTATTTAACATGCCTAAACCTCCATATTACTAGTTTATTAAAAAGGAGGTAAAATATACTAAATACTAATTAAATTAATATATTTGGCTTAAATTTAGTAGTGAATTTTTATTAAATTCAAGTTTTATAACGCTAGGAGAATCGATTTTTAAAACTTTATTTTTATAAAACAATTCGAAGTTTTCATTTAAAGAACACCAATTCATTAATAAAAATTTAATTGATGCACCATGACTAACTATTGCAATTTTAGATCCAGTATATTCAGCTAATAGTTTATTAATGAAACTTGTCATTCGCCTATTAACTTCAAATCTATTCTCTCCATCTTTGTTCTTTAAATTTTCATCTAACAACTGTTCTGTAGTAAAAGTGTGAGTGAATTTATCTCTAAGTTTAGATAGAGAATCTAAATTCCCTATTTTTCTTTCGTTTAAATATGTACTAATTTGTATTTCTAAATTATTACGTTCAGCAATGTATTTAGCAGTGGCTAGCGCACGTACATAAGTACTAGACCATATTGAATTTAGATTAGATAGTTCTTTTATCTTACTTAGTGCTTCTGCCTTTTTTTCACCTTCAACAGATAAAATTATTTTTTCATTAGCAATTTGGCTATTTTCAGAATTATTTAATAAAGTATTAATCTTTAATTGTTCAGAATGTCGTATTAAAAAAATTGTTATTTTATCCATAATAATCACCAAAAATATTGTATCAAAAATAGATAGAAAAATCATATAAATTTATTGTAAAAAAAACTCTATTTTTATATAATATTTTTAGTTTGTAATAGGGGGAATAAAAAATGGCAAATTCAAAATTAATAGTAGTAGAAGGACCACAAGGAGCTGGTAAAACAACAATTACGGATTATTTAAGATATACAATTCCATACACTAATTTATATAGATTGTGTGGAACTGCAGATAGTACGCCTACAGGAAAGAAAAAAGCAGAAACAATGTATAGGGATTTAGTAGAATATTTAAAAAAATTAGGAAATCAAAGTATAAATTTAGTATTTGATAGAACATTTTTTACAGAAGAAAATTATTGTAGACTAAAATATAAAGAGTATTCATTTACAGATGTTTATGAGGAATTACTAGAAGATTTTGCTAAATTAGATTTTGAAATATATTATGTAACACTATATTTAGAAGATGAAAGTTTATATACTCAAAGATTAAAAAGGGATAATAAAGCAGTACCAAAATATGCTAAGTTTGAAGCTGAAAAAAGCATAAATCAACAAAAAGTATATTTAGAAATGTCTGATGAAATAGAAAAGAAATATCCAAATATACATTGCTTAAAAATAGAGAATAGTAAAGATTTAGAATTAACAAAGCAAGAATTAAAAGAAAAAATAGGGTTCTAAAGCTTGAGTATACATAAAAAATATAGTATAATAAATTTGGAATTTTGTTGAATTTTCTACTATGCAGAAAACTCAATTTACAATATATATAGATAGGAGATTTTTAAAGTGAACGTTTCAGATTTTTATTATGACTTACCAGAAGAATTAATAGCACAAACACCTATAGAAAAAAGAGATGAATCAAGATTAATGGTTTTAAATAGAGCAAACCAAACTATAGAACATAAAACATTTAAAGACATAATAGATTACTTAGAACCAGGAGATTGTTTAGTAAGAAATAATACAAAAGTTATACCAGCAAGATTGTATGGTAAAAAGGCAACAGGAGCAAAAATAGAATTTCTTCTATTAAATAGGATAGAAGGAGATATATGGGAATGTATTGTAAGACCTGGTCATAAATTAAAACCTGGTACAGAAGTAGAATTTGGAGATGGAATATTAAAAGCAAAAGTACTAGATGTAATGGAAGGTGGAACAAGAAAAGTAGAATTTAAATATGAAGGAATATTTAATGAAATTCTAGATAAAATTGGGTTAATGCCACTTCCACCATATATTCATGAATCTTTAAAAGATAATGATAGATATCAAACTGTTTATGCAAAATATGAAGGTTCAGCAGCAGCCCCAACAGCAGGCTTACATTTTACTCCTGAACTTTTTGAAAAAATAAAAGCAAAAGGAATTGATGTCGCAAATGTAACATTACATGTAGGAATCGGAACTTTTAGACCAGTAAAAGTAGAGAATGTAGAAGAACACCACATGCATTCAGAACATTTTTATATAAAACAAGAAGATGCTGATAAAATAAATAATGCTAAGAAAAATGGAAAAAGAGTTATAGCCGTAGGAACTACTTCTTGTAGAGTATTAGAAACAATAGCAGACGAAAATGGAATGGTAAAACCTACAGAAGGAGATACACAGATATTCATTTATCCTGGTTATAAATATAAATGCTTAGATGGCTTAGTAACGAATTTCCATCTACCAGAATCAACATTAATAATGTTAGTATCTGCATTAGCTGGTAGAGATTATATTATGAAAGCATACAATGAAGCAGTAAAAGAAAGATATAGATTTTTCAGTTTTGGAGATGCAATGCTTATTTTGTAAGATAGGAGAAAATTATGGTTATACATACAAAAAAGCAAGTAAAAACAAAAACTATTCATAAAAGAATGAATTTGCCACAAAGTTTGCGAGATAAAATAGATGAATTTTGGAAGAAACAAGTAAAAGTAAATCCAAACTTATTTAATGGGGAAGTTTGGAATGTAACAAAAAAGGAAGAAAATAAGGATAATATACTTCTAACAATAGAAAAAACAGACTATGCACATTACTTATATGATGAAAGGCATGGTATAGAAGAAAAATATGCTTGCCACAATCTTGCAGGAGGAACATATATTGTTACTAAAGATGGATATGCTGTTATAGGAGAACTAGATGATACAACTTCCTATCCTAGAATGATGCAAGTTTCTGGTGGTGGAATAGACGAAAAATATGATATAGTAAACGGTGAATTTGATTTAATAAAAACAGCAAAAAGGGAATTAAAAGAAGAATTAAATTTAGACTTAGATGATAAAGAACAAATAGAAAGTTACAATTTCGAATATATAGAAAAGCCCGAAGGAAAAAGGCATTCATACTGTGTAATATTAAAAGCATATTCAATATATTCAAAAAATCAATTAGAAGAACATTTTAATAAGTATTATCAATTTTTAGAAGAAACGGATGGAGAAAAGGAATTTAAAAAATTACATTTTTTAAAACTGGGTAGAGCAGTAGAAGAATTGGACAAGCTAGATAATCCAAAAAGATTATATGTTAGACAACTTCTAGGAATCGAAGATAAAGGGGTGTTAAATAATGAATAAAAAAGAATTTGAAGAATATCTAGACAGCCTAGACTTAGATAAGAAAGAATATTGTATAATAAGTGGTGGAAGCTTATTAATGCATAATTTAAAAGAAGAAACAGACGATGTAGATTTATATGTAACACAAAATTCATTTGATAAATTAAGTAAGAAGTTTAATGTTCATATAAGTGGTAAGCCATTTCCAAATCATTATACTGTAAACGAAAAAACTGAGGCAGTTTTAGTTAAAAATTTAAAAGACGAAAAAATATATAACATAGATGGATATCCTTGTCGTTCTATAATAGATGATTATAATTGGTATAGGCAAAATGGTAGACCAAAGGATTTAGCAAGTGCAGATAAGATAGATACTATGTTTAAAAATATAGCCAAAGAGTTTAATTGTAAAAAAGAAGAGGTCACTGAAAGCGAAATTTGTAAATATGTAAATAAGAAGGAGGAACTATGAAACCAGCAGTAACATATGAGTTAATACATAAATGTAAACAAACTGGAGCAAGAAGAGGTGTAATACACACTCCTCATGGTGACATACAAACGCCAGTATTTATGCCAGTAGGAACACAAGCAACAGTAAAGAGTATGACACCTGATGAATTAAAAAATGAGATAGATGCAAAAATAATTTTATCAAATACATATCATTTATATTTAAGACCTGGGGAAGAAGTAATACAAGAAGCAGGTGGACTTCACAAGTTTATGAACTGGGATAGAGCAATATTAACAGATAGTGGAGGATTCCAAGTATTTAGTTTAAGTGGACTTAGAAAAATAACAGAAGAAGGTGTAGAATTTAGATCTCATTTAGATGGAAGAAGAATTAAATTTACACCAGAAAGTGTTATGCATACAGAAAATATTCTAGGGTCAGATATCATGATGGCATTTGATGAATGTTGCCCATACCCATCAACATATGATTATACAAAAAAATCTATGGAAAGAACTACAAGATGGGCAGAGAGATGTAAAGCAGCACATGCAAGACCAGATGATCAAGCTTTGTTTGGAATTATCCAAGGTGGATTTTATAAAGATTTAAGGGAAAAATCTGCAAGAGATTTAGCAAAATTAGATTTACCGGGATATGCAATAGGAGGAATAAGTGTAGGAGAACCTAAAGAAGAATTTTTAGATATATTACGTTTTACAGCACCACTTATGCCAGAAAACAAACCAAGATACTTAATGGGAGTAGGAAGCCCAGATTATTTAATAGAAGCAGCAATGGCAGGAATTGATATGTGTGATTGTGTACTACCTACAAGAATTGCAAGAAATGGAACTGCAATGACATGGAATGGAAAAGTTGTAATAAGAAATGCAACTTACGAAAAAGATTGGGGTCCAATAGACGAAGAATGTGATTGTTATGCTTGTAAAAATTATACAAGAGCATATATAAGACATTTAATTAAAGCAAAAGAAATTTTAGGAGTTAGATTACTTTCAATTCATAATCTATATTTCTTGACTAAACTTATGGAAAGAGTTAGAATGGAAATAGAGAATGATAATTTAGGAAACTTTAGAAAAGAGTTTTATAAAAAGTACGGATATGACACAAAAGAGTAGTTGAATAGGGGGAAAGTTATGGATTTATTTGATAATGAGGAATTGTTCAAAGAAGAAAAAAAGAGAGTAAAGAAAAAAGGAATAATAATTATTTCATGTATAGTTGTAGCAATTCTTTTAATAATAGGAATAGTTGTAGCAATGATGTATTTCCAAAGTTTACAATGGGGAATTACAGTTGATGGGGTAGGAGTTTCTATAAAAGATACAACGATTATAACAGATGAGCAAACAGGTAAAGTATTTGTATCTATTTCAGATGTGGCACCACATGTAACAGGATATACATATTTACATGGTGAATATGGTAAAAATTCCGAAGACAATAATTCAGGAGTTGTTCAATGTAATGATGAAGCAGTAGAATTCCATGCTAACCAAAATAAAATAAATAAAGTCTTATTAAAAGAAGATACTAATGATAACGAGTATGGTTATATGTATCTATCAGAAAAGATAAAATATGCAAATGGACAACTATATGCATATGTAGAAGACTTACAACCATTATTAAATGCAAAAGTAAATTATAACCAAGCAACAAATAAAATTACTTTAGCAGGAACAGAGTACTTATATGAACAATATCAAACAAAAATTGCAAGTTTAGGATATAATGCAGTAGATTCAAACTTCGTTAATAAAAAGGCATTAGCATCTGATATGATTGTTGCTCAAAAAGAAAATGGATTAACAGGAATAATTAGACCGGATAGAACAGAAATTGCAGGTCCACGTTATACAAGTGTACAATGGTTAGAAACAACAGAAGAATTTTTAGTAGAAAATAATGACAAATATGGAATTATAAGTGAATTAGGACAAAGTAAAATCTCTATGAATTATGATTCGATAAAATTATTAGATAAAGATACAGGACTTTATATAGTAGAAAGCAATGATAAATATGGTGTAATAAACAAGAGCGAAAGACAAATACTATATGCTGAATTTGATCAAATTGGTGTAGATAAAAATCAATATCCAAGTGTACAAGATGGAAATCAATATTTATTCTATGATTCTATTATACCTGTAGAAAGAGATGAAAAATGGGGATTATATAACATAAATGGAGAAGTTATATTACCAGTAGAATATGATAGTATCGGTTGTATAGTAACTTCAACACAAACAAAATCTGCAAACAATGCAGTACTACTAGAAGACTACGAAGGAATTATAGTAGGTAAAGAAATAAGTGAAAATGATACAAATAAGAAATATGCAGTATATAACCCATTAGGAGAACAATTAGTTGGTTTCTTATTAGATAATATTTTCTATAGAACAGAAAATGGAAAAGATATTTATTATCTAGAAATGAATGGACAACAAGGAAACTTAGATGAAGTATTTAAGGCAAATGGAATTAAGAAAGTTAATACAGATGTTAATGATTCAAATTTAAATAACAATATGAACATTAATAACGGAACATCTGATACAAATGAATTAGTAAGAAATTAAAGTAATAATTAATAGCCTTCCTAAATAGAATTTATTAGGGAGGCTTAAATTATGGAAGAAGGAATATTAAAAAAGAATGGAATTGCTATATTAAAAGGGGAAATAATAGCTTTTATAATAAATATATTTGGATTAATAATTTTATCATTAATAATGACATATTCTTCTATTTCGGATAATAATATACCAACATTAGTAATAGCAGTAAATACATTAGCAATTTTAATAGGAAGTTCAATTGCTACTATTAAGCTAGAAAAGAAAGGAATTGTAAATGGGTTAATAATAGGTGTATTATATATGCTTATTTATTTATTAATTTCTTTAATATTTTCAGGAAATATTAATTTTTCTAGCAAAACTATTTTATTAATTATTTTAGGTGTTATTGCTGGGGGAATAGGAGGAATAATAGGAGTTAATCTTAATAGGAAAAAATAGGATAATAAAGTGCTGTTTAAATCGGAGATTTATCTACGGAAACAATAACCAAAGTTTACCAATTATAAAATTCAACTATTTAGGAAAAAGTAGTTGAATTTTTTTATGATTTAAGATAGAATTTAACAAGACTATATTCAATGTTTTTAACTAAGGAGGAGAAAAAGTGAACAAAGAGGAAAAACTAAAAAAAGAGCAAAAAGCAAAAGAAATAAACAAATTGAAAGGTTTAAGAATAACATTAATAGTATTTATTATAATTTTGTTATCTTTAATATCTTTTGTGGGCATATATGTAAAAGATAAAAACGAAATGTCAGATATTATTCCAGACTTCATATTAGGTTCAGATATAGAAGGAAATAGAATAATTCAATTAAATGTCGAACAAAATGAAACAATAACATTAACAGATTCAACAGGTGCTAAGATTGCATCAGGAACAGAAGAAGAGCTTTCAAGCCAAGGCTATACGGAAGATGTTATTACAGAAAATGGTTATACAAAAACATCAGAAGAAACAAATAAGGCAGAAAATTTAACTGCTGAAAATTATGAAAAATCAAAACAAATATTAATAAATAGATTAAAAACATCTGGGGTTACAGATTATAAAGTAAGACAAGATAAAGACAATGGGAATATAGTTGTAGAACTAAAAGAAGATGATTCAACAGATGATATAATATCAACATTATCAGAAGTAGGAAAATTTGAATTAAAAGATTCAGAAACAGAAGAAATATTATTAAATAATGATGATGTAAAAGATGCTAAGGTTTTGTATAATAATACACAATCAGGAGTTAATGTGTATTTAGAAATAGAATTTAATAAACAAGGAAAAGAAAAATTACAAGAAATATCAAGAACATATAATAGTAATGCAGTATCAGAAGATACAACAAATACAGTTTCTAATAATACAGTATCTAATGAAATAACAGAGGAAGACTTAAATGCTGCAGAAACAGCGAATGAAGCTACAAATACAACAACTGATGGAACAACAGACACAGCTGAAGCATCATCTAAGAAAATAGATATGGTAATAGATGGAACTACAATTGCACCAGGACAACAATTTTCTGAGGAAAATACAACAGGAACATTAGACTTATTAATAGGAACAGGAAGTGCATTAAATACAGATGATGAAAACAACAAATTAGATACATATATAACACAAGCTCAAACAATGGCTTCATTAATAAAAAATGGTGTAATGCCAATTACATATTCATTGGAAAGCAATAAATATATAGAATCTCCGATAACAGTAGATTTATTAAAAAATGTAATTATAGTATTAGGAGCTATTGCAGTAGTATTATTTATCTTCTTAATAATTAAATTTAGAGTAAATGGAATACTTGCAACAATATCTAATGTTGGATTTATTGCAGTTATATTATTAATTTTAAGACTTACAAATGTAGAAGTAGGAATTGGTGGAATTATAGGATTAGCATTAATACAATTATTAAATTATATATTACTTTATGTGTTATTAAAAGCTGTAAAAGGTAAGAAAGATAATGATAAAGTAATGAAAAGTGTACTAGTAAAATTCTGTATGATGTCTGTACCAGCATATATTATTGCTATCGTATTTGCATTTAACTCATTTATTCCAATATATAGTTTTGGAATGGTTGTTTTCTGGGGAATTACAGCATCAATTATATATAATTTACTTGTAACCAAAAATTTAATTATAAAAGCAGAAGAAAAATAATATGAGAGGGTGAAAAGATGGAACGAAAAAAAACTAAGATGAAAAATAAAATACTATATATTATTATGGCAATTATAATAATTGCGGGTATAGTTGTTGGATGTACAGCAAAGTTTAAATTTAGTTTAGCATATGATGATTCTAATAGAATCGAAGTTTATATTGGTAAAGATTATACAAAAGCTGATGTAGAATCTATTGCTAAAGAAGTATTTGGAACAGATGATGTATTAGTACAAAAAATAGAATTCTTTAATGATTCTGTGGCAATTACAGTTAGAGAAAGTAATGATGACCAATTAAATAATTTAGTAACAAAAATAAATGAAAAATATGAAACATCTTTAACAAAAGATGATTTAACAGTAGTAGAGATACCTCATTATAGAGGAAGAGACTTAATGGCGAATTATGTTTGGCCAATAGCAATTTCAGCAGTTCTAATTATTGCATATGAAGCAATAAGATTTAGAAAATTAGGAGTAGTAAAAGTTGTGGCAAAATTAATAATTTGGCCAATAGTAATAGAAGCATTATATTTAAGCGTTTTAGCAATAGCAAGAATACCTATTAGTTATTACACATTACCATTAGGAATTATATTAGCAGTATTAACATTAACAGTTATTGCTTATAAAAATGAAAAGAGATTAATAGAATATAATAGAAAGAAAAACTAATAACATGGGGATTTTGGGAGGTCTATAGGGGGGATTTGGGGACGTTCCTAAAATCCCATTTTTAATTATATAAGATAAAAAATACAGGATAAAATGCTTTATCCTGTATTTTACTTTACGAAAATCTTCAGATAGTCTGAATGGCAGTAAAGCTTTAGCCGGAAAAAATCACTGGTGGTTATGCGATTATTTTTGTAATTTGTAATAAGATTTCTTTCCTTTTTTTAGAATTGCAAATCCATCTTTAAAATCTGTATCTGAAAGTATATAATTTGTATCAGATATTTTTGTATCATTTAAAGATATACCGCCCTGTGTAATTAATTGACGTGCTTGACCTTTTGATGGTGCAAATCCAACTTGAATTATTGCATCTAATATAGAAATATTACTTGCAACTGTAGCAGTTGGCATATTGTCTAAACTACCTTGTCCACCAAATAAAGCATTAGAAGCTTCTTCTGCTTTTTTTGCTTCTTCTTCGCCATGAATTAATTTTGTTATTTCGTATGCAGCTACTTTTTTAGCTTCATTTATTTTTTCATCTTTCAAATTAGAAAGTTCTTCGACTTTTTCCATAGGTAAGAAAGTAAGTAAACTTAAAACAGTTTTTACATCGGCATCATCAATATTTCTCCAATATTGATAGAAATCATATGGTGATGTTTTTGTAGCATCTAACCATAATGCACCTTTTTCTGTTTTTCCCATTTTTTTACCTTCTTTTGTTGTAAGAAGTTTAAATGTAAGACCATATGAATCAGAATGACCAATTCTTCTTATTAAGTCAACACCACCTAAAATGTTTGACCATTGGTCGTTTCCACCCATTTGTAATTTACAACCATATTTATCATGTAAATATAAGAAGTCATATGATTGCATTAACATATAGCTAAGTTCGAAGAATGTTAAACCCCTTTCCATTCTTTGCTTATAACATTCTGCAGCAAGCATTTTATTAACAGAAAATAATGAACCGATTTCTCTTGCAAAGTTAATAAATTTTAAATCTAGTAACCAATCTGCGTTGTTTACTATTATTGCAGCATTTTCACCTTCGAAAGATAAAAATTTAGCAATTTGCTTTTTAAAACATTCAACATTATGATCTATTTCTTCTCTAGACATCATTCTTCTCATATCTGTTTTGCCAGAAGGATCACCTATTGTAGCAGTACCACCACCAATTAAAATAATAGGTCTATGTCCTGCTTTTTGCATATGTGATGCAACCATTAAAGAAATAAAATGTCCTACATGTAAACTATCTGCAGTTGGATCAAATCCTATATAAAATGATATTGATTCATTATCTAATAAATTTTTAATTTCTTCTGGATGTGTTAATTGTTCTGTATAACCTCTTTGGGTTAATTCCTCAAAAATATTAGACATAAAACGTCCCCCTTATAAATTGATATCTATATTATTTTTCTCTTTTTTTACAGCTTTAATAAAGTCTTTATTATTCATAAATCTATTTATATTTGATTCATCAATTCCAGTACCTTTACTTATATCTGCAACTGAAGCATCTTCTACTTGATTAGTTAAAAAAGTTTTTAATTTTGACATTTCAAAATTATCTTTTGGTGCGCAATTTGGGCAAATATCATCTACTGATGAAAAAAAGCATCCACAACGTAAACATTTCTTAAAATTCATAATTAAGTTCATTCCTTTCTAGTTTGATTATAAATTAAATAAATTTTCTAGCAGTATTCTATCATAAAATACTACAAAAAAAAACTAAATATTACAAAAAACATATATAAATTTATTAAAAAAAGTGTTGACAATTATTTGTTGTTATGCCATAATGATAATGGTTATCACTTAAGGAGATGTTATGGAAAGATATAGTAAGCAAAGAGAGTTAATCTTAAACGTTTTAAAAGAAAGAAAAGACCATCCAACTGCAGAAATGATATATAAAGATATAATAAAGATTATGCCAACGATAGGTATTGCAACAGTATATAGGAATTTAGCAGCATTATATGAAAGTGGTCAAATATTAAAAATAGAAACTAAACAAGGGGAATCAGATAGGTTTGATGGTAATCTTATGCCTCATTTACATTTTCAATGTTTAGAATGTAACGAAATACAAGATATCTTTTTAGACGAGTGTGATAATGACAAACTTAATGAAAAACTAAAAGAATTTGCTAAGATGATCAATGCAGAAGTAACAAGTTCAAAAATTCTTTTAAAAGGAAAATGTGAAAAATGCAAAAATAGTGAAATATAAATTTCATATTTGCAAATATCACAAGTATAGGAAAACTAACTATGTTGTTTCGGAAAAATCTAACGATTTTTCTTACATAAAATTTTATATTATAGGAGGAATAAAAATGAAAGCTTATGTATGTAAAGTATGTGGATATGTACACATTGGAGATGAAGCTCCAGAAAAATGCCCACAATGTGGAGCTAGCAAAGACAAATTTGAATTAAAAGATATGAGTGGAGCTAAAGACTATGCAGATGAACACAAAATCGGTGTAGCTCAAGGTTTAGATGAAGAAGTTGTTAAAGGATTAAAAGATAACTTTATGGGAGAATGTACAGAAGTAGGTATGTACATAGCTATGAGTCGTCAAGCTGATAGAGATGGATACCCAGAAATAGCAGAAGCTTTTAAAAGATATGCATTAGAAGAAGCTGATCATGCTGCTAAATTTGCAGAATTACTAGGAGAAGTTGTTTATGCAGATACTAAGAAAAACTTAGAATTAAGAGCAGCTGCAGAACAAGGTGCTTGCATGGGTAAAAAAGAATTAGCTACAAGAGCTAAAGAGTTAGGATATGATGCTATACATGATACAGTTCATGAAATGGCTAAAGATGAAGCTCGTCACGGAAGAGGATTTGACGGATTATTAAAAAGATATTTTTCTAAATAATATTTGTTAATAATTTGTATGATTAAGCGAATATGGGGTGTTTATATTATATATCTTGTGTTCGCTTTTCTATTTTATAAGAAAAATCGAAGATTTTTAAATATATAACAAGATTCAGTTGCCTATATTTGTGTTATTGTAAAGGAATTTTCAAATATAGCTAAGCTACTTTTCTTGTTTACAAATAAAAAACAGTTATGGTATAATTAAATGGACTTAAAATTTAAGAAGGTGTGTTTATGGCTGTATTATTATTTATAATATATATGCTAGTACTGATAATCTTTGGTTTAGTTGTATTTGCTGTTATGCAAATAAAGATGGCAGGTTTAACAGTAAAAGACTTCTGGTCATTTATAGAGGCAAACCAAGAATTAGATAAATTAGATAAAATCGCAAAGAAATATGAAAAGATGAGTACTCCTCAACAAATAATGTTCTTAAAAGAAGCTGAAAAGATATTTAATGCTTTCGATAAAGTACCTGCTTCTATTTGGGAAGAAGAAACTAATAAGTATCAAAATGTTCTAGAAGCATATAAAGATATAAAAGTTATGAGATGGATAGAAAATGACAAGAGTAATGTAAAAGAGGAAGTTACAGATACGAAATAAAAAATTAAAAAAAATGAAAAATTGTATTGACAAATTATATATAAAGGTATTATAATAAGCATTGTCAGTTGCAAGACATTCATGCAGATGTGGCGGAACTGGCAGACGCACAGGACTTAAAATCCTGCGAGGGTTAAACCTCGTGCCGGTTCGATTCCGGCCATCTGCACCAAAAAAGAGTAGTTTAAAAACTACTCTTTTTTTAGATGAAATAAAAGGGGAGAGTATAAATGGAAGAAAAAAATAAAACAGGAAAAAGGATATCTAATGTATTAAGGTATATTTGTGGAGTGTTTTTTATATTAACAGGATTTAGTGGAATGTTAATTAATAATATTTTGGCAGGATTTTTTATGATGTTATTTGGAATATCTTTATTACCAGTACTATATAAAAAAACAAAATTAAACCAAATTAAGCATATACAAATTATTTTACCAATCATATTAATAATTATATATGGAATGAGTATGCCGGATGTACCAAATGTGACGTATACTAATATAATTGCCGATGTAGATACCAATACAAGTATAAGTACAAATATAGTGCAAGAGACTAAAAATATCGATATAACAAATTTAAAATTTAATGAAGCTGAAATAGAATTAGATATAAATGAATCAAAGAATATTACTTTAGAAATAGAACCAGAAAATGCTAATATTGACAGTTTAGAGTATTGTTCATCAAATGATAAAGTAGCAACTATAGAAAGAACAGATACAGACATAATTAAAAATAAAATTACATTGAAGATAAATCCGATTGCAGAAGGAAATTGTGAAATTTTTGTTAAAACAAATAATGGACTAGAAAGTAATAGAGTAACAGTAAAAATAATTGATAATAACAGAATAGAGCAAGAAAGAATAAAAGCAGAAGAACAAGCAAAGAAGGAAGCAGAAGAGCAGAAACAAAAACAAGTAGCTGCAGAAAGTGCAAGCACAAAGAAAGAAGATACATCAACTTCTAAAACTACTACAACGACAAAGAAGAAAAATTCAAAAAGTACGTCGAATAATTCAAATGGAAAAACAGTATACAGAACTCCAACTGGGAAAAGATATCATTATGATCCAGATTGTGGAGGGAAAAATTCGTATTCAACAACTTTAGACGCGGCTTTATCAGCTGGATTAACACCTTGTAAAAAATGCGCTCAATAAAAAAGTATATTCAGAAAAAATATTAAACCTCCTATTATAAAATAGGAGATTTAATTATATTTCTAATTCTTTTAGTATCTGCTTATTCTGTTTTGTAGCAGGCCAAGAAATTGTAAAAAATAATATTATAAAGATAATAGCTAAAACTCCACCAATAATTGAGCTATAACGCATTATAGCTAAAGACTCGAAAAGAGCTATTAAAATAGCGTAAATTTTTCTATAATTTTTTACAAGAATTTGTTTTTGTTCATCTGAAGCTTTTTCTTTTACTTTTTTTGCTAATAGAATATCTGGTTTAGCCAAACTTATTATTAAGATTATTATTAAAAATAAATCTAACATAATATTTCCTCCTTTGTTAATTTTATTTAATATATCATAAGAAAATAACATGAGCAATACTAATTTATCAAAAAAGAAGAATAATGACTAGTTTTGCCTTTTATGAGCAAATGTGCTATAATAAAGTTTGAGAAACTCGTAGATTTATCCACATTGCACATTAAGTGCAAATGATTAACAGGAGGAAGAAATATGAGAGAAATAGTAGCAGAAACGAATGTACAAGAAACAATTAGGAAACTAATTGTAAATTGCATTCGGGACAACAAGTGCGAAAGCACACAAATATGGCTGTCTGACGAGGTAGTACAGAAAATTAAAGAGCTTCAGATATATGGAACCAGTAATTTTCCGTACGAAGGATATACTATGGCTGCTTTTAAGTTAAAAAGCGGAGAGCCGATGGAGATAACCTATAGTAGGGAAAAGAGCCTTGCTATAAAAAATTGGCATAACAATTGGAGCAACATGAATATTATAAAATTTGTGTACTTCCCAAACAGCGAAGAATATTTCTTCTTTGGAGCTACAAAGGAGAATATCTTAGTAATTAAGTAATCTCATGTTTCGTACATGGCTTTCCTACGTAAAAGTAGGGGAGCCATGTATTAGTTTATATAAAAGATTAAGGTAATTCTATCTTTAAATGTTCGTTTTTCAAATCTTTTAATTTATTATTTATACAATTGGCAATTTTATCATTATAATCAGTATGTTTTTCGATTAGATTAATATAATAATTTAATTTCTTTAAATAATTTTCTGAATTATTATTTTTTAAATATAAATCATAATAAATATAAATTAATTCCTCTAAAGATTCAGTAAGCTCATCAGAAGATTCTTCAAATAAAGAAATTGCTTTAGTTAAATCTTTATGAATTCCAATTTCTAAACAACCATCTTTATAAAAATATTTTGCTAAATTATATTTAGCCCAATTGCATAATGTAAACTTTGGTGATTCACTAGATAAAGTGTAGTAATCAAAAGCTTTTTGTAAATTTATATTTCCTATTTTTCCTAGCCTATAAAATTCTCCAACTCTATTCTGAGCCCAACTATCACCTAAATTAGCAGATTTCATATAATAATCAAAAGCGAGTTTTAAGTCATTTCGAGCCTCGTAAATTTTACCAAGATTATTAAACGCATATACATGTCCCATATCTGCTGCAATTTTAAACATTTCAATTGCTTTTTCTTCGTTCTTAGAAATATGAGGTATATTACCCAAAAGTAGTATATTACCAATGCTAGTGTAAGCATTAGCACAATTTAGTTTCCTAGCTTTGTTAAAATATTTTAAAGCTAAATACATATCATGTTTAGATTTAGTACCAATATGCCCTTCATAATATAAATAACCAATAGCCCAATTTGCTGTGGGATGATTAGCCTTTGCAGCAACTTGATAGTAATCATAAGCTTTTTCATATCTAGCTTTTCCAGTTATAATTCCATAACATTCCATAGAAGCCATCTCAAAACACGCAAAAGGATTACCATGCCTTGCTAATTCATAAATGCCTCTAATAGACCAAATACCAGAAGTTAATTGGATATTAATAAAATCTTCAATATCATTTACAGAGATATTTGTATCATATATTTTCTTTTCTATTATATTATTTAAATTTTCGTCAATACAAATAGGTTGTTTTTTATCTAAAACAGTATAAAATAACACCTCTGCGATAAAATTATATAAATCGTTATTAGTTAAATTTGAATGCAATCGATTAGAAAGATTAGTGGTAATATCTGAGTCATTTTTACAAATAGAATATAGTCGTGTACAAACATGACGCATTTTTTCATTTGTATTAAAGATATTAATTGTAATTTTTGCTGGAACATTAATATCTATTAATTTTAATATTTCCGAAAAAATAGGAAGTAGAGTAGAAGAATTTTTTTGATAGTCAACTTTTAAACTTTTTATATAGTTTTTATAAGTAGAATTAATTGCCCTAAAACCTGTACAGTAATTATTAACAGTACTATCTGCAATTGAATCTGTATTAAAAATTATAGAGAATAAATCTGCTTGCCAAAAGCTTGCAGAATTATTACTTTCTTCTTTTAAAATTCTAAAAAAATTACCAAAAGATAAATAATTATCATTTATATTTAAACGAATAAAATTCTTTTTCATATATAACCTCCAATAAATATATAATCATTATATTTACATAAAATATAAAAGTCAATACAAAAACGTGAAATAAACGTGAAATAGAATAAAATACGTGAAAAAGTATGAGTTGATATTAGCATACAATAAAATATAGAATAGTAAAAAATAATAAGGAGCTGATTAATATAAATATTTTAGGATTAAATATTAATTACATAGAGCAAGGCGAAGGAGATAATGTCTTAATCTTACCTGGCTGGGGAACAAATTATAATGTATATAAAAATTTAATAGACAATATCTCTAAATATGCGAAAGTATATTATTTTGATATGCCAGGGTTTGGAAAATCAGAAGAGCCAAAAGAAGCGTGGAATACAGATAATTTTATAGAATTAGTAAAAGAATTTATTAAAATAAATAAAATAGATAATATAACATTAATAGGACATTCAAATGGTGGAAGAATTGCAATAAAAATGCTAAGTGAAGGAAACTTAGAATTTAAAGTAAGAAGACTAATTTTAATAGGAAGTGCAGGAATAGTTCATAAAAAAACAGCAAAACAAAAGGCAAAATTATCTATAGTAAAATTTGGAAAAAAAGTATTAAATACGGGAATTGCAAAAAAGATAGCACCAAATGCACTAGAGAATTTAAAGAAAAAAATGGGATCAGTAGATTATCGTAATGCAACACCTGTTATGAGAAATACATTAGTAAAATTAGTAAATGAGGATTTAAAAGATAGATTACCAAAAGTAAATGTTCCAACATTACTATTATGGGGGGAAAATGACACAGAAACACCATTTGATGATGCTAAAATCATGGAAAAAGAAATACCAAATGCAGGGTTAGTACCTTTTAAGGGGTGTTCTCATTATGTGTTTTTAGAAAGACCAGTACAAATAAATAATATAATTAAAAATTTTATGGGAAAATAAATTTGGAGGATATTTATGAAGATAATAATTATAATAGAACTTATTATAAATTATATATTATTGCTAATATTTAACACACATATGTTACAACTAAATTCATATTTCTTCTTAAAACATTTTAAATGGATGAGAAAAAATATAAAGAAATTATTATTACAACTAATTTTAGTAATACCAACAATATTAATATATTTTAATAATACCATATTAAATATAGCTATAATAATTATTTTAGGAATTTCAATAATATATAATATTCCAAAAAGAAATTCAAAAATATCATTAAAATATACTGGTAGAGTAAAAAGATTAATATTTACAGATATGCTAATAGCACTATTAATTTTATTCGTTGGAGGAATACGAAATTATATAATAACTAAATTAATAATTATAAATGTATTTGCAAATATGCTAATAATATTATCAAATTTAGTAAATCACCCTATAGAAATGTTAGGAAGAAAGAGATACATAAACGATGCAAAAAGAATATTAAACGAAATGCCTAATTTAATAGTTATAGGAATAACAGGTAGCTATGGAAAAACTAGTATGAAAAATTTTTTATATAGTTTATTGTCAGAAAAATATGATGTTTTAAAAACTCCTAAAAATTATAATACAACAATGGGAGTTGTAAAAACTATAAGAGAAGAATTAAAGCCAACTCACCAAATATTTTTGTGTGAGATGGGAGCAACAAATGTCGGAGATATTAAAGAAATATGTGATATTGTAAATCCAAAATTAGGAGTAATTACATCTATAGGTCCACAACACTTAGAAAGTTTTAAAAGCATAGAAAATATAATAAAAACTAAATTTGAATTAGCAGACAGCGTAAAACAAAATAATGGAACCATATTTTTAAATTATGATAACAACTATATAAAGAATAAAGAATTAGATATGAACAAGATAACATATGGAGTAAATGATAAACACTTAGATTATAATTCATATGAGCTTGAATCTTCTAATAAGGGATTAAAATTTAAAATTTTAGATAAAAAAACAAACGAAGAAAAAGAATTAAAAACTAAACTAATAGGAAGACACAACATTGTAAACATTACGGGTGCAATAGCTGTAGCAGATTATTTAAAAGTTCCAATGAAAAAAATTGCAGTAAAAGTAAGAGAAATACAAAATGTAAAACATAGGTTAGAACTATTGCCAAAAGGTAATATTACGATAATAGATGATTCGTATAATGCAAATCCAATAAGTTCAAAATCAGCAGTTGATACATTAGGAGAATTTAAAGGAATAAAGATAATAGTTACCCCAGGTCTTATAGAACTTGGTAAAGAACAAGAAAAATATAATTATGAATTTGGAAAATACATGGCGGATATTTGTGATTATATTTTCTTAGTTGGAACAGATAATTACGAAGCCATGCTTAAAGGAATAAAAGAAAAAAATTATGATGAACAAAAAGTATTTAAGGTGAATTTGCCACAAGAAGCTGTTAGTCAAATTATAAGTTGGAATTTAAAAGAAGAAGTAACAGTTTTATTGGAAAATGATTTACCAGATAATTATAATTTATAAAAATCTTAAGCTAAACGAAATATTTAGATTCATATAAAAAGGAAGGTAGGTAATTTTTATGAAAATTAAATTAGGTGTTTTCTTCGGTGGAAAGAGTGTTGAACATGAAGTATCTATAATAACTGCACTTCAAGCAATAGAAAATATTAATAAGGAAAAATATGATATTGTACCAATATATATTGCAAAAGATAATAAAATGTATTGTGGAGATTTTGTTGATGATATAAAACAATACACAAATATAGATAATTTAAAAAGAATAAGTACACAAGTAACACTTTCTTTAAAAGATAATAAAACAGTTTTATTAAGAACAAATAAGAAATTTTACGAAAATGAAGTTTATGACTATATAGATGTTGCATTTCCTATTGTTCATGGTACAAATGTAGAAGATGGTACACTTCAAGGATATTTAAAAATGTTTAATTTACCATATGTTGGATGTGATGTTACATCATCAGCAGTTGGAATGGATAAATATGTATCTAAAACAATTTTAAAAGAAAACAATATTCCTGTTTTAGACTGCAAATGTTATTATAAAAATGAAGAAGTAGAAGATATAGTAAAAAATGTTGAGGAAAATATAGAATATCCAGTAATCGTTAAACCAATTAATTTAGGTTCAAGTATAGGAATTGTTGTTGCTAAAAGTAAAGAAGAACTTGAAAAGGCAATAGAAGATGCATTTACATATGCAAGAAAGATTTTAATAGAAAAAGCAATAAAAAATTTAAAAGAAGTTAATTGTTCTGTTCTAGGTGATTACGAAGAATATAATGCCTCAGAATGTGAAGAACTAGATAAAACAGCAGATATTTTATCATATGAAGATAAATATATATCTGGAGGTAAAAAGACAGGCGGAGCTAAACAATCTATGAATGCAGGAGTTTTAAAATTACCAGCAGATATAAGTAAAGAATTAAAAGAAAAAATTCAAACATTAGCAAAAGAAACATTTAAAATATTAGGTTGCACAGGTGTAATACGTATAGACTTTTTAATCGATGAAGATACAGATAAGGTATATGTAAACGAGGTAAATACTATTCCTGGTTGTTTATCTTTCCATCTATGGAGAGCAGCAGGAATGGAATATCCAGAGTTATTAGATAAAGAAATAGAATTAGCATTAAAAAGAAATCGTGAAGAAAATAATATGGTATTTTCTTTTGACACAAATGTATTAGAAGGATATGCAAATGGCGGACTTAAAGGTGGAAAAGGAAAGCTTGAACTTTAGGGACGGAGCTTAAAGTTCAAATATTATGTAACTCTCGTTATTACTGTAAAAGGTAATAATGGGAGTTTTTGGATTTGAATTAAATAGTTGCTAAATTGCCTTATAGGTTGTATTATTATATGAATATATATTTTAGTAAAGAGGTAGAAAATGATTTTAAATGTAAGTGGAAGAACCGATATAGTAGCTTTTTACACAGACTGGTTTATGAACAGATATAGGGAAGGATTTTTCGATGTAAGAAATCCATTTTATAAACAGCAAGTTAGTAGAATATATGTGGAAGATGTTGATGCCATCTTATTTTGTACAAAAAATCCAATACCAATAATTCCATATTTAAAAGAAATAGAAAAGCCAATATTATTTCATGTTACTTTAACTCCATATAAAAGTGATATTGAACCAGGTGTTCCAGATAAAAGAAAAATAGTAGAAGCGATCAAGGAAATTTCGAAGATAGTTGGAATATATAACATATATATAAGATATGATCCAATATTTATAAGTGATAAATACACTATAGAATATCATATAAAAGCATTTAATCATTTATGTGAATTATTAAATGGATACATAAAGCATTTTATTGTATCATTTATAGATGATTATAAAAATGTTAGAAATAATTATAAATTTTTAAGATTAAAAGAATTTAAAGAAAGTGATTATGAAGCAATAGGAAAGAGTTTTAGTAAAAGTGCTAAAAATAATGGAATGACAGTACAAACCTGTTTTGAAGAAAGAAATTTAGTGGAATATGGCTTTATACAAGCAGATTGTCTAGGAAAAGAATTAGCAGAAAGACTAACTGGAAAAACTAAATTCAAAAAATGGAAAGCACGTAGCGGTGGAAAGTGTAATTGCGTAGAAATGGCTGATATAGGTGCATATAATACGTGTAAGCATTTTTGCAAATATTGCTATGCAAATTATGATGAAAAAATTGTAGCACAAAATAATAAATTACATGATGTAAATTCATCTTTATTAATAGGCAAACTAGCAGAGGACGATATAATTAAAAGAAGAAAAAATTAAAAAATATGTAACAAAAATAAAGTTTTTAACACTAATAAAATGAAAGGGGGAAATTATGCAGGATATAGAAGAGATTTATAATAATTATGCTCAAATAGTATATAAATACATATTCTGCTTAACCAAAAATAAAGAATTAAGTGAAGATATAGTACAAGAAACTTTTTTAGTAGCTGTTAAAAACATAGATAAATTTAGAGGGGAAAGTAAAATTTCTACATGGCTGTGTCAAATCGCAAAATTTATTTTATATAAAGATATAAGAAAAAAAGAAAAGCAAAAAAACATATCTTTAGAAGATGTAGAAAATGAATTAATAACAGAAAATTCACTAGAAGAAAATATATTTTTACAAGAGGATAAGCTAGATTTATTAAAAAAGATTCAAAAGTTAAATGAAGAGACTAGAAATGTAATGTATTTAAAATTATTAGGTGGGCTAAAAAATGAAGAAATAGCAGAAGTAATGAATAAAACACCAAATTGGGTAAGAGTTACATATTTTAGAGGAAAGCAAAAAATAAAGGAGGATAAATCCTAAAAATAATATGTGTACTTTTAGTAAATTATAGTAAGAGAGGATTGGAGATAAAGATGAAAAAAGAATGTGATATCGTTCAGGATTTATTATTTAGTTATAAAGATGGATGTTTAAAACAAGGTTCAAAAGAATTTGTAGAAAAACATTTAAAAAAATGCGAAAATTGTGCAAAAATATATTTAGAAATGAATAACGAAGAAGAGAATCCTACTACTACTCAAAATGAAATAGATTATTTAAAAAAGATAAAAAAGAAGATGAAAAAGAAAACTAAGATTATTATAGCAATTTCAATTATATTAATTATTTTAATTATCTTGAATATTGCTGTATTCATTAATTATGATAAATATATAAGTGAAATGACAATATTCTTAGAAGATTCTATAACAGATGAAGAGCGAGTAGAGATAGAAAATATAATAAAAGAAACTGACAAAAATGCAGAAATTATATATAAATCAAAAGAAGATGCGCTAAATGATATGAAACAACACTTTGCAGACAGACAAAATTTATTAGAAGGATATGAAGAAAATAATATATTTCCAGCTTATTACGAAGTAAATTCAAATAAAAAAGCGATTGAAGAGATAGAAGCAAAACTTAGTAACAATAAAAAAATAAAGCATATAAGTAGTCGTAAAGGCGGAAATCCATATGAATTGTTTTTTCTACAATGGATATATGCGCCATTAACAGGAAAGAACAAATAAAATAAAGCTCCTCTACACAGAAAGAAATTTATTTCTTGTGTAGAGGAGCTTTTTGTGAGAGCCACTTAAGCAACGTAGAAGTTGTTAAATGGATCCCGTATTGTTTCTTGCAGACCGATTAGGTCCAAGGTTTCCCCATTTTTGGAGAAGTATGAGTCTAGTTTGACCTTTTCTGGGTCAAAGGTCACTTTTATAGCAGTTTGCCTTCTAGAATCTGCTTCCTTTTCTTCTGGTGTAAGTTCTTTGCTGGTGTCTGCTCCATATCTTTCATCTTTGTGTGAAAGATGTGTTGCAACATATTCTGCGTGGAAGTGGCTAGCAAATGTCCTTAATTGGACTTCGATTGTTAAGCCACTCTTTGTTACAAACACCATGTGAAGAGCTTGATAGCCCTTCTTTTTAGGAGCAACAAAATAGTCTTTGACATATTTTGCATACTCTGGGTAAATGAGCCCCTTTTGAGGGACAAACACATTTGGAAATAGTTCCTTATTAAAGCCAAGACCATTCGCTGGAGATGGCTTTATTAATTGGTAACCTTTCCTAATAACGAAGAAGGCGATTACCTTGTTAGCTACTTCGTAGAGTTGAGCAATCGATTTTTCATCATCATATCGGCTTGTTCCTATTACTATCCTAAAGCCCAACTCGTCGTTGATAGAGTATGGATCAAGACCATCATAGATGAATGTTCGCACTTTCTCTAAAAAAGCGACATAGTTTTTTAGTCGACCAGAAATGGAACAAGGAATCTTTAGACTTGCTAAAAATTTCTTTAATTCAATAATCTCCTTTTCAAGTTCAGCCAATGAACCGTAATTATAATAGCGGTTCAAGTAGTTTTCAAGTTTCGTGTGATACATGTCCAAATAATTTGGGACGAATTCATTTCCACGAAGCTTATCTGCCTCAAGCATAACTTCATCTAGATATAGGCGTTGAACCTGTACTAGACTACCGACTCCCCGATAGAGAATTGGAGCAATATCTGGAAACCAGATATTATTTCGCTCGTTTTTTTGACCGTTGGACATAAATTGTCCTCCTTTCTTCTGCTGTTTAGTGTCTATATATTATATCATATTTACATAAAAAAGTAAAAAAATTTTTCAATTAACCTAATATATACAATTTTCTTATAGTATAATTAAAAAAATTTATAGACTATTATGTAAATTTATGCTAAAATAAAAAAGATAACTCGTAGACCATAGCAAAAATAAAGGAGAAAGAACAATGAAAGTGTGCGAAGGTAAAACTAAAAAATGGGAGGAACTCGAAAACGACATTTCAAAGGAATTTGCTACAATGTGGGCAGATGAAATGGAACGGTTGTTGAAAGAATTTCCATCATTGCATGACGTTGCATTTCCTGCGTTCGAAAAATGTTTAAATAAACTGTCTATTAATGGCAGTGAGGAATATGCAGCGGCAGCTCTTTTAGGGCAATATTGGTACAAGGGTAATGAATTGTATCAATTATGGATCGATGGAGGGATAATTCCTGACTAAGTTACTAAAAATGGGGATATTTTCTTTTCGGGGAAAATATTCCCTTTTTTTTATATACAATTAAACGTTGATATATAAACGATTAAAGTGATATACCCCTATATTGACTAAATACCTATGCAGGGTATATTATATATCAAGAGGTGATCAAATGAATAAAGAATGTTGTAACAACAAAAAAACAGTAAGAAGTGAAGATGAAAAGAAAATAATAAATAATAGATTAAATAGGATAGAGGGGCAAGTTAAAGGCATAAAGAATATGGTAGCAGAAGACAGATATTGTAATGATATATTAATTCAGTTATCTGCAATAGAAAGCTCAATAAAAAGTTTATCTATGCATATATTAGAAAATCACTTATACTCATGCATTACAGATAGCATAGAGAAAAATGATACAGAAGTAATAGATGAACTTATGAGTTTATTCAAAAGATTTAATAAATAGTACAATAATAAAAAATGTATATTTATAAATTATAAAAAGATATAAGGAGGAATAAAAATGAATGAGATTATTTTAAATGTAGAAGGTATGATGTGTGGAGGATGCGAAAAAAGAATAGAAAATGCATTAGGAGAAGTTAAAGCTATAAAGAATATAAAAGCAAATCATGAAGACGGAACAGTAAAAATAGAAAGTAAAAAAGAAATAGATATGGATGTAGTTAAAGAAAAAATAGAAAATTTAGGATTTAAAGTAAAATAGGAAATAAGGAAAAGGGAAATAGGGACGGTGTTAAAATCCCGAACTAAATATCTTTATAAATTTTTTATCGGGATTTTAGCAACGTCCCCAAATCCCGACAAAATTCCAAAGGAGTGAAGTATGAAAAAAGTTGTTTTAAATATAGAAGGAATGACTTGTAGTGCTTGTTCAAATGGTTTGGAAAAATATTTAAACAAGCAAGAAGGAGTAATTAGTGCTTCTGTAAATTTGGTTATGGCGACAGCTTTTATAGAGTATGAAGATAATTTAAGTATTAAAGATTTAAATAGATTTGTTAAAGAAGCCGGTTTTAAAAGTTTAGGAGAGAAAAAAGAAGAAAAGAAAAGTAATGAACTTACAAAGCTAATAATATTTTCTATATTAGGAATTATTTTAATGTATATATCAATGGGGCAGATGATTAATTTACCAACTCCTAAAATATTAAATATGATGGAAAGCCCACGAGTTTATGCGATAACATTAATGATTTTATCACTACTATTTATATTTTATGGATTTGATATTATAAAAAACGGAATAAAAAATATTGTTCATAAAATGCCTAATATGGATTCTTTAGTTGGAGTTGGAGTAATTGTAAATTTTGTGTATAGCTTGTGGAATACAATTCAAGTATTTATGGGAAATACCTCACTGGTACACCATTTATATTTTGAATCATCAGCAATAATCATTCTTTTTGTAAAAATTGGTAGATACATAGATAAGAAAAATAAAGATAAAGCAGTTGATACAATTAAAAACCTTGTAACAATAACTCCTAAAAATGGAACAATTTTAAAAGACGGAAAAGAAGTACAAGTTACTATAAATGAAATACAAAAAGGTGATACGATTATAAGTAAGCCTGGTGAAAAGATAGCAGTTGATGGAACTATTATAAATGGCAAAACACATACGGACGAATCATTTATAACAGGAGAAAGTAAACCTGTTAGTAAAAAAGTAGGAGATACTGTAATTGCAGGAAGTATAAATTATGATGGATATATAGAATATAGAGCAGAAAAAATAGGTAGAGATTCTAGTATTTCTAATATAGTAAAAATGGTGGTAGAAGCTACAAATACAAAAGCTCCAATTGCAAGAATTGCAGATAAAATAAGCGGATATTTTGTTCCAGCAATATTTATAATTGCATTAATATCATTTATTTTGAATTTTATAATAACAAAAGATATAAATGAGTCGATTTTAGCCCTAGTAAGTGTTTTAGTTGTTGCATGCCCATGTGCACTAGGATTAGCAACACCACTTGCTATGGTAGTTGCAATAGGAAATTGCAGTAGAAGAGGAATATTAGTAAAGTCTAGCGAAACTTTAGAAGCAATAAACAAAGTAGACACAATTGTATTTGATAAGACAGGAACATTAACAACAGGAAAAATGAGTATAGCAGATGGAGTGTATGATGAAGTTACTTTAAAAATATTGAAAAGTTTAGAAAAAAATTCGAATCATCCATTAGCCAAAAGTATTTATAATAATGAAAAGGATATTTTCGAAGTTCAAGATTTTGAAGAAGTTCCAGGACTTGGTGTTAAAGGAATTATAAATGGAAAGCAATATTATGCAGGCAATTACAAATATGTAGAAAAAATGAATGTAGAAAATAAACTAAGAGATAATGAAGCAATATTTGCAAGTAAAGGTGAAAGCATAGTATATTTATTTGATGAAAAAGAAACTATTTTAATTATCGGGTTAGCAGATACAATAAAGAAAGATATTACAGATACAATTAAAAACTTAGAAAAATTAGATAAGAAAAACATAATGCTTACTGGAGATAATGAAAAAACAGCCAGAGCTATCGCAAAACAAATAGGTATAGAAAATATTATAAGCAATGTAAATCCAGAGCAAAAACTAGCTAAGATAAAAGAATTGAATAAGAATAATAATGTAGCAATGGTTGGGGACGGAATTAATGATAGTCCGAGTTTAAAAGCTGCAACAGTTGGAATAAGTGTAGAAAACGGAACAGATATTAGTGCAGATTCTGCAGATGTTATATTGCTAAACGAAAATATGGATAATATAGTAAAAATATTTGCTCTTGGAAAACGTACAATAAGAATAATTAAAGAAAATTTATTTTGGGCATTATTCTATAATGTATGTATGATACCACTTGCAACAGGACTATTACCAATTGCATTAAACCCAATGATTGCAAGTTTAGCGATGACATTAAGTAGTTTAACAGTAGTATTAAATAGTTTAAGATTGTTAAAAAAATAGCTGTGGCCATTTCCACAGTTATTTTTAGCTTAAAAGTTTAAAGCTAATTGAATATGAAAATCCAATATGATAAAATTCAAGAAATAAAGGAGGTATATTGTAATGGTAGAATCTAAAGCATGGAACTGGAGCAAGGCTAGTAAACTTGATATTTGGAAAGAACCAAGTATTGAATCATATTACTTGCTAAATAGATGGAAAAAAGAAATGAAAAAAGTTTTTTTAGATTTAGGATGTGGAATTGGAAGACATACAATTTTATTTGCACAAAATGGATTTAATACATATGCTTTTGACTTAAGCGAAGAAGCGGTAAATGCTACTAAAAAATGGGCAGAGGAATTAAATTTAAATGTAGATTATAAAATTGGAGATATGCTAAATCTGCCATACGAAGATAACTCTTTTGATTGCATTCTTTGTAGAAATGTTATATCACATACAGATACTAAAGGTGTTAAAAAAATAATTAAAGAAATAAATAGAGTACTAAGAGAAGACGGAGAATGCTATTTAACATTAGGATCTAAAAGCTCTCCAGCCTTTAATAATAAAGATTTTCCAGTAGTTGATGAAAATACAAAAATAAGAATAGAAGATGGACCGGAAAATGGAATACCTCATTTTTATGCAGATTATGATTTAATACAAGAGCTATTTAAAGACAACATAATAGAATTAGTAGAACATATCGAAGATTTTTATGAGGATAAAGGAAAAACTAGTAGTTCTTATCATTATCATCTTTTAATTAAAAAATCCGAAATTAATCCAGAATTAAAAAATATATTGAAGAAAAGATATTTCCCGAATACAATAAAAATGGAAAATCACACGATATACGACATATAAAAGAAGTAATGAGAAATGCCTTAATATTAGGCAAAAGGTACAATGTAAATTTGGACATGTTATATACAGCGGTAGCTTATCACGACATTGGTGACCATATAGATAGAGAGAATCATGAAAAAGTTTCTGCAAAAATAATGGAAGAAGACAAAAATTTAAATAGATTTTTTAACATAACAGAATTACAATTAATAAAAGAAGCGATAGAAGACCATAGAGCATCTAAAACAGGAGAACCAAGAAATATATATGGAAAGATATTAGCATCAGCTGATAAAACTGTTACGATAGAAATATTTTTTAGAAGGACATTTAAATATGGAGAAGAGCATTATGGAGATATAGGAAAAGAAGAACATATTCAAAGAGCGTGGGAGCATGCAGTAACTAAATTTGGAAAAGAAGGATATGCTGCCAAAAAAGATTATATAGAAAACGAATATAGAGAAAAAGAATTAAAAAAATTACAAGAGTTAATTGAAGCTAAAGAGAGATTTTTTAAAGTAGCAGATGAAATGTATAAAAAATATATGGAGTAACCAATACTTGACAACATATAAAAAAACAATGTATAATATTCCTTGGCTGATTTATTTGTCGGAAAAAGTCGAGAAATAAATTAAAGAGAAAATAACATATATTATAGGTATAAAATTGGAAACGTACATTATTTAATATAATGATTAACGAACAACACATAGAAATATGTGTTGTTTTTGCGTCTAAAAATAAATAATGAAAGGAGAAAATTTTATGCCAAAGAACAAATTTCAAGATGCAGTATTTACAGTAATAATGGTTATAGTAATGGTTTATGCAATTTTTAATAACAATGGGAATATCAACAGTAATAGTATGTTTTATGTGTCCAATAATGAGCTTTTTTGGAAGTATATTCTTTAATTATGAAGGAATGGAAAATATAATTGCTAAATGGCTTCAAATAGCAGTGTTAAATTTCCCTATGGCTTTATGTTGGCAAATATTTTATGCAGGACCATTTGTAAGATTTATATTTAGAAAAATATTTAAAGAAAAAAAGATGTAGGAAAATAAAAAATCCTGCATCTTTTTTGTATAGTAGGAAAGTTCTCCTAGTAGGAGAACTTTCTGTACTAGACAATTATAGCAAATGTTAGATTTTCTAGCATTTACTAATGGTTAGAAAATCTTGGATTCGCTTTTTTGTTTGATAAAAAATAGTAAATATGATAATATACAAAAAATAAAAGTAAGGAGGGTCAAGATGGCGAGTAGAATAGAATTAGAAGCAAGCTATCATCTAGGAGAAAATTATGAGGATATATTAGAGAAAATAAAAGAGCAAAATTTTAAACTTGTAGAAGATAGTGTAGAAGAGGACACATATTTTACAGATAAGAATTTAGAATTTGTTAAAAGCAGGACTTGTCTAAGAACAAGGAAGACAAATGAAGATTTCTTAGAGCTTACATATAAGCCAAAAACAGATAATAGCACAGAAAAATATGGAAAGAAAGAAGTGAATTTAAGATTAGACCCAAAAGATTATGAAGATACGAAATATGTTATAAATCAACTTGGATATATTGAATATGTTTCGTTTAAGAAATATAGACAAGTATATTCAAAAAATATTAACGGATTTGAATATAACATCATGATAGACAAAATAGATGGAGTAGGAAATTTTATAGAATTAGAGATTTTAGCAAATACGGAAGAAGAAAAAGAAAAGTTAAGAACAGAATTAGATAAATTTGTTGAAAGAATGAATTGTAATAAATTAAAAGAAAAAGAAAAGCCATATAGGGATATAGTAAAAGAACATATGGACAGAAAGAAGTAAGGAGATACGAATATGTCACTAGAAAAAGCAAAAGAATATTTAAAAAAATTTAACTTAGAAAATAATATAATGGAATTTAATACTTCTTCTGCAACAGTAGAAGAGGCAGCAAAAGCTTTAAATTGTGAAGAAAAAGAAATAGCAAAGACATTATCATTTTTAGTAAATGATGAAGTAATTTTAATTGTAGTTGCAGGAGATAAAAAGATAGACAATGCTAAATACAAGGCAGAATTTAATACAAAAGCTAAAATGATACCATATGATGATGTCGAAAATTATGCTGGACATAAACCAGGAGGAGTCTGTCCATTCGGAGTAAAAGAAAATGTAAAAGTTTATTTAGATGAATCATTAAAAAGATTTGATATTATATATCCTGCATGTGGAAGTAGTAATAGTGCAGTAAAATTAACAATTGCTGAATTAGAAAAAACTTCAAATTATGAAAAATGGGTAGATGTATGTAAAGATGTATAAGGAGGTTACCATGGAAAGCAATGAGTATTTAAATTTTGCAAAAGAAATGTGTAGCGAAGCAGGTAAGATAATGAAAAAGTATTTTTACCAAGATAGTGGTATAAGCTATAAAGGAGATAGAACAATTGTAACTTTAGCAGATAAGGAAATTAACCATATTTTAATAGAAAAGGTAAAAGAAAAATTTCCAAATCATTCTGTAGATGGAGAAGAGGAAAAATTTGGAGAAAGTAAATATGTATGGGTATGTGACCCAGTAGATGGAACAGCAATGTATGCAAGACATATACCAGTTGCAGTATTTTCTTTAGCATTAGTTATAGATGGTGTACCAGAAGTAGGTGTGGTATATGATCCTTTCTTAGATAATTTATATTCAGCAGTAAAAGGACAAGGTGCATACTGTAATAATAAAAAAATTACTGTAAATGATTTTACGTTAGAAGATGAAAGAAGTATTGGGCATTTTGATATGTGGCCAGCAGCAGAATATAATGATATACCTGTAATGAATGAATTGTATAAGAAGACATATTTTGTGGGTATTGGTAGTATAATAAGAGCTTCAGTATGTGTTGCTTCTGGAGATTTTACTTGTTGCATATTCCCAGGAACAAAAGGGAAAAATTGTGATATTGCAGCAGTAAAAGTAATTGTAGAGGAAGCCGGAGGAAAAGTAACAGATTTATTTGGAAATGAGCAAAGATATGACGAACCAATAAATGGAGCACTTATAAGTAATGGAGTTGTGCATGATGAACTAATAAAAAGTGCAAAAGCAAATATTAAACAAAGATTATAATAATATAGTAAGGAATTCTACATAAGAAGGTTGATGACTTTGTAGGAGATTATGTAGCAACCTCAACAAGTGGTACAAGAGTTCTAATAGAAAATTATTTAACTGTAGCAAATGGAAAAATTGATAATAAGGTATCAACACATTGTGGATTAACAAAAGAAGAACTAGAAGTTCCAATAATAAAAATAGAGATTTAATATTTTTTTATTGCTTTGGAAAATCTATCGATTTTTCTGGAGCAACAAGGTTTAGTTACATATAGTAAATCTACTTTTCTTATAAACGAATACGCCATGTTAAGTATATTAATTATACTTAAACAGAGGCGTGTTTTTTATTTTTGTGAAAATGATTAATCTAGTCCATCCGTAGAAATAGTCAGATTGTTTTTATAAAGGTTCATATATATAGTATTAGGTAATCAATAAATACAAATAGAACAGTAGCACATAAAAACAATCAAAAGTCTACGGATATAAGGAAAAACGCATAAAAAAATTGCTAAAAATTAGTAAAACTGTTTACTTTTGTAAAGAAGTGTGATATATGTTTCCGTAGCGGAAAGGGGAGAATAGAATGAAAAAGTTAAGTTCTAAAATTTTATTAATTGTAATGGCAGTTACTCTTATTTTAAGTTTAAACGCCACTGTAAATGCTACAGCCGAAGATATGGCAGTGCTAGAAAATGCCAATGGAGATTATTTAATCTATTTAAATGGTCACTTAAATGATGAATATTCTTATGCAATAACAACTAGTGCAGATGTTGAAGAAAATAATTTAAATTGGTATACAGCAGAAGATACAAAAGGAAATAAAGTAATAAAAGTTTCAAAGGATCAAGTTGGATCATATTTATGGGTAAAAATAGATGACGAAATTATAAAGAAAGCAGAACCTATAAATATATCAGAAGTATCAACTGAAGCAGAAATTAATGAAATGAAAACTTTAACAACTAGAATTAAAGTTGATGCAACTCAAACTATAACAGAAGAAACAAGAGAAGAAAATGTAATAAGAACAGTAACACAAGGAACTTTAAAAATTACTGATGATGCAAATGCAAAATACAGTTATGATGTTCTTCTATTAAATGGTGAAAATGCAAATTGCCAAGAATTAGTTAATGTTATGAACAAAATAAACAGTGATATGGATATATTTGAATCAATTAAATTATCACAAGAATATACTAATTTATGGAATAATATTATAACAAATACAGAATGGAAAGAAGTAACAAATGCTACAATAGCTCAACCTGTTGATGCAGAAAATGGTACACAATATGTCGTTTTATTAAAGAAAGAATTAAATGGAACTACAACATATGATGCACAAGTTTTAACTTCAAAGAAAGAAACTTCAGAAGATGAAGTAAAAGAAGTTGTTAAAACAGAAACAAGAAGTGAGCTACCAGTTACATTCGATAATCCAATATTATTTGTTCTATTAGGAGTTGCAGTAGTAGCAATAGTAGTAATAGCAATCAGAATAAGAAGCTTATCTAAGAAAAATGAAAAATAGAAAGTTAGTATTTTATAAAATATTACTTTTTATAGTAATTATTTTTGCGATTATTGTAATTGCACTTATAGCAAAAAAATATATTGGAAATCAAATTAATGAAGAAAATAATGCACAAATAGTGGAAGAGATTAAACAACATGAAAGGACAACAGAACCTATTAAATTTGGTAATAATTCTATTATAGGAATTATTAATATACCCAAAATTGATCTAGAATACCCAATTCTAGACATAACTACAAAAGAAAACATGAGAACGTCAATAACCCGTTTTAGTGGTGGAAATGTTAACGAAATAGGAAATTTAGCTCTAGCTGGTCATAATAATTATGATGGAACAATGTTTGGAAAAAACGATGAACTTGTAGTTGGAGATAAAATCTATTTAACCGATTTACAAAAAAATACTGTTGAGTACGAAATAAATTCTATTTTTGTAACAGACCCAAATGATGTTAGCATCTTAGAAACAAATGAAGAAGAAATTAGAGAAGTCACCTTAATAACTTGCGAAAACGGAAACAAAGCCAGACTTATTATTAAGGCGGAAGAAGTAAAAAAATAAATTATAGGGGGATAATTTATGGAAGGGAAAAGTTTAAGTAAGAAAGCTATAGTTGCCATAGTTATAATTGCAATATTAGTAGTTGCAGCAATTTCAATGGTAGTAGTTTTCTTAAAAGACCAAGGTGAAACAGAAGCTACTGCTATAGGTGAAAACAATAGTAATAGTGAACAAACACAAGATGCAGTCCCTGAAAATAATGGTGATAATAATGACCAAGGAACTGCAACACAAAGCGAAGAACCACAACAAGAAGAACAATCAGAAGAGCAAACAACAGTAGCTAATAATGATGGTGCAACTACTAATTCTGGAACAACAGCAACAACACCAACAGCACCAGTACAACAAACAACTACAACAACAGATGGTAGTACTCAAGTAGCAACAACTACAACAACAGAAACAATTCCAACACAAGCTTTAACTTTAGCTTGGAGCAATATGACTGTTTATGGTGGAGAATTATTAGCAAATCTTGATGCAGATGTAACAGATGTAACAGCACCTGTTAGATTAGCAACAAACATCTTAAAAGATGGTGAATCAAATGACTTGAGAGAATATTATGTAAAACGTGGAGATACTATTTACATGTATATAGCTGTTAATGAAGAATTAGCACATAATCCAACATTTACATTAATCAATAATGGAACAGAATATGTAATGGAAGATTCACTAGTAACAGTAAGACAAAGTGCAGAAAACAGATGGGATTATTCAGTAAGATACTTAATTCCAGAAGATACAACTTTTGTAGATGGAGAAATTACTTTAAGAGTATCTAATATAGAAGATGTAGCTGGAAATTCAATCCCAGATGAAAATGGACCAACAAATGGTCATAGAGTATTTTATGATGGTACAGCACCAGAAATCCATGTAAAAGGAACAGAAGGATACATGGAGGAAAAAGAAAACTATGTAGGTAATAACGAACAAGATGTATATAGTAAAGTAAGCTTTAAATTAAGTGATAATTTTAAAGTTGTAGAATATGAAGTAAATGATACTTTAATTACAGGTATGACACCAAGTGCATGGTCAGATGCAAACTTTGCTAATATCAGAGAATTTTTAGTACAAGGAACAAATACTATTACTGTAAGAGATATTGCTGGAAATGAATCTACATATACATTTACATATGATTCAATTGCTCCAGTATATTCAAAATTAGGAATATTAAATAAAACACGCTATGTAAATAAAGTAGAAGATTTAACATGGGCAAAAGAAGGAGACGAAGTTCGTATTTTAATTTCTTTCCCAGAGAAATTAGCAGTTGAACCAACAGTTAAAGTATTTGGAAAAGAATATACAGCAACATATCGTCCAGCAAGCTCAAATCCAGAACAAAACATTTACTACTATATGGTAGATTTCACATTAGATGAAACTATGCCAGAAGGTGAAATACCATTCGAAGTATATGGATATGCTGATATAGCAGGAAATATTGGAGAAAAATTAGATCAAACAAAAATTAATCGTGATGAATATTCAAAAGTAATATATGATAGAACAGCTCCATATTCAGGAAATAAAGATGCAGGACATCCACTATATATCTTAAATGTAAGCGATGCAAATCGTCGTACATGGATTAAAGATGGAGAAACATTAAGAGTAGAAGCAAACTTTAACGAAGATATGGATATGTCTAAAGCTCCAATTTTAACAATTGGAACAGGAAAAAATGTTCAAACTGCTAACTTTGAATATAGAAGTACAGTAGATGGAAAACGTACATTTGTTGCAGATATTGTAATTGATAATAATATCTTAGGATTAGCAGATGGAACAGAAGTACCATTTACAGTAACAAATGCTTTTGACTTAGCAGGAAATGAAGCAATATTAGATAATGAAGATGTTACTTTTACATCAGAATATGGTCAAGTAACATATGATAATAATGCACCAGTAGTAAAAACAGTAGGAATGTTAAACGATACACATTATAATGAAGGTAAAGACACTACAGTTGCTACAACTGGAGATAGAATTAGATTAAGAGTAGCATTTGAGGAAAAATTAGCAGTAGAACCAACAGTTGAAGTAATTGGAGAAGATGGAACTGTTACAGAAGTTAGCTGTACATACAGAGAACAAACTTCTAAACCAGAAAACAACTATTATATGTATATGGCAGACTTTACTTTAACAGATGAAATGAATTTACCAGAAGGACCAATTCAAGTTAGAATTTCTGGATATGCTGATGCAGCAGGAAATGTTGGAGAAGTAGTAACAGAAATAAATGAAGAAGCTTACCCAGGAGTTGTTTACGACACAGTAGCTCCAGAACTTGCTGCAATGGGTATATTCAATTGGACAAATGATAATTATGGTGGAGATATTACACTTGCAACAAGAGATGAACATATAAGATTATATGTAACATTTACAGAAATGTTAGGAGTTAATCCAAAAGTTGATATTTATGGAGAAAATGGAAAAGTAACAACAATGGATTTAGCTTGGAGTGAAGCTGCACAATTCTATTTTGTTGAATTTGATACAACAGACGAATTGCAATTACCACAAGGTAAAATACAATTTAGAATCTATGGATACGAAGATGTTGCAGGAAATGTTGGAAAAGATATAACACAAGAACAAACAACAAGTAAAGAATATCCATATGTAGTATTTGATACAGTGGCTCCAGAATATACAGCATTAGGAATAGTTAATGGATCTCATTATGATGCAAAAGAAGGAGACATATATTATGCTAAAACAGGTGATTATGTAAGAATTCTTGTACAATTTGATAACGAGAAATTAGCAGTAATGCCAAAAATAAGAGTTTTAGGAGCAGACAATAAAGTTGTTAAAGAAGTAAATATGATAGATGCATATCTAACTTCAGAATCAATGAATACAAATGCTTATTCAGGACAATTTACAATAACAGAAGATATGAATTTACCAGAAGGTGAAATCAAATTTGAAGTTTATGGATATGAAGATGCAGCAGGAAATGTTGGAAAAACATTAACAAATGCAGATTTAAAATATCCAGGAATAGATCAAGGTGTAGAATATGATAAAACAGCACCAACAGCTGATTTTGTAGAATTCACAACTACAAATAAAAATAATCAATATGCTAAAGTTGGAGATCAAGTTTGGGTAAAAGTTAGAATTAAAGAAGAATTATCTAAATATCCAGTTATCAAAATAAATGGTATGGATACAGACAAAGAAACAATAATAAATGACCAAAATGAAGCTGGAACACTATATGTTGCATGGCTTACAATGACAGAAGATATAGCAAATGAAATAAATGAAGGAAAAATGTCTTTTGAAATATCAGGATTTGAAGATTTAGCTGGAAATGTTGGAGATGTTATTACTACAACTACAAATAATACATCTGTAACATTTGATAAAACAGCACCAGCATTAAGAGAATTAAGAGTACAAAACTTCTATAATCCAACAGGAAATCAAAACTATTCAGGATTAACACAAAATCCAAGACAAAATAAAGGAATAGCAATAACAGTAAATACAACAGAATTATTAGATAAAAATCCAATAATTGTAATTGGTGGAAAAGAAATAGAAGTGCCAGTACAAGAACCTCAATTTAATAAATATGTAGTATATGTAGATATAACAGAAGATATGAATTTAGTAGAAGGAGAAAAAATCCCAGTAACAGTTAAAGGATTAGTTGATTTAGCAGGAAATACAGGAGATGAAGTTACAACAACTGGTAATGATAATTACTACGTAATTTTCGATAGAACAGCTCCAAAGACATTAGCAAATAATATTTTAAAATTAGGTGAATCTAACGAGCAAAGAGAATATTATGTAAGACCTGGTGATTCAATTTATATGTGCTATACAGCAAATGAAGAACTAGGACATAATCCAACATTTACATTAATTAATAATGGAAAAGAATATGTAATGGAAGATTCACAAGTAATAGTAAAACAAAATCCTGCAAAAGCATGGGATTACACAGTAATTTATGAAATTCCAGAAGATACAACTTTTGTAGACGGAGAAATTGAATTAAAAGTTTCTAATATAGAAGATAAAGCTGGAAATAAGAGAGAAGACGTAAAAGGTCCAACTAATGGACATAAAGTATTTTTTGATACAACAGCTCCTGAAAAATTAAATTTAGGAATTGCTCGTAATATAGATAATGGTGATACAAGAGATCAAAGATATGCAAAAGCTGGAGACAGCATTCGTGTATTAGTATCTTTCCCAGAAAAATTAGCAGTAGAACCAAAAGTTGAAATGTTTGGAAAAGTATATGATGTAACATATCGTCCAGATAGTTCAATTGAAGAATCAAACATTTATTATTATATGGCAGATGTTAAGATAGACCAAAATACACCAGAAGGTGAAGTAGCATTTAAAGTATATGGATACAAAGATGTTGCAGGAAATGAAGGAGAACCTTTAACAAATGCTGATATAAATGATGGTAAATATACAAATGTAATAATAGATAATACAAAACCAACTATAGAGCCAACAGAAGATTCGATTTCTGGTTCAGAAGGTAATTATAGTAGAATAGGTTTTAAAGTTACAGACGATAATGGTGTAGCTTCTTATGAAATTAATGGTGAAACATTAATTCTTACAAACGGAGAAATTTCTTATGAAGCATTAAAATCATACTTAAAAGAAGGTGTAAATACTGTTGTTGCTAGCGATGAAGCTGGAAATACAGCTGAATATACATTTAACTATGATGCAGTAGCTCCAACAAGAGAGTATTCAAACATCATGGTTAATGGTGATGATAGTACAAAACATGAATTTTATGCAAAAATAGGAGATAAACTTTGGGTAAGTATAGGTGTTAAAGAAGAATTAGCACATAATCCATCATTTACATTAATAAATAATGGTGTAGAATATCCAATGGATGGAAATCTAGTAAAAGCTAATTATGATGAAAAAAATGATAGATATAGTTATGTTCTAATTTATGAAATTCCAGAAGATACAGCTTTTGTAGATGGAGAAATTACATTTAAAATTTCTGATTTAGTAGATTTATTTGGAAATAAAATGACAGATGAAACAAAACCATCTAATGGAAATAGAGTATTTTTTGATAAAACGCCAGCAACAATTAAGTTAAATGGTACTGAAGAACCTATTACTATAGAAGCAGGAAGTGAATATGTAGATGCAGGTGCAACTGTAACAGACAATATTGACGGCTTTATTTCTAGCAACTACCAATTCACTTATGCAAACTATTATGCAGATCCTAATTCAGACAAAGTAACTGAGTCAAGATTGACAGAAATTGATACTAGAAAAACAGGACTTTATAAAATAGCCTATATTTATACAGATAAAGCAGGTAATACAAAACAAGCAACAAGATATTTATACATTAAAGATACAACAATGCCAACAGTTACATTAAATGGTGAAGAAAATATAACAATAGAAGCAGGAACACCTTATAAAGATGAAGGTGCAAAAGTAACAGATAATTCAGACCCTACTATAGAAAACTTTAAATATACAAATATAAATTATTATGTAAATGGAGAACTTAAAAAGTCACATTTAACTGAAGTAGATGTTAAACAACCAGGGGAATATAAAATTGGTTATGAATATACAGATAAGTCAGGAAATACAAAGATTACAGTAAGAACAGTTATTGTTAAAGATACAACAGCTCCAGTAATTACAGCAAATGGAAAGAGCCAAACACTAAAAGTTGGTGACACATATACAGAATTAGGAGCAACATTAACTGATAATGCTTATATAGATGCTGACGATTATGAAATTACAATTCATTTTTATGATGAAAATGGTAAATTAGTATACCCATCACCATCAAAAGTAGATACATCAAAAGTAGGAGAATATAGAATAGCATATACAGCAAAAGATAGTTCAGGAAATGTTTCAAATGTAGCTACTATATCAGTAAAAGTTGAAAGATAATCACAAAAGTATAAAAGGTAGAAAGTACTTTCTACCTTTTATATATCAATATAAAGATATGAAACAGAATACTTTTAAGGGGGAAAATATTTTGGCAAAAAGATATAAAAGCGAACCAACCAAAAAAACTAGTTCACACAAAAAATCTCCAAATAAAAGGAATAGAGTAATTGATAAAAGAAAAGTCTTAGCTGTAATTATAATAATAGCAATAATAATTGCAGGATATTTTATAGTTACAAAGATAAACTCAACTGATTCAAATGGAGAAATAAGAATTAGTAATGCAGAAAAGAAATTATCATCAGACATCTTAATATTAAATGATTTAAATAATGAGGTAATAGAGCATTTAGATATGAAAAATATACAATTAGTAAAAGCTCATTATAAATTAGAAAATTTAGAAACAGGAATAGTAAATCTATACTATAAAGTAGATGATAAGGAAATAGTTAAGGTTGATATAAACATTAAGGATAAAGTAATAGAAAAAGCAGAAAAACAAGAAAATGCAGAAGAAATGTCATTAACACAAATTGGCAATAACATGACTAGAGATATAAAGAAATATTTTAATGACAATCAAAAAAGATTAAAGCCAGATGAAGGAAAAAATATTTTAAATATTATTGTAGCAAACGAGCAAATAATTATAAATGCTAGTGAAAATTAAGAAAAAGTGCTTCTTATATGAAAGAGGCGCTTTTTTGTATGTATAACTGTTTTTAATTAAAATAGAAATAGCAGGGATTTGAACAACGTCCCTAAATCCCTTTAAAAAATCGGGACTTGAGGAACGTCCCCAAATCCCGTTGTATTGAATATATAATTAAACAAAGACATTTAATAAAGTTAAACATATTGCTGCCAATATAGTTTTAACAGAAATTGTTATAGTTTTCTTAACTGCTTTGTTAATAACTATTAACCTATGTTCTTTTCTGATTGTTAAAGCTAAACAATCAGTTTTATTATAATTTTCCATTGTATTTCTCTCCTTTTTATCTATAGTATCTATGTCAAAAATCTTTAGTATTTTTCATAATATAAATTCATTATAGAGCAAATATTAAAAATTGTCAACATTTTTGTTACAAAAATGTAATAAAAAAATATAAAAAAAGTAATATTGGAAAAATTTGTGAAATTTACCAAATGGACATAAAAGTATGATACAATTTATATATAGAAGGAATATTTTGAAAGAAAATTACTTTCATTTTTACATGTACATTCGAACAAACCGAGAAAGGGAAGGACTTTAATATGCAAAAAGTATTATTTGTATGTCTTGGAAATATATGTAGATCACCAATGGCAGAATATATTTTTAAAGACATAGTAGCAAAAAACGGACAAGAAAAAAACTTCTACATTTCTTCTGCTGCAACTAGTACAGAAGAAATTGGAAACGATATGCATTATGGGACTAAAGAAAAGTTACTTGAACATAATATACCATTTCAAAAACATAGAGCTAAACAGCTAAAAAAAGAAGATTATGATAAATATGATTATATAATTGGGATGGAGAATAGTAATATTGTAAGGATAAAAGCAATTGTAGGTAAAGATACAGCAAATAAAGTATATAAATTATTGGATTTTACAAATGAGAAAAAAGATATAGCAGATCCTTGGTACACAGGAAATTTTACCAAAACTTATGAAGAAGTACTAAAAGGATGTCAAGCTTTATATAATTACTTAACAAAGGAGTGATTATTATGTCATATATCGAATTTAAAAATGTATGTAAAGATTATAAAATGGGAGAAGTTATAATACACGCCTTAAGTAATGCCAATTTAAGCATAGAAAAGGGAGAATTAGTTGTAATAGTAGGTCCAAGTGGAGCAGGCAAAACTACAGCTTTAAACATATTAGGTGGTATGGATAATGCTACATCTGGAAGAGTTATAGTAGATAATAAAGAAATCTCCAGATTAAAAAATAGGGATTTAATAAAATATAGAAGAGAAGATATAGGTTTTGTATTTCAATTTTATAATTTAGTTCAAAATTTAACTGCAATAGAAAATGTAGAACTTGCAACACAAATATGTAAGAAATCTTTAAATCCAGAACAAGTAATGGAAAAGGTAGGACTAGCAGATAGAAAAAACAATTTTCCATCACAACTATCTGGAGGAGAGCAACAAAGAGTGGCTATCGCAAGAGCTATAGCAAAAAATCCAAAGTTGTTGCTTTGTGATGAACCAACAGGAGCCTTAGATTATAAAACAGGTAAACAAATTTTAAAATTATTGCAAGATATGTCCAGAATAGAAAAAATGACTGTTATAATAATTACCCATAATGGGGCAATAGCTCCAATGGCAGATAAAGTTATAAAATTTAAAAATGGAACCGCAGAAGATATGATAATAAATGAGAATCCAACACCAATCGAGGAGATAGAATGGTAGTAAGGAGGTGGAGATATGAAAAAAGCACTACTTAAAAATAGTTTTAAAGAAATAAAAACATCATACAAAAGATTTATTTCTATTTTGCTTATAGCACTATTAGGAGTAGGCTTTTTTGCAGGCTTAAGAGCTACATCTCCAGACATGGTAGATACCATAGACAAGTACTATAAAGAGCAGAATGTATATGATATACAAATAATGTCTACATTAGGGCTTACAAATAGTGATATAGACGCTATAAAAAATATAGAGAATGTAGAAAATGTTTATGGTACATATTCAGAAGATATTTTAGTAAAAGTAAATAATAAAGAATTAGTATCTAAAATATTAACAATAGAAGATATTAATAAACCAAGATTAATTGAAGGAAATATGCCTGAAAATGCTAATGAATGTTTAGTAGAACAGTCATTCCTAAATGCAGCAAATAAAAAAATTGGTGATACTATAACATTAGAAGCAAACGAGGAAAATGAGATTCTTAAAGAATTAACTCTGAAAATAGTAGGAACCGCAGAAAGTCCTTTATACATATCAAGAGAAAGAGGAACAACAAGTTTAGGCTCTGGAACAATAAATAATTTTATTTATGTTTCAAGAGATAATATAGAATCAGATGTATATACCGAGATATATGTAACGGTAAAGGATGCAGAAAAATATACAACTAGTTCTACTAAATACGAGAATTATGTAGAAGAAACAAAAGATAAAATAGAAGGAATTAAAGAAGAAAGAGAAACAGCAAGATATAATGAGCTTATAGATGAAGCAAATGAAGAAATTCAAGAGGCAGAAAACGATTTTAATACTCAAAAGGCTGATGGAGAAAAACAGCTAGCTGATGCAGAGGCTAAAATAGAAGATGGCAAAAAGCAAATAACAACTGGTGAGAGTGAGATAAAATCAAACGAAGAAAAAGCCAATAAAGAATTTGCAAATGCAGAAAAGAAGATTCAGAGTGCAAAAGCCGAAATAGAAAAAAATGAGAAAACACTAGAAGAACAAAAACAAAATGCTCAAACTCAAATAGACGAAGCAAATACTAAAAAAACAGAGTTAACATCAACATTACAGTTGGTAAATCAATCACTAGAACAAGTAACACAAGCATATAATGATGTAGTAAATAAATTAAACGATAGTAGTTTAAGTGAAGAAGAAAAAGTTACTTTAACTGTAAAAAAGCAAGCTTTGGAAACTCAAAAACAGGAATTAGAAACAAATAAAACGCAGTTGCAAGCTGGAATTACAGAAATAGAAAACCAGATAAATTCTGCAAATGACACAATAAGTGATGCTCAAGCCAAAATTGAATCAGCAAAAGCACAAGTAAGTAAACAAGAAAAAAATTTAGCAAGTACTAAAAAGAAGACAGAAACACAGTTAAGTAATGCAAAAGCTGAATTAGAAACTTCAAAACAAGAAATACAAACAGCAGAGGCAGAATTAACTACTCAAAAAGAAGAGTTTAATACTAAAATTGCAGATGCAGAAACAGAATTAATTGATGCCAAAGAAAAAGTTAACGAGATAGAAAGTGCAGAATGGTACATATTAGATAGAAATCAGAATAGTGGATATGTAAGTTTTATACAAGATACGCAAAGTGTAGATAGCTTAAGTATCGTATTTCCAATTGTATTTTTTGCAATAGCAATATTGGTGTCATTAACCTCAATGACAAGAATGGTAGAAGAAGATAGAACAGAACTAGGAACACTAAAATCTTTAGGATATAACAAAGCACAAATAATGTTTAAATACATACTTTATTCTAGTTTAGCTTGTATTATTGGAGGAGTAATTGGTATAATTATAGGTTTGCAATTAATACCAAGAATTATCTGGATGATGTACAGTATGATGTATACAATTCCAGAATTTGTAGTAGGACTAAATTCTGAACACTCATCATCAGGTTTAGCACTTATATATATTTGTATTGTTGGTGCTACAATTTATGCAGCAGCAAGGGATTTAAAAGAAAAACCAGCAAATCTATTAAGACCAAAGGCTCCAAAACTTGGAAAAAGAGTTTTATTAGAGCGAGTAAAATTCATTTGGAAAAGATTAAACTTTTCACAAAAAGTTACTATTAGAAATATATTTAGATATAAAAAGAGATTTTTAATGACAATTATAGGTATCTTTGGTTGTACTTCGTTAATTTTAACTGGATTTGGAATAAAAGATTCTATATCTACGATATTACCAAATCAATATGAAAAAGTATTTTTATATGATTTTCAAGTTAGTATGAAGAGTAGTTTGAATGATGAAGAAAGACAAAGTGTTATTACAGAATTACAAAATACTGAAAATGTTAATAATGTTGTGGAAACATATATGGTAGCTGATACTGCAAATCATAATGAATATTCAGAAGACTTGCAAGTAGTAGTACCTAAAAATGTAGATGATTTGAAAAATGTTATTACAATAAATGATGTTGATAATAAAAAAGAAGAAGTTAACCTATCATCAGATGGAGTTATTTTAACAGATAAATTGGCACAATTATTAGATGTAAAAGTTGGAGATACAATTACTTTAGACGGAACTTCAGAAGAAAATAAAGAAGTTAAAGTATCTGATATAACAGAAAATTATATTGCTCATTATATATATATGACAAAAGATATGTACGAAAGTTTATATGGGGAAACATATAATACAAATGTATTACTTGTAAAGGCTGAAAATTTATCAGAAGAAGCACAAGAAGAGCTTTCTAAAAAGTTATTAGATGGTGGTAAGGTGTCTACAGTTTCATTAAATTCAAATGCAGAGAAAACTTTGGATGATACAATTAGTTCATTAAATTATGTTGTTGTAATATTAATTGTTTCAGCAGGATTGCTTGCATTTGTGGTATTATATAATTTATCTAATATAAATATTAGTGAAAGACAAAAAGAACTTGCAACAATTAAGGTATTAGGTTTTTATGATAAAGAAGTATATACTTATGTAACAAGAGAAACAGTATTATTAACAATAATAGGAATTGCACTAGGACTAATTGGGGGCTATTTCTTAAATTACTTTATAATTGGTACATGTGAAATAAATATGCTTAGATTTGCAAAAGTTATACATCCATTAAGTTATTTATATGCTATTTTAATTACAGTTGCTTTTACGATTATAGTAAATGTAATTACCTATTTTGCATTAAAGAAAATAGATATGATTAGTAGTTTAAAGAGTGTAGAATAAGACACTCATGGTAGGGATTTGGGGACGTTCCTTAAATCCCGATTTTTTGTCTTATGAAAACTTACAGCTAGGCTTGGGAAAATTTGGGGTTTTAAAAAAAGAAATTCCCTCGTCACAGCGTGGCGAGGGATAAAGATTTGAAAAGAGATGTGTTGCACGATTGCATTACAGAAGTTAGAACGTTATTGCCTGGACCCAGTTGATCAGTTCAGAAAGAAGGCGACCACCTTCTGCAAACATTGCTGAGAGGCTATCTGCTGCACCAGGCCAGTTTAGCGTAAACAACTGAACAAAAGCTTTAAGCAGAGTAAAAGCTACTTTCAGCAGGAACTCGTAAAATACGAGAATTCCTTCACAGAGCTGGAAAAAGACAGGGCATTTTCCAGAAACTTCAGGACAGAATTCAACGACTAACATTGCCAACAGAGCCAATATTAGGTTAAACGTCATTGCCCTTGAAAAGTTGGAGATAGCATGATCTATGCTACGAGAAACTGATTTTGCAGTAGCCTGCCGAGCCTTCTGGGTTCCAAAGTGGTTCTTCCACCAGTCTTTTAGCCGGTCGATGGGTGTAGGTTGTGGATTAGTAACTTTAGGAAGCACAGAAGCAGGTTTTGCTTTAGTTGTTGCTCCAGGGTTAACATTTGCATTCTTCATCATTTTGTTTGTCATCATATTGTTCTCCTTTTCTTATCAAGTTGCAAAGTATCAATTGATACTAGATACAAAGCAACAGTTTATAGTCACTTTTTATTATACCATAATTATGTTAATTATTCAACCTAAGTGCTTAGTTAGACTGGATTTAGAGGGATTACCCAAAAATTGAAATAATTAAATATAGCTAGAAAAGAAACCAAAAATATGATATATTAATTGCAATAATTATCGGAAAAAGGAGAAATTTGTGAAAGAAAAAACAAAAGAAATATTAAATAAGATTATTAATTCTAGTTTTTTCATTATAATACTTGCAATTTTTATAATATTAAAAACTATATTATTTTATAAAAGTACAGTATGTATAAATGAAAAAATTGATATAAAAACAATACAAAGTAGTATAATATATATTTTATCATTATTTGGAATATTATGTGTATTACCTAAAAAAGGAAGAAATATAGGTGGAATCGTATTAGATACGATAATAAGTATAATTTTGTTTGCAGACAATATTTATTATACTTATTCAAGTAATGTGTTATCTGTATTACAAATAACTAATCTTCAATATGGTGAAGAAATAATGTCAACATTGCCAATGCTATTAAAAATGCATCAAATACTTTATTTTATAGATATACTACTTCTTGTGATTTTATTTGTATCAAAATTTATAAAATTAGAAAAAGGGGAAAAAACCAAAGTACCATATATTGTTATTAGAACATTAATTGGATTATTTGCAATATATGTATTTATTACATCAGCAATAGAGGGAAATGAAAAAGCTTTAGAAGATCCATATAATAGAGATACACAAATAAAGAAAGCAACAATTTATGGATATCATATATCAGATATATTAAATGCTATAGATGGCTCAAAACAAGTAAAATATAAAAATAAAAAAGAAGCGATGGATGCATATGATTCTCTAAAAGAAGAATATAACCGAGAATATGAAGAAAGTTATCTAGATATTGCAGGATCAATGGAAGGCAAAAATGTAATAATTCTTCAATTAGAATCTATGCAAGAATTTGTCCTAAATAAAACTATAAATAATAAAGAAATAACACCAAACCTAAATAAATTTATAAATGAAAATATAAGACTTTCTAATATGTATATGCAAAGCTATTCTACAACAGCAGATTCAGAGTTTTCAACAGTAACATCATTATATCCTGTAGAAAATGGAATGGCATATAGTAGATATTATAAAAATACATATGATGATATCTTTAAAATGTTTCATCAAAAGGACTATACAACTTCATATATGCATGGAAACTATGGATATTTTTGGAATAGAACTAATGTATATAACAATATGGAAGTTGATCATGTAGAATTAAAAGATGCTTTTGCAGATACTTCGGAAGATGTAATGGGCTATTTGTCAGATGAATTATTATACAGACAAGCTGTAGAAAAATTATCAAATTATGATGCACCATTTATATCATATATTGTTGCAGCTTCATCACATACTGGTTTTACATTGGATGGATTGCAAGATAGAAGTAAAGTTAGCATAGATGTTGGAAAATATAAAGATACTTTCTTTGGAAATTATTTAGAATCAGCCAATTACGCAGATTATGCATTTGGTATATTTATAGATGAACTAAAAAAAGCTGATTTATATGATGATACTGTAATAATTTTATATGGCGACCACAATGGACTAGATATGTATAATAACGAAATGATAGAGTTTTTAAGTGAATTAGATGGAAATGTTACAGATGTAGATATAAAATTAAATTATATTAGAGTGTTAGCGGGGATGAGAATTCCAGGAATTAGCAATTTAAGAATAGATAAACCTGTTAGTAAATTAGACATAAAACCAACACTTGCATATCTATGTAACTTAGATTCAGGAGTATCTTTAGGAACAAATATGTTAGCTAAAAAAGATTTTATATGTTTAAATAACGAAAGAATCGTTACAGCTGACTTTTACTATGATGAATTATGGTTTAATATACAAACAGGAGAAATAGTAGAGGAAAATGAACAACTAAAAAAATATTATGATTATATGAAAAGGGAACTAGATATATCAAAATCTATAGTTTTAGAAGACTTGTTAAGATAAGGTGATAAAATATGAAGATTCTAATTGGAACGAAAAATAAAGGAAAAATAGAAGGTGCCAAAAGGGCATTCGAAAAGTACTTTGAAGATGTTACAATAGAGGGAATAAGTGTAGAATCAGAGGTTGCTGACCAGCCAGTAAATGATGAAATATTACAAGGTGCAAGAAATAGAGTAAAAAATTTGAAAAAATATGCCAAAGAGAATAAATTAGAAGCAGATTTTTTTGTAGCAATGGAATCTGGAATAACAGATAAATTTGGATCATGGTTAAATTTGACAACAGTATATATTGAAAATAAAGATGAAGAAGGAGCTATTGGGTTTGGACCTGCATATCCAATTCCAGATAGATATATAAATGAAATAAAGGAAAAAGAATTAAGTTATGTGCTTGCAAAACTTTTCGAAACTAAGGAAATTAAAGCTCCACAAGGTGGAATATCTCAACTAAGTCATGGACAAGTCAGTAGAATAGATTTAGCAGAGCAAGCTTTTATAATGGCATTAACACATTTTATTAATGGGGAGATATGGAAATAAGATGAACTTTTTTGAGAATAATAGTAAATTAAAACCACATAAAATATTAGTAAATTTTATAAAGAATAATCCAAGTATAAAAACAGCAATTGATTTAGGGTGTGGCGCAGGTAGAGATACTAAATTTTTAGTACAAAATAATATAATTGTAACTGCTATCGATAGAGTTGATGTAACAAAATTTTTGTATAAAGATTTAACAGAAGAAGAAAAAGCAAGATTAAATTTTGTGCAGGCTAAATTTTCTGAGATAGACTTACCAAAAACAGATTTAATTATTTCATATGAGGCTTTGCCTTTTTGTGATAGAGAGGCATTAGTTAAGTTGCTAGATAAAATAAACGATTCTTTAAATGAAAATGGATACTTCTTATGTAATTTCTTTGGGAAGAATGATTCATGGTTCGGAAATGATAAAATTCAGTTTTATGAAAAAGAAGAAATAGAAGATTTATTAAAAGATTTTAAAATATTAAAGTTAAATGAGATTGAAAGAGATGGAGAATCTGCAATGCATCAAATTAAACATTGGCATGTATTTTGGATAATTGCAAAAAAAGAAGAACAGAAAGGGTGAATAAAATGAAAAAAATAATAGGACTTGTACCAGCATCTAATAATTTATTTAAGACAGACTTGGTATATGAAGATAAATATTATTTTATAAATAATTATATAGAAAGAATAAATGAAGCTGGAGCAATTGTTAGTGGGGTATTACCTTGTAGTGCATATGTTGATGAAGAAACCTTAAGTTTATATGATGCATTCATATTGTCAGGTGGTGGAAAAATACATCCATACCATCTACAAGTAGTCGATTATGCAGTAAAAAATAATAAGCCATTATTAGGAATTTGTATGGGAATGCAAACTTTAGCTATATATTTTTTGCTATGCAAAGAAAAGAAAGAACGAAATTATGAAGGCAGTATTATAGAGTTATTTGAAGATTTAAGAAAAAATAAATATGATTTTACAGAGCCTGTAGAAGGACATAGAAATGCAGACTTAACAAGAGATAATATAGAAGATATAAAGCATAAGGTAATATTGGATAAAAACAGTATATTATATAATTTATATAAAGAAGAAGTGTTAAATATGCCAAGTATTCATAGATATAGAATTCCACAAGTAGAAGAACCATTAAAAGTAGTAGGAAGGGCAGAAGATGGTACTATAGAAGTTATAGAATATAATGATATGATATTTGGAGTGCAATTTCATCCAGAAAATGAAAGCATAAATAATTGTATTTTTAAATATATTATAAGTAAATGTTAAATAAAAACTAGATAAATTATAATTAATATATAAGAAAGGAATGATATAAACATGAAAGTATTATTAATTAATGGAAGTTCTAGAAAAGAGTGTACATATACTGCATTAAGTAAGGTGGCAGAAAGCTTAAATGACGAAGGAATAGAAACTGAAATTATAAATTTAGGTGGAACACCTGTAAGAGATTGTATTGGATGCAAAATGTGTGCCAAAAATGGAAATGCTAGATGTGTATTTAATGATGATATTGTAAATACAATAATAGAAAAAGCTGAAGAAAGTGATGGTTTTATATTTGGTACACCAGTATATTATGCACATCCATCAGGAAGAATTTTATCTGTTTTAGATAGAGCCTTCTATGCTGGCAAAAAAGCTTTCGAATTTAAGCCAGGTGCAAGCATAATAAGTGCTAGAAGAGGTGGAACAGTTGCTTCTTTTGATGTACTTAATAAATTTTTTACAATTAACCAAATGCCAATAGTTTCTTCTACATACTGGAACAATGTACATGGAAATAATAAAGAAGAAGTTTTACAAGATTTAGAAGGTATGCAAACAATGTATAATTTAGGAAAAAATATGGCATGGATTTTAAAATGTATAGAAAGTGGAAAACAAAATAATATTAATAAACCGGTAAATAAAACAGTTAAAACTAATTTTATAAGGTAAAATCCTTGAAATTTAGCTCAAAATATGTTAACATAAATGAATGAAAAAGGATGTTGATGTAATTTGAGTATGGAAGCAAAAACTGTAGAATACTGTTTTGATTCTAAAATATATTCTGGTGAAGCTATAAAAAGAAAAATAGAACAAATAAAAAGAGATTTTAGTAGAATTTCTAATAAACCAGTAGAAGTGAGAGTAGAACTTAACGAGCTAGGAATGTATGTTTTAACTTTTAGATTTTACGCAAAACGAAATATTGCTAAAATGAAACCAGAAAAAATAACTAAATTATATATAGAATCATTAGGAGAATATTCGAATGGTTATATAAATAAATTGATTGGGAATAAAGATAGCGAATATATAAGAAAATTAAAAAATAGAGATAAAGAGCATAAACAATTGCAGAAAAGACTTAAAGAACAAAACAAAAAGAAAACATATGCAAGAGTAGAATATGTAAAAGAGGATAAAAAGAAAGAAAAAAAGGAAACAGAACCTGTAATACAGAAACAATATAATAATTATAATAAAAAAGAAAATAAGATAAAACAAGAGTCTGTAAAAAGAACACCACATATAGAATATTTACACAGAGAAGAGGAAGAAAAAAAGTTTACAGAGAGATTAAATGAATATTTGCAAATGTTAAAGAATGTTAAGGCTCCTAAATTAGAACGTAAAAATAAAATTAAGGTAAAAAACAAAGTAGAGAAGAAGAAAATTCAATATGAGCAAAACATAAGAAAACGAGCAAATTATGATAGCTATAAAAAACATAATAAGAAAGAACAACAAATTGGAGAAAAACATTATTGGAGTGACAATTATATTCCAAAGGAATATGGTAAATATAAAGAAACAAAAAAATTTAAACCATTATAAAATCGGGAGTTTGGGATGTTCCTTGCAGGGATTTGGGGACGTTTCTCAAATCCCGATTTTTGTTGTTCTAATAAAATGAGTATTGGTAATTTATTAGACAGGGAAAAAAAGACCGTCCCCAAATCCTGGTTAGGGAAAAAAGGACTGTCCCTAAATTTCATAGGTGTGTTACTCTTGCTTTTATTTCTTTTGTTTTACCAACATTCCAGAAATTTTCTCCTAAATAACCACAAGTTCTTCTTGTTACATTCATTTTACTTTGGTCTTTATTACCACAATTTGGGCATTCCCATTCGTTATCATCATTTATAATTATTTCTCCATCAAATCCACATACCTGGCAATAGTCAGATTTTGTATTAAATTCTGCATATTGAATATTATCATATATAAATTTAACAACTTCTTCTAAAGCCTTTAAATTATTTTGCATATTTGGTACTTCAACATAAGATATCGCACCACCACTAGAAATTGGTTGGAATTCACTTTCAAATTTTAATTTAGAGAAAGCATCAATTTTCTCTCTAACATCTACATGGTATGAATTTGTATAATAACCCTTATCTGTAACATCTTTAATATCTCCAAACTTTTCTTTATCAATTCTAGCAAATCTATAACATAAACTTTCTGCAGGGGTTCCATATAAAGCAAAACCAATTCCTGTTTTTTGTTTCCATTCTGAAACTTTAGATTTTAAATGATTCATAACTCTTAATGCAAATTCTTTTCCAATAGGATCAGTATGTGATACACCTTTCATTAATTTTGTAAGCTCATATAATCCAATATATCCTAGAGAAATTGAAGAATAACCACCATGTAATAGTTTATCAATTTTTTCACCTTTTTTAAGTCTTGCTATTGCACCATATTGCCAATGAATAGGACTAATGTCAGATAAAGTACCTTCTAATGCATGATGTCTGCACATTAATGCTTCATAACATAAATCTAATCTTTCATCAAACAATTTCCAGAACTTATCTTCATCTCCATTTGCAATAATTCCTATTTGAGGTAAGTTGATACTTACAACACCTTGATTAAATCTGCCTTCAAATTTATAATTTCCATTTTCATCTTTCCAAGGAGCCAAGAAACTTCTGCAACCCATTGGACTAAATACATTTCCTTCATAGTTTTCTCTCATTTTCTTAGCAGAAATATAGTCTGGATACATTCTTTTGGCAGAACATTTTACAGCAAGTTTTGTTAGATAATCATATTTTCCACCTTTTAAGCAGTTATGTTCATCTAAAACATAAACAAGTTTAGGAAATGCAGGTGTAACATAAACACCAACTTCATTTTTTACTCCTTGAATTCTTTGGTTTAGAATTTCTTCTATGATCATGGCATTTTCTTCTATATAAGGGTCATCTTTTTTTAGATTCAAGAATAGTGTTACAAAAGGGGTTTGTCCATTTGTAGTCATTAATGTATTTATTTGATATTGAATTGTTTGAACACCAGATCTTAATTCTTCTTCTACACCAATTCTAACAATCTTTTCTATTTCTTTATCTGATAATGTATCTCCAAATGCAACTTTATATTTTTCTTTTAATTTATCGTGTGATTTTCTTAAATATTTGCCTAAATGGCTTATATCAAGAGATTGACCACCATATTGATTACTTGCAACAACTGCAATTATTTGGGTCATTACAATACATGCTACTCTAAAACTTTTTGGCTCTTCAATTAATTTGCCATTCATAACAGTACCATTCTCAAACATATCTTTTATATTAACTAAACAACAATTATGTATTGGCTGTATGAAATAATCCATGTCGTGAAAGTGTAAAATTCCTTCTTTATGAGCATCAACTATTTTCTTTGGTAACAAAATTCTTTGTGTTAAATCTCTAGAAACTTCACCAGCAATATAGTCACGTTGTGTTGAAGCTAACATTGTATTCTTATTAGAGTTTTCTTCTTTTAATTCTTGGTTTTCATTTCTAATAATTGATAAAATTGTTTTATCTGTTGTATTAGTTTTTTGAACCGTTGCTTTTGGCTCTTTCGTTTTTATTGTCTCCATTTTTTACCCCCTGTTATGTTTAAATACTTTGCTATATATGGTATAATCATATAGGTAAAAAATGAGATAGTAAATATACAAAATTTAAATTCCGACAAAATTTTTACATATCCTGAATGTTCGTAAAAAAATATGTGGGGTGAGGACGTGAGAGTTCGTGATAAAACGAAGAAAAAAATTGCAAGTTCACTAATGAATTTAGTCGAAAAGAAGCCTATAGATAAAATTACGATTACTGATATAACTGTAAATTGTGATATATCAAGACAAGTTTTTTATAGGTATTTTTTAGATAAAAAGGATTTAATTAATTGGATATATGAAGAAGACTGTGGTTCTGTAATTTATACTGGCGAAGAAAAATTTAGCATAAAAAGTTGGTTAAAATATATTATAGATATTTTAGCAGAGAAAAAGAATTTTTATATGCATGCAATAAAAGATGATTCTAGTAAAGCATTTGAAACGTTAATTTTAAATAAAACAAGATTTTATTTAAAAAAGCTTATAAAACACAAAACTGCAACTGAGCTTACAAAACAATTAGAATTTCTAGTGGAAATGACTGCAAGAGCTTTAATTGATATGATTATTTTGGAAATAGAAAGCGAAATGCCTGTAAAAAAAGAAATTCTATTAGATTGGCTTATGAATGGAATGTCAAGAGAAATAGCTGATTTAATTGAAGAGTATGAAGTTCCTATGAATGTGGTAAAAAGGTGGAAAATGTAATAATATTGCGGAAAAAATTAGATTGTTAGCATTGACAAACAATGGCAAATATAATACAATATGTATGTGCAATTTAAAAGTTGCACATATTAAATGTATAAAAGTTAGCGTAAGCTAACAAAAACGAATAGTATAAAAAATTATTAATAAGAAGAATAAATATAAAGGAGTTATTAAAATGAGCGAAACATTATTAGAAATAAAAAATTTACATGCAAAAGCAGGAGATAAAGAAATAATAAAAGGATTAGACCTAAAAATAAATAAAGGTGAAGTACATGTAATTATGGGACCAAATGGTGCTGGTAAATCTACACTATCTAATGTAATATTAGCAAATCCAGAATATACACAAACAGAAGGAGATATTATATTAGACGGTGAAAACATAAATGGACTAAAAACGGATGAAAGAGCGAGAAAAGGAATATTTATGTCATTCCAATCACCAAAAGAAATTCCAGGAGTTAGTGTTACAAACTTTTTAAAATATGCAAAAATAGCAACAACAGGAAAACCAGTTAAAATATTTGAATTCAAAAAAGAATTAGAAAAAAATATGGAAGAATTAAAAATGAAACCAGAATATGCAAACAGAAACTTAAATGTTGGTTTTTCTGGTGGAGAGAAAAAGAAAAATGAAATACTACAAATGCTTACATTAAATCCAAAACTTGCAATTTTAGACGAAACAGATTCAGGCCTTGATGTAGATGCTATAAAAACAGTTTCTAAAGGAATAAAAATGTATAGTAATGAAAATAATGGAGTATTAATAATAACTCATGGAACAAAGATTTTACAAGGATTACATGTAGATTATGTACATGTTTTAGTAGATGGAAAAATAATTAAAACAAGTACAGGTGATTTAGCAAACGAAATTGAAGCAAAAGGATATGAAGAATACAAGAAGTAGAGGTGAAAAAATTGTCAGAAAAGAAAACTCAAATAGAAGATATTTCTAGAAATATTTATGACATAAAAAATAAAGATGAATATAGTTATAAATCTAAAAAAGGTATAACTAAGGAAATAGTAGAAGAAATTTCAAAACAAAAAAATGATGCACCTTGGATGAGAGAGTTTAGATTAAAAGCATTAGAAACATATAATAAATTAGAACTTCCAACATGGGGACCAAATCTAGACGAATTAAATATGGATGAAATTGCAACATATGTAAGACCAAAAACAGCTATGAAAAGTAGTTGGGATGATGTTCCAGAAGATATAAAAAATACATTTGATGCACTAGGAATTCCAGAAGCAGAAAAAGAATCTTTAGCTGGTGTTGGTGCACAATATGATTCAGAAGTTGTATATCATAGTATAAAAGAAGATTTAGTAAAGCAAGGTGTTATATATACAGATATGGAAACAGCAGTAAGAGATTATGAAGATATAGTAAAAGAACATTTTATGAAATGTGTACCTGTATCAGACCATAAATTTGTAGCATTACATGGAGCAGTATGGTCAGGGGGATCATTTGTATATGTACCAAAAGGTGTACAAGTAGATATTCCTTTACAATCATATTTTAGATTAAACTCACCAGAATCTGGACAATTTGAACACACTCTAATAATTGTAGATGAAGGAGCAAGCTTACATTTTATAGAAGGTTGTTCTGCACCTAAATATAACAAAGTAAATTTACATGTAGGTTGTGTAGAATTATTTGTTAAGAAAAATGCACATCTAAGATATTCAACAATAGAAAACTGGTCTAAAAATATGATGAATTTAAATACAAAAAGAGCTTTAGTAGAAGAAGGCGGAAAAATAGAATGGGTAACAGGTTCATTTGGTTCAAAAGTTTCTATGTTATATCCAATGGCTGTTTTAAATGGAGCAAATTCTAAAATGGAATATACAGGAATTTCGTTTGCAGGACATGGACAAAACCTAGATACAGGTTTAAAAGTTGTGCATAATGCACCAAATACTTCATCAGTAATTAACTCTAAATCAATATCTAAAGATGGCGGAATTGCAACATTTAGAAGCTTAGAAAGAGTTATGCCAGCTGCTAAAAATTCTAAATTATCTGTATCTTGTGAATCACTAATGTTAGATAATAAATCTAAATCTGATACAATTCCAGTAAGTGATATAAGAACAGAAGAAGTAGAATTTTCACACGAAGCAAAAATCGGAAAAATAAGTGATGAAGAAATATTTTATTTAATGTCAAGAGGAATTTCAGAAGAAGAAGCAAAAGCAATGATAGTTAGAGGATTTGCATATCCTATTTCTAAAGAACTTCCTTTAGAATATGCAGTAGAAATGAATAACTTAATAAATCTAGAATTAGAAGGGAGTATAGGATAATGAAAAATATAGTATTAAACGAAACTCCAGTTAGAACATCTAAAAATTATGGAATAAACAATATAGAAATAAAAGATTTCGAAGAACCGGTTATTAAGGAATTTAAAAATATAAAAATAACAGATAATGAAAATTGTGTATTAAATCACAAGGAAGAAGTAAAGTTAAAATTCGGGTTAGGTGAATATTTTTTAAATCAATCAAATGAGCAATCAAATGTAGATTTAAAAATAGATATAGATAAAAAATTAAAAGAGCCAATTATAATAGAATATAATTTGGACAAATCTAATAATGTTTTAGTTGATAATATTAATATAAACGCAAAAGATAATACAAAAGCAAATATAATTGTTATATATAAATCAGTAGATGAAATCAATGGATATCATAATGGAATTTGTAGTGCACAAATCGGAGCAAATGCAGATATTCATGTAACAATTGTAAATTTATTAAATACAAAAATAAGCAATTTTTATTCTGTAAATTCTAACATAGAAGATGAAAGCAAAACATTATTTTCTATGGTAGAGTTTGGTGGGAAATATAATGTAGTAAATTATTATGCAAAATTAGCTGGTTACAAATCAGTTAATAAACTACATTCAATCTATTTAGGAAAAGAAGAACAAAAAATAGACTTAAATTATATTACAGAACTATATGGAGAAAAAACAAATGTTGATATAGAAGTAAATGGAGCGTTAAAAGATAAAGCAAGAAAGAATTTTAAAGGTACAATAGATTTTAAAACAGGTTCTAAAAAAGCAAAAGGAAAAGAAAACGAATATTGTACACTTCTTTCTGATACATCATATTCTAAGGCGTTACCAATGCTTTTATGTACAGAAGATGATGTGGAAGGAGAACATAGCACAGCAACAGGTAAAGTAGATGATAACGAATTATTCTATATTATGACAAGAGGAATAAGTGAAAAAGAGGCAAAGAAAATGATTGTTAAAGCTAAATTTAATTCTGTAATACAAGGAATTAAAGAAGAGACTGTACAAAATTTAATTTTAGAAGAGGTTGATAGGAGGCTAGATTAATGAATCCTGAAACAATTAGAAAAGATTTTAAAATATTCGAAAATAGAGATATTGCATATTTAGATAGTGGTGCAACATCACAAAGACCTTATCAGGTATTAAAAGCAGTAGAAGAATATTATAATAAGAATAATGCAAATCCACATAGGGGGACATATGATTTAAGCATAGATTCTACAGCAGAATATGATAAAGCAAGAGCAAAAGTTGCAAAATTTATAAATGCGAAAAGACCAGAAGAAATAGTCTTTACTAAAAATGCAACAGAAAGCTTAAACTTAATTGCAAATTCTTATGGATTAGAAAATCTACAAGAAGGAGATACAGTAGTTATTTCTATTATGGAGCATCATTCTAATTTAGTACCTTGGCAAAAAGTTACAAAAATAAAAAACGCTAAATTGGAATATATGTATATTAATGAAAATTATGAGATAACAGATGAAGAAATAAACAAAAAAATAACAGATAAAACAAAGATTGTAAGTATAACAGAAATCTCTAATGTTTTAGGCATAAAAACACCACTAGAAAAAATAATAAAAAGAGCACATGATGTTGGTGCAGTTGTAATTGTAGATGGAGCGCAAAGCGTGCCACATATTAAAATTGATGTTCAAAAAATGGATGCTGATTTCTTTGTATTTTCAGGACATAAATTAATGTCACCAATGGGAATAGGCGTACTTTATGGGAAATATGAATTGTTAGATAAAATGACGCCTTTCCTTATGGGAGGAGACATGATAGAATATGTTTATGAACAAGAAACAACATTTGCAAAGCCACCATCAAAATTCGAAGCAGGAACACAAAATATTGGTGGAGCAGTAGGACTAGCCGCTGCAATTGATTATTTAGAAAATATAGGAATGGATAATGTAGAAAAAATAGAGAATGAACTTTTAGAATATGCAAAAGCTGAAATGAGCAAATTAGATTTTGTAGATATATATGCTCCAAAGACAAATGAAAATCAAATAGGAGTACTTTCTTTTAATATAAAAGATGTTCATCCACATGATACAGCAACAATTTTAAGTTCTTGCGGAGTTTGTGTACGTGCAGGTGACCATTGTGCACAACCATTAATTAGATTTTTAAATCTTCCTGCAACATGTAGAGCAAGTATGTATATTTATAATACTAAAGCAGATATAGATAGGTTGATAATGGCTCTTAATAGGGCTAATGATATGTTTAAAAGATGGAGAAGTGTTAAAAAATAATTTCATTTTGGCGTCGCCAAACTGTGTACAGAAAGTCTTTTGGCGTATGCTATAAGCTTTAAGAAAGGAATAGACTAATGGATAATTTAGATTCAGTTTATACAGATTTAATTATGGAACATAGTATGGCATCACATAATAAGAGAAAATTAGAACATCCTGACAAATGCGAAATGGGTCATAACCCAAGTTGTGGTGATGAAATAGAATTAGAAATAAAAATGAATGGAGATGTAATAGAGGATTTAGCGTTTACCGGTCATGGTTGTGCTATATCACAAGCTTCTACTTCTATTATGATAGATACTTTAATTGGTAAGACAAAAAAAGAGGCTTTAGAAATTATAGATACTTTTATTGGAATGATTAAAAGAGAGATAAAAGATGATAGCGAACTTGAAAAATTAGAAGATGCTATAGCATTTAAAAATGTTTCTAATATGCCAGCTAGAGTTAAATGTGCTGTTTTAGCATGGCATACAATTAAAGATTTGTTAGATAAAGAAAAATAAATTTATAATATAAATAGAAAAAGCGGTGGGAAAAGTGCATACCCCACCGCTTAAAAGAATGTCTAAAGAGGCTTATTTTCAAAATACTTCTAGTAATCTCAGATTATTTTCAAAAATCCGTTTTGCACGTCTATACTTATCAATAGCCATCAGAATATTTGGAAAGTCCTCGGACCTGAGTCCAGGAAGATCTAACAGTTCCTGTAAAGTCATGTTTTCTATATCTTCCAGTGAATGTTTGTCTGCTTTTTGCAGGCAGTGATATGCCCGAAGATTCAAATCCCACATTTCAATGATTTCGTCTGAAGTAGAGACGCCTGAATTTTTATATGGGTAAAAAGTATCTTTTTGCATGTTCAACGCCAGAATGGCGTTTCTTAGCTGATTAACAGCTTCTTTGCTTGTATCGATATTCAGTTTTTTGCATGTTTCAAAAATAGAATAAGGCCCATCGTCTAGAAAACCAAAGCAATTTACAAGTACTGCCCGCTGGCTGGGTTTAAGCTTTTGTATAGCAGTCATCAAGGCTTCATAATCAACTTCTTCGACTGAAAGCTTAAGGGCAACTGTGGTTGCTTTTAACCCTCTCATGGTTTGTTCTGTGAATTTTGTGTTCATAAAAATCTCCTTTTTTAGTGAATGTTTACTACGGGTTACTAAAAATTACAGCTAAAAGCTGAAAGCAAAGACAAAAATAATCCCTCCTTACTATTCTTTTTTCAATGTACAATAATACAATTATATTATAACATAATTTACATAAGATATCAAAAGGGGAATAGAGAAATTATTATAACTATTTTTAGGTGAAAAAATGAAGTTTGACATCAGTTAAAAAACAGCATATAATATGCAATATAAAATAAAGAAAAATGATAGCTACAGTTATAAATATTATTAAGTAAAAATAGCATATACGGAGGAAAAATAATAATGGAAAAAGAAATAAATACTTCTGGAAAGATGACTTGGGGATTTATTTGGAGATTTATACTATATTATATTGTGATTTCTATAATATTAACAGTTATAACATATTTTATGCTAGGTAAAGTTAATATGCTAGTATTATCAATATTTTCTGTTGTTACAATGGGAATATTAATATTTTTTCCAACAAAGCTGGCAACATCAGATGTTTTTAAAACAAGAAAAATGGATGATAAAAATTTAAGGAAATTTAAAAGAAATATAATAATTTTTTATGTCGTTGTAATGTTATTTGTTTCTTTGGGTAATGCACTAAATTATGCCGTAACAATAATTGGCTTAGAAGACGCAAGGGCACAAGCAGAAGAGCAAGTACAAAATAGTGAAAGTATAGAAGACGAAGAAAAAACTACAATGATAGAAAGTCAAAATAATTATGTACAACAAGTTAAAGATGTGCAAAAAGAAACATTTATAATAATTACTGCTATAGATGCAATTTTATTTGTTATAGGTGTAATAATCCAATTTAAGTATACACAAAAATATATGAATGACGAAGACTAAACGAAGTTTTTATATTATATTGCCTAGGTTAATTTAAGACATTAAACGAAATCAAGAGTTAAAGCATTGAAGTGACCACGAGGGAGATAATTTGTTGAACTTTGCTTTGTATTAACTTTGACAAGGCAAAGTTTTTTATTTTGTTTTGCTTAGGTTATAGTCCGCAAAACGACAGCAAAGATTTCGATGATAGTTTAATTTTTTAAACAACAAAAAAATTAATAATTTTCAAATTTTTAACAACTTTTTTAGGTTTACAAAAAAAATAAAATGTGGTAAACTATATTCGTATTATGTATATACAAGGAGGAAATAAAATGTCTAAAAAAGAGAAAAAACATTCAGGAAGTAATATTTTTGTAAAAATTACAGCAGGCATTTTAGCGGCTTTAATGGTAGTTAGTGTAGGAGGAACATTAGTATACTATTTAATTGGTATGTAATAGGGAGTAAATAATGAAAGATGATATAATTACAGGAATCTCAGACTTTTACGAAACTAATATTTTGGCTAGGATTATGCAAATGTGGGAACATCCAATAGATTTAGTATTGTTTTTAATAGATATAGCAATAGTTATATTTTTAGCATATAAAATATTAAGACTTACAAAAGACTCTAGAGCATGGCAAGTTTTAAAGGGAATAGTCTTATTATTAGTAGTAACATGGCTTAGTGGAGTATTTAAACTTACAATATTACATGCAATTTTAGACAAAGTAGTAAGTTGGGGAGTATTAGCTCTAATAATTATTTTCCAACCAGAGATAAGAAGAGCATTGGAACAATTAGGAACTAATAAGTTAAAGAAATATCTGGGATTTACAGAAGATATAGAAACAAAAAACAAAGAAGATATATATAAAATAGTAATAGCAGCAGAAGAAATGTCAAAAAGACAAATAGGAGCATTAATAGTAATAGAAAGAGATATTGGAATAAAAGATATTATAGATACAGGTATTTTAATTGATGCAGATGTATCTCCACAACTTTTAACTAATATATTCGTGCCAAAAACTCCGCTTCATGATGGGGCTGTTGTTATTAGTAATAATAAAATAAAAGCAGCAGCATGTATGTTACCATTAGCAAGTGGGCAAGACATAGCAAAAGAATTAGGAACAAGACATAGAGCAGGAATTGGAATATCAAAAGAATCAGATGCAATAGCAGTTATAGTTTCAGAAGAAACAGGTAAAATATCAATTGCTAAAGATGGTAAATTAATAGCTGATGTAAATGAAGAAACTTTAAAGAAAACATTAATAAAAGATATTGTTACAGATAGAATACCAGAAAAGGAAAGAAAACCTAACATTATATGGAAGAAATTCAAAAAAGATAAAAATGATTAAAATATTTGATTTTATAAAACATATATGTTAAAATAAAAAAAGTTTGAAAACTTGGGAGGAATTTACAAGATGGAAATATTAAAATATGCATTAATAGTAATATATATTATAGTTGCTGCAGCAATTATTATATTAACATTGGTTCAAGAAAAAGAAGATAATGGAGCATCTGGAGCGATTACAGATACTGCAACAAACAATTTTTATGACAAGAATAAAGGTAGAACAAAAGCAGGAAAGCAAAAAAGATGGACAATTATATTAGGAGTAATATTTGCAATTTTAACAATTATATTAGGAATTGTATTTATGTTAATAAAATAATTTGAGGTAAAAAAGCAGCATATGTCTGCTTTTTTTGTATTAGAAATATAATGCTAATATAAATAAAATAATGCTAGAGGACAAGTAATAAAAATTTAATAATCACGAGATAATAATAAAAACAGGGAAAAAAGGACCGTCCCAAAATTCCGGATGTCCCCAAATCCCGGATGTCTCAAAATCCAGATGTCCCCGAGCCCATATTTCGAAAGGAAGAGATAAATGCAAGAAGAAAATAGATTTATAGAAGGAATTTTTAGAAGACGTGAAAGAGGATTTGGTTTTGTTATCGTAGAAGACCAAGAAGATGATATATATATTGCTAAAGAAGATTCTAAAGATGCGTTTAGTGGAGATAGAGTTTTAGTAAAGTTAAAGAAAAAATCAAATGGTGCTAGACAAGAGGGAATAATATTAAAAGTTATAGAACATAAAAAAGATACTTTAGTAGGAACTTTTCAAAAGAATAAAAATTTTGGTTTTGTAATACCTGATGATAAAAAGCTTTGTAGAGATATATTTATTTCTAAAAAGAATTTTGGAAAGGCTAGAAATAATCATAAAGTTCTTGTACAAATTACTAAATATCCACAAAAAGGTAAGAAGGCAGAAGGAAAAATATTAGAGGTTATAGGAAATGTAAATGAAGCAGGTATCGATATGCTTTCTTTAATTAAAGATTATGATTTGCCATACAGGTTTCCAAAGGATGTAGTAAAAGAAGCACAAAAATTTGGAGATAAAATTAATCCTAATGATATAGCAGGAAGAGTAGACCTTCGCAGTAAATATGATATTTTTACGATAGATGGTGAAGATGCAAAAGATTTAGATGATGCTGTTTGTGTTCAAAAATTAGAAAATGGAAATTATAAGTTAGATGTTCATATAGCTGATGTAAGCCATTATGTACAAGAAAATACATTACTAGACAAGGAAGCACTATTAAGAGGCACAAGTATATATATGTTAAATAGAGTTATTCCAATGCTTCCAAGAGAACTTTCAAATGGAATTTGTAGTTTAAATGAAGGACAAGATAGATATACATTATCTGTAAGCATGGAGATAGACAATAAAGGAAAGATAATTTCTAGTGAAGTATATAAAGGAATAATAAATGTTACAAGAAGAATGTCATATAAAGATGTACAAGCAATATTAGATAATTCAAATGAAGAGATAGTAACTAAATATAAAGACTATATAGCAGACTTTAAACTTATGGAAGAATTGGCGAAAATATTAAAAGAAAAGAGAATAACAAAAGGTTACTTAAACTTAGATATACCGGAAAGTAAAATTATCTTAGATCAAGATGGTTATGCAATAGATGTATGCAAATATGAAACAACTTTTGCAAATGAAATAATAGAGCAATTTATGCTAGCAGCCAATGAAACAATTGCAGAAAAATTTTATTGGCTTAAAGCACCATTTATATATCGTGTACACGAAGAACCAGATATAGAAAAGGTAAATGAATTAAATAAATTATTATTTAATTTTGGATATAAAATCCATGTTAAAGAAGGCAAAATTTATCCAGCAGAATTTTCTAAAATATTAAAGGAAGTAGAAGGAAAACCAGAGGAAAAAATAGTTTCTAATATGATTTTAAGAACTTTAAAAGTTGCTGTATATGATTCAGAAAACAAAGGACATTTTGGAATAGCAAGTAAATATTATTGTCATTTTACTTCACCAATTAGAAGATATCCAGATTTATTTATACACAGAATTATTTCAAAGTATTTAAAATATGATTATACAATGTCAGAAAAGCAAGTAGAGTTTTATAACAAAGTAGCAGAAAATGATGCTAAACAATCATCAGATAGGGAGAAAATTGCGACACAAGTAGAAAGGGATAGCATAGATATTAAGAAAGCCGAATACATGAGTAAAAAGATAGGGGAACAATATGAAGGTATTATTTCTGGAGTTACACAGTTTGGTGTATTTGTAGAATTAGAAAATACTGTAGAAGGACTTATTAGATTCGAAAATTTAGGTGACGAATATTACGAATATGATGCAGACCATAAGATTTTAATAGGGGAAAGAACCAAAGAAACTTTTAAAATAGGAGATAAAATAAATATAGAAGTAATAGATGCAAATAAACAAGAAAAAAGAATATCGTTTAAAAGAATTCAAGAAGTAGGGCAAGAAGAAAGTCTTTAGTTTTTTGACTAAAGACTTTCTTCTATATATGAATTAAAATTTATCTAAATAAAGTAATAAACGGAGCAAAAATTAAAACTATAAATGCCATAATTATAATAGTAATACCAGCAGATTTATTGCTATTTACTTTTATTTCATAGATCGCATAATTAATAGTTTTACAAAAAATAATAATAGAAATAATAAAAAATACAAAAAACATAGTAAACTCCTAACTTGATAATAAAAAGCTTGATTTAATATTTGTTGTTACATCAATATCGAAAAAAGTATTTTTATAATTTGCAGACCAGTTGTAATCACTCCAATCTTTATCATTTTTAAAATGTTTAATTAGATTCTTACCAACATTATCTATATCTGCTTCATATATTTTAGCTGTTTTGTATTGATAATTCAGAAAGGCATTTTCTAAATAAGAATTTATTAAAACTTCTAAGTCATTGATTTTTTCAGGTGTAAGGCTTTCAGAATTATTATCTACAGATAATAATCGAGCATTAAGATATACGTTACTTTTTACATAAGGAGAACCATTAACTAATCTTGCATCTATTTTTGTGTCTTTGTGAAAATAAAGAGCAACATCTATAGAAGAATTTTCTTTATAAGGATTGTTTATCGAAATAATGCTAGATTCAAATTGATTTGTTAGTATTAAATGTAATAGACTCTCAAATGCTGTTAATTCTCCGACTAGTTTATCTTGTTTAAATACAGCAACTCCTAAATTTTCGCTTTTTCTATCATACTCTATTAAAGGATTTTGACCAGCAACAATATTAAATTCTTGTTCTGGATCTATAGAGTTATCAGAAGAGTTTAACTTGAGTTTATTTCCATTTCCCAAGATTGCGACAGGATCACTGTAATTAGCGCTTAAGGCATTAAAAAAAGTAGATATTGTGGCATTTACTATATGTCCAGTATATTCATTAGAATAAGGTGTTAATTCGTAATATTTTGCTACCAAATTTTCTAATTCTGGTTTTGAATTTGTAATATATTCCTTAGCAGAAGATTTAGAAATAATTATATTGCAATCAGGTCTTATTTCTACTTGATTAGAAAGAGTATATATTTCTGAACCAATTCCTCTGTTGGCAATTGCTTCAGAAAATATTACAACTTTACAATGTGATAGGTTAATTTCCTTACTAATATAGCTATTTAGTAAATTTATACCACTATTAATAGATGAACATTCAACACTATTTATAATTGTTGGAGCTGCTTCACCGGAAGTAGAGCTACTGTCAGAGCTATTAGGAAAAGTGAGTTGTATTGTAAGCTCTAAATTATTATCTTGTCCCAAATCTATTCCGAGTGCAACCACATATGCTAAATCGTCTATACTTTGAATACTGTAGCAACCAGAAAGTGAGAAAATAAGGATAGAAATAATACAAAACACAAGAATATAGAGTAAAAATCTACGGAATTTTTTCATTTTTTCCACCCCTCAATCTCTTTTTTATATTGGCAAATATTAAAACTAATGGGCTATATGCAAATAATAATATAAATACTACATATTTAAATATATTAATTTCGATAAAATTTAATTGTGCCAGATTAGTAGGAATTAGACTTATAAGAAAAATTATTCCAGCAAAGCAATAAAGAACACCATTAGCATCTACTATATTAGAAATTTTTTTGAATACGTTTATAGATAGAGCTACAGCTATGCAAAGGTAACTTATAACTGCAACTGTCCAAATTAGCAAAAATATTGCATCAAGTCTTTGGAAAAACCTACCAAATTCGATATACCTAGTAGCAAGATATAGTGCCATTATTTCCTCACTATTTCTTATAAAAGGAAATAGTGCTAAAAAAGAAAGTATGCTAAAAAAGAATAATACTATTGATAGAATGGTTGAAATTCTTGCGATTTTTTTAAATGAATTTGCATCTTCTACCATTGGAGGTAAAAAATAAAGTATAGAGAGACTGGAAAATGCGAACATATTACTTAAACCCGTAATAAAAGTTGATTTTATTCCACTTCCCAAAATAGGAAATAGCCCATTAAAATCATAATTCTTAAAATTAGCAAGCAAAACGAAAATTATGCAAAAAAGAATGACAGGAAGTATTAATAAATTAACTTTAGAAATTACCTTAAAGCCTAATTTGTTTCCGAAAGTAATTGCGAAAATAAAAAATATTACAATTACTATTATAGGAAGTTTGTCTAGATATATTATTTTTAAATTCTCCGAAAAACTTCTAAGTAGAATACTTGTAAAAACTATAAAATAAGTTATAAAAAGAAATCCAGTAATTACTTTTAATATTTTTCCTCCTAAATACTGCGAAACATCTAAAATATCTTGACCAGAAAAATGTTTAAATAGGAATAGTAGTAGTTGAACAAATAATAGAACTATTATTCCAATAAATATATTATTAAGAGCAGAGGCAGAACCTGTATTAGCTATTATACTTTTAGAAAAATTAAGTATAACATGATTTATAATAATTATAAGCACTAACCCAACGGATTCTAAATTACTTAATTTTATATTATTCATTAGGATGCCTCCATTTCATACTTATATTGTTTTGTGCACGTTCTTTTTTAGGATGAATGTAATTATGTCTAAATTCTTGCATCCATGTTGGCATAGCAAAGAAATTATTAGATTTTTTATTAAAGTTAATACTATCATTTGGATTTAGATAGGAAACGCCAAATGATTTAATACTACAAAGAATACACAAATAAACATATAACCCGATTGCAATTCCTAAAAATCCTGCAATATATGCAGCTATCGTAAATAAGAATCTAGTAATCCTTAAGTGAAATCCAAAAGAAAAGTCTGGAATAGCGAAAGAGGCAATACCTGTAATTGCAACAATTATTATAAGGAAAGGACTAACAATACTAGCACTTACTGCGGCTTGCCCTAAAACTAGTGCACCTACTATTCCAATTGTGGGGCCAACTGGAGAAGGAACTCTTAGGCCAGCTTCTCTAATTAATTCAAATGAAATTTCCATTACTAATAATTCAAAAATTATAGGGAAAGGTACATTCTCTCTAGATGCCCATAAGGAGAATAATAATTCTGTTGGTAATAGTTCTTGATGAAAATCAACTATTGCAATATATATGCTAGGAAGTAACAAAGTTATGCCCATAGCAAGAAATCTTAAGATTTTTAAAAAATTAGCAAAAATAGGCTTTAAATTTGTATCTTCAGGTGAAGAGATGAAATCAACTATGGTTGCTGGTAAAATAATACAATATGGATTTCCATTTACTAAAATTACAACTCTGCCTGCATATAAATTTTTTGCGGCTTTATCTGGTCTTTCTGTTGATAATACTTGTGGAATATTGTATTTATTATCTTCACATATTAATTGTTCTAATTGACCTGTAGAAAGAAGGGTATCTATTTCTAAATTATTTAAACGATATCTAACTTCTGCAACTAAATCTGAATTCGCTATATTTTTTAAATAACATATAGCACATGGTGTTTTACTTAATTTCCCAACTAAAACGTTTTCTATAACTAAATTTTCAGTATTTGTTGCTCTACGTAACATAGAAGTATTTACACGAATTGATTCGACAAAGGCCTCTTGTGGACCTTTAATAATTATTTCATTATTTGGAGAACTTACGCTTCTTTGTTTAAAACCTTTTACATCTAAATTAAAAGCAGTATCTAAGGTATCTACAAAAAGGACACAATTTCCCATATTAATAGCAGAAAAAATATTATTAAACTCTGTTTCTTTTACTAAAGAATTTTGTGGTAATAATGAATTTTCTATTTCTACTGCTAAGTCATTAGAATCTCTTTGTATAATAACCTTTTTATCTTTATTAATAGTTTTTAGACTCTGAGTTTTGTACGTATTTGCTTTATTTCTTAACATTAAAGGTTTTAATATAAATTGATTAATTAAATTTGAATCAGACATTCCATCAATGTATATAATAAAAGCAGAATAGGGTTTATTATTAGATTTTAATTTAAATTTTCTAATTATAATATCACTATTTATTAATGTGTTATATTTTCTGTCAATAATATTCTTATTATCTTTTAAATTACTAGAAACTTTGTCATTAGCTTCGTTAGTTATATTTTTTGAGGTAGATATATTTACAGAAAAATCATACGAATCTTGTGGACCTTTATATGTTATTAAATTAGTAAGAGATTGCTTTAATCTTGAAAAATTCATTAATTTACTCCTGTATATAATTATTTAAATTAGTAATTTCCAATAAATAAAAAAATATGTACAATTTTGAAAAAATTACTATATACAACTGTATAATTTAAATGTTATAATTAAATAGATACTAGAAAAATTAGGAGATTTTTATGAAAAATAGAATTTTAACATTTATATTAATAGTTTTAATTTTAGGAATAATTGGTGGAATAGCATATGCTTTTATCCAATATATGGGTATAGATACAAATAATATTTTGGCATTGGTTACAGGAACAAATGAAGTTAGTAATGAAACAATTAAGCCATTAGAACCAACAGGAAGTAGTTCTAACACATTATTATCAAGTTCTTTAGATGTTCAATCAGCAAATCAAAACACTAGTACTACAGTATCTTCTGGTAAATATAAATACTATTACGATCAACTAGATTCAAATGCTAAAATAATATATTCTGCTGTTGAAGATAATATAGAAAATTTAAAAACCGGTACTGCTAAAATTGATTTTGGGGAACAATTTAATAGCTTATTAAACGAAGAAAATGGAAAAGAAAGATTGAATGTAGCGTATCAAGCAGCATTGGATGCATTTGGGTTAGATTATCCAGAAGTATTTTATATAGATGTAACTAAAATGGTATTAATGATATATTCTACTACTAATATTTTTGGAACAAAATATGAAGTTTCAATAGAACCATCAGAAGCAGGAAGCTATTTAGTAGAGGGATTTGCTTCAAAAACAGATGTAGATTCTGCATTAAATAGATTGGAAATGATTAAAGCAGATATTGCAAGTCAGGTAGCAAATGATGACCCATACACTAAAGTAAAAAGAATACATGATTTTTTAGTAGATTATATAGAATATGATTCTTCAATGACGAGAATAAATACTAGAAATATATATGGTGCGTTAGTAGAACAAAACGTTGTTTGCGAAGGGTATGCAGAATCATTAAAATATTTACTAGATGCTGTAGGTGTACCTTGTGTCGAAATAGTAGGAACTGGAACTAATTCTGCTGGTCAAACAGAAGCACATGCATGGAATTATGTTATGCTTAATAATAAATGGTATGCGATAGATGTTACTTGGGATGATCCAACAATTATAGGTAGTGGAAGAGTACCTACCTCAACTAAAACTAGATATTTCTTACGAGGAGAAACAAATTTTAACAAAACACATTTTCCAAGTGGCCAGGTATCAGATGGAGGTTCTGTATTTATATATCCAGAGCTAAGTAAAGTAGATTACGAATAATATAGTTAATAATAAGAGGAGCGAAAAAGTTTCTCTTATTTTTTGGTTAATTGATTTACATGACATGTATAATCTGCTATAATAGAAAAGATAACGAGTAAACCAAACTAAATATGGCGTAATGCCAGGAGGAAAAAGCATGAGAGAATTTTTTACCACATTGTTACTTAGAATCAAGTTACTCTGCGTGGCCTTTGGCTGGGTAAAAGATGTAACAAATCAAAGTAAATATTATACTAAATTAAAAGAGTATAATATTCGGCTATTTGCATCACCAAGAAATATGATTTATGTTGTAAGAAACAACAAAATCATATTAAAGAGCTATAAACCTCGGTTTGAGGTGATGTATAATACTTGGAAAGAAGATTTTATCTTCATAATAAATGAAAAATGCACGAACAAAATGTTTGAGGTGACAAGAAACCTAGAATTGGAAGTGTTCACAGATTTTGCAAACTTGTATAAGATAGAAAAACTTCCATATATCATACTAACCTTAAGAAATAACTGTCTTAGAAATATAATTTATAATTATGCAGATTCTAAGATTGATTTCTCTAACGCGTATGCAATAACTTGGTTAAAAAAAGCTAAGTTGTTTGTTATAGAAAAGGATATAGAAGAATATCGGTTAGTAGGTGTAACAAAGGAAAATGGCGAATGCCATCTAGCTGAAATGAATTTTTCGCTGAGCAAAGAGCCAGAAGATGTGTGTTATCCACAGCTAGTGGGTAATACTATAATATTACTTACTGAAGGAAAAGCATCCGTGCTTCATAAATTTGACTCTATAAAAGAAAAAGGATGGTTACCAGCTCCATATGAATACTTAGCCAGAAAGGGTGAGGAACTTTATATGGTTGAGATTTCGGATGATGTCAATATGATAAATATTGATGCAGACGAAATAAAGCCATTAGCAGAAGAATTTACTGGCTTAGAAAACTTTTTCGTACTTAAAAATGGTAACAATGTTGCTATTGTTAAGTATGAAGATGATCAACTGGTAAGATTAGGTGCAGTTGATGGAACCGGAATTAAAATAGGAACACCTTTCTTTGATTTTAGTGAGAGTGCTATAAAAATACCACTAAAAGTTACAGTGGAAAAAAACTTAACAGAGTAAAATAATGTGACATGCTTAAGTAAGATATGGGGAAAAGATTACATCTTTTGCCCATATTTTACGTGAATCACACATAAATAATTCCTTCATAAAATATATTATGGAGGAATTATTATGTATTGTTGCAAAGAAAATAAAGAAGATATATTAAGTGGTTGTATGTTAGCTATATTTATATTATGCGTTTTTATAATTATATTTATACCATTAGCAATGATGCCAGAACAAAAAAATATATTAACAGCAATAGCAGTTAATGGAGATAATCCGGAAGTAGGAACAACGACTATAAAATTTAGCCAAAATGATATAGTACTCGGAAACGCACTGTCACATACAGTTGATAGTGATGAGATAGATATAAATGAAAGTGGAGTATACCAAATATCATATCAGCTATATGGAACATCGGAAAACTTAGGAACATTTAATCTTAATTGCGTCTTGCTTGTTAATAATACAGCGGTAGAAAATACTTTTAATGAAGGGCCAATTTTAAGGCAAAATACAGAAAACAGAATTACGTTAACTGGAACTGTTATACTGAAATTAGATGCTGGTGATAAGTTAAAACTACAAGCTGTTACAATTGAGGATATAACTTATCCAAGGGCGAGAATAGATATAGAAAAAATAGCATAAAAGCAGGTTTATTGCCTGCTTTTATAATATTATACAAATTAATCCACCACTACCTTCATTTACAATTCTTTCTAAAGTTTCTTGTAATTTTATTTGAGCATCTTCTGGCATATGAGCTAGTTTACTTTGTAAACCTTCGTTAACAAGTTCGTGTAAGCTTTTACCAAAAATATTAGATTCCCAAATCTTTTTAGGATCATTTTCAAATTCAGCTAATAAATAGTTCACTAACTCTTCGGATTGTTTTTCAGAACCTACTATTGGTGATACTTCTGTTTCTATGTCAGCTCGTATCATATGTATAGAAGGTGCTTTCGCTTTAAGTTTTACACCAAATCTGGAGCCTTGTTTGACCATTTCTGGTTCATCCAAAATTAATTCATCAATTGAAGGTGTAACAATTCCATAACCTTTGGCTTTAACTTCTTCCAAGGCAAAGGATATTTTATCATATTCTTTCTTTACGTCCGAAAATTCAGCCATTGTTTTGAATAAATCGCCATCATTAGAAATTGAAACACCAGAAATTTCTGTAAGTACACTATAGAATAGAGTTTCTTTAAGCACAATGGATATATAGACACTTCCAGTTCCAAGTTCAATTTTATCTACACAAGCCTTTTGTATAAGTTCAGAGGATGATAAGTTTTGAATACAGGTGTCAATTTGTTTTAGAATTTTAACCTTTTCAAATGCAGATTTTAAATCAGTTAATAATGTGCATTTTAAAGGATGGCTTTCATCTAGAATATCTATCCACTTTGGAAAATTAATATTAATTTGATTAATAGGAAATTCATATAAAACTTTAGAGAATATATTATTTATATCATCAAGAGTTAATTCAGAGCAATTAATACAAATTACGGTAGTTTCATACTTTACTTCCAGACTTCTAGCTAATTCTTTTGTATATTCAGAATTAGGATTTTCAGAGTTTAATACAATAACAAAGGGTTTGTTTAAAGATTTTAATTCATTTACAACACGTTCTTCTGCATTAACATAATCCTCTCTAGGAATATCTGTAAAACTACCATCTGTAGTCATTACAATACCTATTGTAGAATGTTCTTCTATTACTTTTTTTGTTCCTATTTCTGCAGCTTGTTCGAAAGGCATTTCTTCGTCAGACCAAGGTGTTTTTACCATTCTAGGCACATCATCTTCTAAATACCCTATAGCATTATTAACTAAATAACCAACACAATCTACTAATCTAGTTCTTAATTTAATATTATTGCCAATAGTTATTTCGACAGCTTCATTAGGAACAAATTTTGGTTCTGTTGTCATAATTGTTCTTCCTGAGGCACTTTGTGGTAGTTCATCTGTAGCACGTTCTTTTTTATATTCATTTTCGATATTAGGAATAACTAACAAATCCATAAAATTCTTTATAAAAGTAGACTTACCGGTTCTAACAGGACCAACAACACCAACATAGATATCACCATCTGTACGTTTTGCAATATCTTCATATACATTAATATTTTCCATTTATAAAATACCTCCTCATAGAAAATGTTTGTACTAAGTTACTTTAGTTAAATATATTAGAGGTTTGTAAAAGATATTCCACAAATTGCAAAAAATGAAGGTGAATTTATAAACATTGCAAAATAAAAAAGCATATGATAAAATAAAGCAGTGAATCGGAGGTTTAGTATGAAAGATGAAAATGTAATAGAAAATTTAAAAAAATATAATCAAACAAGAACTTTAAAAATATTAGAAAATGTAGATGAAACAATAAAAAATAAGATAATTGAACAATTAAAAGATATAAATTTTACACAATTAAAAGAATTATATAACAATATTAAAGAAGAAGCTGAAGTAGATGTTGGCGAACTAAAACCAATAAAATCACTAAATCCAGATAAAATATCTAAAAAAGAAAGAGAAACTTATGAAGAAATAGGAGCAGATGTTGTAAGAAATAAAAAATTTGCAGTAGCAACAATGTCTGGAGGTCAGGGAACTAGATTAGGATATAAGGGTGCAAAAGGAACTTTTAAAATTGATGTAGAACCAGAGCCAAAGTATTTATTCGAAATAATAGTAGATACATTACAAAGAGCAAATAAACAATACAATACTATAATTCCATGGTATATTATGACAAGCCATGAGAATAATCAAGAAATAGTAGATTTCATGGAAGAACATAATTATTTTGGATATAATAAAGAATATGTGGGATTTTTCGAACAAGGTGAATTACCATTAATAACAGAAGATGGTCAAATAATGCTAGATGAAAACTACAATATTAAAAAAGCATCAGACGGCAATGGAAGTATATTTAAGTCTATGTACATGAAAGGTGTACTAGATGATATGAAAGAAAAAGGAATAGAATGGGTATACATTGGTTCTATAGATAATGTTTTATTAAAAATGGTAGATACATTACTAATGGGAGTAGCTATTAAAGAGGGCTCACAAATTGCAACAAGATCTATATTTAAAAATACACCAAGAGAAAGAATAGGATCATTATGTATTCAAGACGGAAAAGTTAAAGTTATTGAATATTCAGAGCTTCCAGAAGATATGATAGAAGCAAAAGATGAAAACGGTGAAATTCTATTTGGCGAATCACATGTAATGTGTAATTTATTTAGTTTAAAAGCGTTAGAAAAAATAAGTTTACAAAATTTGCAATATCATAAAGCACATAAAAAATACAGCTATATAGATGAAAATGGAAAAATGATAGAACCCGAAGAACCAAATGCTTATAAATTTGAATATTTTATATTTGATTCATTTGAATTTTTTAATCAAATTTCTATTGTAAGAGGAAAAAGAGAAGAGGATTTTGCACCAGTAAAAAATAAAGAAGGTGTAGATAGTCCAGCAACAGCAAGTAAGTTATATAATGATTATTGGAGGAAACAAAATGGAAGAATGTAGAATAGAAAATTTATATAATTTAGAGCAAACTATAGCTAAAGATATTTTTGAGGGAGTTACATATCCATGGGAAGTTTTACCAAAAATAGAAGAATTTATTATAAGCTTAGGTAAAACTTTAGATAAAAATGAATATGAAGAAAAAGGAGAAAATATTTGGATTGCTAAAAGTGCTAAAGTAGCACCAACTGCTTATATAGCAGGCCCAGCAATAATCGGAAAAAATGCAGAAATAAGACATTGTGCATTTATTAGAGGAAAAGCTATTGTTGGAGAAGGTGCAGTAGTTGGTAATTCAACGGAATTAAAAAATGTAATACTGTTTAATAAAGTACAAGTTCCACATTATAATTATGTAGGTGATTCAATATTAGGATATAAATCACATATGGGAGCAGGCTCAATTACTTCTAATGTTAAATCAGATAAAAAATTAGTAATTGTAAAAAATGGCAAAGAGCAAATAGAAACAGGATTAAAAAAATTCGGTGCAATGTTAGGTGATGAAGTAGAAGTTGGATGTGGTTCTGTATTAAACCCAGGAACTGTAGTGGGAAAACATACAAATATATATCCACTATCATCAATAAGAGGAGTAGTTCCAGAACATTCTATATACAAAAACCAAAATGAGATAGTAGAAAAAATAGATTAATATGAAAAAAGAGCAAGGAATCATCCTTGCTCTTTTTTGCTATGAATATATAATTGCCAGAATATATACAAAATTAAATTATTCTAGAATTATACACTTTGAGTACCTGGAATAAAATAATCTACAACTCCATAAATTAAAGCACCAATTATTGCTGCCATCCAAGATATTGTATAACCTGCAACGAAAAATTGTGTAGCATATAATGTAGCGACTGCAAGTGCGAAACCGACAATACCTCTACCAAAGCTACTAGCATGTAAACCAGTAAATTTAGTAATTACATAGTCCATAATAGAAAGAACTATAGCAGCAATAGCTAATGTCCAAAGATTATTAATAGAGAAACCAGGAGTGAAAAATGCAGTTATAGCTAGAACTACAGCAGATGTTACTAATCTCCATAGTATTTGTCCCATGGTACTTGTAGTTGAATTTCCTTTTACATTCATTTGACTATCAGCCATAATATAAAACCTCCTTAAATTGGTTTCATAATAGTATTATTTACACAAGTTAAATAATTATTCAAAATGTATAAAAAAAAATAAAAAATGACATAATAAAATTGAAAAATTAAGTAGGTGATGTTATGTTATCAAATTTTTTTAGAGCCATAATTATATACATATTTGTTTTATTGGTTATGAGATTAATGGGAAAACGAGAAATTGGACAACTACAACCATTTGAGCTTGCTATTTCTATTATGATTGCAGATTTAGCCTCTATTCCTATGTCTGATGTTGGAACACCTATATTAAATGGATTAATTCCTATTTTAGGTTTACTGGTTATGCATTTACTAATTTCAGTTCTTAATATGAAAAGTTTAAAATTTAGAGAAGTAATATGTGGCAAACCTTCTATCTTAATTTACAGAGGAAGAATTGACGAAAAAATATTAAAAAAAGAAAGATTTACCATAAATGAATTAGAAGAAAGACTACGTTCAAATAATATTTTTAACATAGGAGATGTAGAATATGCGATATTAGAAACTAGTGGTCAAATAACAGTTATTCCAAAACCAGAAAAACGAAATGTGGTGGTAAAAGACTTTAATTTAGAACCGGAATATGAAGGAATTTCGTATGATTTAGTTATAGATGGTGTAATTATGAAAGAAAATTTAAGAAAATTAGGTAAAGATGAAAAATGGTTAGAAAAACAAGTAGCTAAATTTAAAATAAAACCTAAAGATGCTTTAGTAGTAACAATAGACGGAGAAGGGCAATTTTTCTGCCAAGCAAAAGAAAGGAAAAACAAAAATGTATAAAGAAATTATTGTGTGCATTTTAGTAGTTATTTTAATATTTAGTATGGATTTACTAAGTAATAATTATACGAAAAAAGTATTTTTTAGTATAAATGACAGTTTAGGAAATTTAAGAAATGAAATGTTAAAAGAAGATAAAGATGTAAATAAAATAAATGACGAAATAACAAAAGTAGAACAAGAATGGAATTCAAAATTAAACCTGTTATCTTGTTATATAGAACATAACGAATTAGAAAAAGTAGCAAGACAACTAACATTAATTAAAGGAAATATAGATGTAGAAGAATATAACCAAGCTGTACCACAACTTGATGACTGTGTGTATGTGATAAATCATATAAAAGATAAAGAAAGTTTATTAATAAGGAATTTGTTTTAGAAATTTTGGGGTTTTGAGGACGTTTTTTCCAAATCGGGATTTTGGGGACGTTCCTTAAATCCCGATTTTTTTGCTGTAAAGCTCTTGACATTTACACTAAAATAGTGTAAAGTATAATAGCATTACAAAAAGAGAAGGTGTAATGATGGAAAAAAATATAGAAATAAGTATATTATCTCAAATTTATAAAAACACTTTAACAGAAAAACAATTCGAGATATTAGATGAATATTATAACAATGATTTTTCTTTATCGGAAATTGCAGAAAATTATAATATTACAAGGCAAGCAGTAAGGGATAATATAAAAAGTGGAGAAACAAAATTATATGATTTAGAAAATAAATTAGGTCTTATGAAGAAAATGCAAAAACAAGAAGAACTAGTTAATAGGATTATTTCTAAATTGGATAGTTTAAATATAAAAGATAAGAAAACTTTAGAATCAATAAAAAAGGATTTAAAAAAATTAATTTAAAGTAAGGAGGAAATAATGGCTTTCGAAGGATTATCTTCTAAATTACAGAGTATAACAAATAAATTTAAAGGTAAAGTAAGAGTTACAGAAGCTGACTTAAAAGATATGCTAAGAGAAGTTAAACTTGCATTACTAGAGGCAGATGTTAACTATAAAATAGTAAAAGAATTTATAGCTGTAATTCAAGAAAAAGCTTTGGGCCAAGATGTTTTAAAATCATTAACACCTGGCCAACAAGTTATAAAAATAGTTAAAGATGAACTTGTAGAATTATTAGGAGGAACAGAAAGTAAAATTACATTTTTACCAAATGCTCCAACAGTAATAATGTTAATTGGTTTGCAAGGTTCTGGTAAAACTACAACAGCAGGTAAACTTGCAAATGTATTAAGAAAACAAGGTAAAAAACCATTACTAGTTGCGTGTGATGTTTATAGGCCAGCAGCTATAAAGCAACTTCAAGTTGTTGGTAAACAATTAAACATTCCAGTATTTAGTGATGAAACTTCTAAAAATGTAGTAAATATAGCTAAAAGATCAATAGACGAAGCAATAAAAAAACTAAATGATGTAATAATACTAGATACTGCAGGTAGACTTCAAATAGATGAAGACTTAATGCAAGAATTACAAAATATAAAACAAAATGTAAGACCACAAGAAATCTTATTAGTAGTAGATAGTATGACAGGTCAAGATGCTGTAAATGTGGCAACAACATTTAACGAAAAAGTAGGAATAGATGGAATAATCTTAACTAAGTTAGATGGTGATACACGTGGTGGTGCAGCATTATCAGTAAAAAAAGTAACAGGCAAACCAATAAAATATATAGCAACAGGAGAAAAATTAAGTGACATAGAACCATTCCATCCAGACAGAATGGCATCAAGAATTTTAGGAATGGGAGATGTACTTTCTATAATAGAAAAAGCTGAAGAATCATTTAGCGAAGAAGAAGCTAAGAAAATGGAAGAACAATTAAGAAAGCAAAGTTTCGATTTAAATGATTATTTAGCACAACTAAGACAAGTAAAGAAAATGGGTTCTTTCTCATCTTTATTAAAAATGATTCCGGGAATGAATCAACTAAAAAATATTAAAGTAGATGATAAAGAATTTGATAAAATAGAAGCTATTATTTGTTCAATGACAACTGGAGAAAGAAGAAATCCAAAACTTTTAAATGCAAGTAGAAGAAAAAGAATTGCAAATGGTAGTGGAACATCAGTACAAGAAATTAATAGATTCATGACTTCATTCGAAACAACACAAAAAATGATGAAAAAAATTAAGTCAGGTAAAGGAATGAGGAACATGATGAAAAACTTAAATATGAATGACTTAAAAGATTTTAAAATGTAGATTATTAATAATAATTAATAATAGATTACTTAGATTTTTAGGAGGTGAAATAAATGGTAAAAATAAGACTACAAAGAGAAGGAAAGAAAAAAGCACCTTTTTATCATATAGTAGTAGCAGACTCTAGAAGTCCAAGAGATGGAAAAGTTATAGCTAAAGTAGGAACATATGACCCAATGACAAAACCATCAACAATAGTTTTAGACAAAGAAGCTGTTGCAACATGGATTAAAAATGGAGCAAAACCTACAGATACAGTTAAAAAATTAATAGACTTAGCAAACAATGATTAATGACAGGAGGATAAACAAATGAAAGAAGTTTTAGAAATAATGATAAAAAATTTAGTAGATAATGCAGATGCAGTATCTATAAAAGAATTAAATGGTGAAAAATCAGTTGTATACGAAGTAAAAGTTGCTGAAGATGATATGGGTAAAGTTATAGGAAAACAAGGTAGAGTAGCAAGAGCAGTAAGAGCTATAATGAAATCTGTAGCATCAAAGGAAAACAAAAAAGTTACAATTGAATTCATTAACTAAAAGGGGTTAATATGGAATATATAGAGATTGGACAAATTGTTAATACAAATGGCTTAAAGGGTGTTGTAAAAGTAAATCCTTTTACAGATGATATTAGCAAATTTGAAGATTTAAAGTATGTATATATACAATTAAAAAATGAACTTAAAAAAGTTAAAATAGAACAGGTAAGATATAATAAAAATCAAGTCTTACTAAAACTTGAAGGAATAGATTCTATAGAAGAAGCAGAAAAATATAGAAATTTTTATTTGAAGACAGAAAAAGAAAGTCAAGAAGACTTAGGAGAAGATACATATTATATTGTAGATTTAATAGGTCTTGATGTTTATTCAGATAAAAATGAATATTTAGGTAAAATAGAAGATGTATTTCCAACTGGTAGTAATGATGTATATGTAGTAAAAGACAATCTCGGAAAACAAATATTAATTCCTGCTATAGCAGATGTTGTAAAAGAAGTTGATTTAAAAAATAAGAAAATGACAATTAATCTTATTCCAGGTTTGATATAGGAGGAAGAATGAAATTTAATGTTTTAACTCTTTTCCCAGAAATGTTTTCAGCATTAGATGAAAGTATTATTGGGAGGGGAAAAGAAAAGGGACTAATAGATATTAATTTAATAAATATTAGAGATTTTTCTAAAAATAAGCATAAAAAAGTAGATGATACTCCTTATGGTGGTGGTGCTGGAATGGTTATGGAACCAACAGTTGTATATGATGCATATTGTTCTGTTAAAGAACCAAATGTTAAAGTTATATATATGTCACCACAAGGAAAGACTTTAAATCAACAAATGGTACAAGATCTGGCTAAAGAAGAAAATATCATATTACTTTGTGGACATTATGAAGGTATTGACCAAAGAGTAATTGATGAAATTGTAGATGAGGAAATTTCTATTGGTGATTATGTATTAACTGGTGGGGAACTACCAGCGATGGTTTTGATAGATAGTGTTAGTAGATATGTAGAAGGAGTTCTAAAAGAGGATTCTGTACAAGAAGAATCTTTTACAGATGGATTGCTAGAATATCCACAATATACTAGACCAGAAGTATTTTTAGGTAAAAGAGTTCCAGAAGTATTGCTTTCTGGACATCATGAAAATATTAAAAAATGGCGAAGAAATCAGTCAATAATAAATACATATTTAAAAAGACCAGATTTATTAAAAGAAATTAAATTATCTGATAAAGAACAAAAAATGTTAAGTGAATATAAAAATTTAAAAGAAGGAGGAAGTAAATAATGGATATCATTAAATCAATAGAGCATGAGCATCTAAAAGAGAAGATACCAGTTCTTAAGGTTGGAAATACTGTAAGAGTTCACCAAAGAATAAAAGAAGGAAATAGAGAAAGAATCCAAGTATTTGAAGGAATTATTATTAAAAAACAAGGTGGAGGACTAAATGCTACATTCACAGTTAGAAGAATAGCTTCTGGTGTTGGTGTAGAAAAAACATTCTTAATTCATTCACCATTAGTAGAAAAAGTAGAATTAGTAAGAGTAGGTAAAGCAAGAAGAGCTAAATTATACTACTTAAGAGACAGAGTTGGTAAAGCTGCTAAGACTAAAGAACAAATTGGTGCAAGAATTGAAGATAAAGAAATTACAGTAAAAGCAACTATAGAAGAAGAACCAGTAGTAGAAGAAAAAGTTGAAGCTCCAGTAGAAGAAGCTAAAACAGTTGAAACAGAAGCTACACCTGTAGAAGAAGTTAAAACTGAAGAAGCTCCAAAAGCTGAAGAACCAGCTAAAGAAGAAGTAAAAGAAGATGCTACTGAAGAAACAAAGAAAGATGAATAATAATTTTAAAAAATAATCTGTTATATCTTGACAGATTATTTTTTTTGATTTATCATATGAATAAGTAATCATATGAACACTTGCTCATATGATGTAAGAGGAGGTAAACATGGAAGAAGAAAAATTAGTGTGTGCAGAAAACTGTCCACATTTAAATAAAATAAACAAAGTTAAATCACTTGAACCAAAGGCTGATGAATATCAAAAATTATCTAATATGTTTAAACTATTTTCAGATGAAACTAGATTAAAAATAATTTGTAGCTTATTAAAAGAAGAATTATGTGTTTGTGATTTATGCGAATTGTTGGGCTTAAATCAATCACAAGTTTCTCATCAATTACAGCTTTTAAGAAATAGTAAATTAGTAAAATTTAGAAGAGAAGGAAAGCAAATCTTTTACAGCTTAGATGATGAGCACGTAGAACTTATTATACAAATGGCATTAGATCATATTTTAGAGGAGGAAGAAAAAAATGGCATGTTGTAATCATAACCATGGAAAATGTGAAGTGAAAGAAAGAAACAAAAGCAAAATTATTTTGTATATACTTTCATTAGTTCTATTCGGAATTGGATTTATTCCTGCTTTAGCAGAATATAAAATTTGGATATATTTAGTAGCAGTATTGCTTGCAGGCTATGATTTATTAATAGAAGGAATAAAAAACTTATTTAAGTTTAATTTTGAAGAGAGTACATTAATGACAATAGCTATAATTGGAGCATTCATAAAAGGTGATTATCCAGAAAGCTGTTTAGTAGTATTATTATTCAAATTAGGTGAATTTTTAGAAGAATTTGCAGAAGAAAAATCTAATAAAAATATAGAAGATATTACTAAAATTAAAGCTAATAATGCTAATTTAGTTGAAGGTGACAATGTAAATGTTGTTAAAGTGGAAAATGTAAAAATAGGAGACATATTACTTGTAAAACCTGGCGAAAAGATTCCTGTCGACGGAATAGTGACAGCTGGTACATCTCAAATAGATACATCACCAATTACAGGTGAGAGTAAACCTGTTAGAGTAGAAGAAAATAATGAGGTTGTTTCTGGAAGTATAAACTTAAATAGTGCAATTTATATTAAAGCAGAAAAAGAATATAAAGATTCTATGGCTTCACAAATAATTGATTTAGTATATGAAGCAACAAATAATAAAGGAAAGACAGAAAAGTTTATTACTAAATTCTCTAAAGTATATACACCTATTGTAATAGTAATTGCAATTTTATTAGTAATAGTTCCATTAATATTAGGTGCAGATATGGACAAATGGATAGATATAGCTTTATTCTTCTTAGTAGCATCTTGTCCATGTAGTTTAGTAATTTCTATACCATTATCATTCTTCTCTTGTATAGGTGCAATTTCTAAAAAAGGAATGATTATAAAAGGAACAAAACATATAGAGAATTTATCAAAAACAGATATAATTGCATTTGATAAAACAGGTACATTAACTACAGGAAAAATGGTTATAGATAAATTAGAAGCAACAAAAATTCCAGAAAATGAAATGTTAGAATATATTTATAGTATAGAAAGTTTATCTAATCATCCTATTGCAACAGCAGTTGCAAATTATAAAAAAGATATAGAGAAATTAGAAGTAAAAGATTATATAGAATATTCTGGCCATGGCTTATATGGAGTTATAAACGGAAAAGAAATTTTATTCGGAAATAAAAAACTAATGGAAAAATACGATGTAGATACAGCAGAATATGTTGATAATACTATTACACTTGCAGTGGATAAACAAATTGTAGGATATATAACATTAAAAGAAGAATTAAGAGAAAATGTGGAAAATATATTAGATAATTTAAAAGAGGCAGGAGTAAAAGATGTTGCAATATTAACGGGTGACAACAAAAAAGCTGCTAAAAATATTGCAGACAAATTAAAAATATCACAAGTATATGCAGAATTATTACCACAAGAAAAATTAAATAAAGTAAAAGAATTACAAGCAGATAAGAATAAAGTAACATTTTTAGGTGATGGAATAAATGATAGTCCAGTAATTGCAACAGCAGATTTTGGAATGAGTATGGGAACAGGCTCAGAAATTGCAAACAATACAGCAGATGGAATTTTAATATCTAATGATATTGCAAGCTTGCCAACAATAATAAGAATTGCTAAAAAAACAATGAGGATAGTAAAATTTAATATAACATTTTCATTACTTGCAAAACTTGTTGTATTAATTGTAGGCTTATTTGGAACAGCACCAATATGGCTTGCAGTACTAGCTGATACAGGTGTTACATTACTTACAGTATTAAATGCATTAAGAATATTAAGAAAATAGAAGATAGGGATTGATAGGGATTTGGGGACGTTGTTAAAATCCCGGATAAATCCGGGATTTTAACGTAGGCTATTTTATAGTGGATTAAAATAGCTTGTTTTTTTATTAGGGAAAAAAACAACGTCCCCATTTCCCTGTTTCCATTTCACTGTTGAAAAAAATGGATTTTGCTGATATAATAGCGATTAAATGTAAGAGAGAGGAAGAAAAATGAAAGTAGCATTTTATACATTAGGTTGTAAAGTAAATCAATATGAAACAAATGGAATGATTCAGGCTTTTTTAGAAAAGGGATATGAATTAGTTGATTTTTCAGAAAAAGCAGATATTTATATAATAAATACTTGTACAGTAACCAGCATTTCAGATAAAAAATCAAGACAAATGATTAGAAGAACAAAACAATTAAATCCAGATGCAATTGTAGTAGCGGTAGGTTGTTATGCACAAGTAGCGGCAGATAAATTAGAAGAAATAAAAGATATAGATTTAATATTAGGGATAAGTGAAAAAACAGAAATAGTTAAATATGTAGAAGAGGCATTAGCCAATAAACAACCACAAGAACATATATCAGATGTAATGCATCAAAAAGAATTTGTTGATTTTGGAAGTGTGAATTATACAGACAAAAATAGAGTAGCAATAAAAGTTCAAGATGGATGTAACCAATTTTGTACATATTGTATAATTCCATATGCAAGGGGACGTATACGTAGCAGAAAGATAGAAAGTGTAAAAGAAGAGGTTATAGAACTAGCTAAAAATGGAATTAAGGAAGTAGTAGTTACAGGAATTCATGTTGCATCATACGGAAAAGACTTGGAAGAAGATATTGGCTTAATAGATTTATTAGAAGAAATAAATAAGATAGATGGCATAGAAAGAATTCGTTTAAGTTCATTAGAACCAACATTAATTACAGAAGACTTTGTTAATAGATTAAGCAAATTAAATAAAATTTGTGATCATTTTCATTTGTCATTACAAAGTGGTTGTGACGAAACTTTAAAAAGAATGAATAGGCACTATACTACCGCAGAATTTAAAAAAGCAACTGAATTGTTAAGAAAAGCATATCCAAACGTTGCATTAACTACAGATATAATTGTTGGATTCCCTGGTGAAACCGATGAAGAATTTAATACTACTTATGAGTTTTTAAAAGGTATTAATTTTTATAAAATGCATGTATTTAAATATTCACCAAGGCATGGAACAAAAGCTGAAAAAATGCCAAATCAAGTTGATGGAAATATAAAAGAAGAAAGAAGTAGAAAATTAATAGAATTATCTGATAAAAATGAAAAAGATCAAAATAAAAAATATATAAATACTAATTTAAAAGTGTTAATAGAAGAATTCGAAGATGGTTACTATAAAGGTCACACTACAAACTATATAATGGTAAAAATTAAAGAAAATGCAGAAAATTTGCAAAATAAAATAGTTACAGCCAAAATTATAGGCGATGAAGGGATAGATTTAATTGGAAAATTAGAAGAAGCCTATTGATAAAAAGAAAGAATTATAGTAAACTAAAAAAGAAGTTATACAAAGGAGAAAGCAATGGAAGAAAAAGATCCAAATAAATTTTATTTAGTTGTCAAAGTAAGTAGATGGACTAAAATTAGGAATTTCTTTATTTTAAAATTTAAAAGAAATAGGAGATATGTTAATGAATAAGACTAAAAGAAAAATATTTGAGACAGCTATGCAATTATTTGCAGATAAAGGATATGAAGCTACAAGTATAGAAGAAATTACTGCTACAGTAGGGGTTGCAAAAGGTACTTTGTATTATCACTTTTCTAGCAAAGAAGAAATATTTAATTTCTTAGTAGAAGAAGGTATGAAACTTTTAAAAAATAGTATTCAAATAAAAACAGACAAAGTTTCTAGCTATATAGATAAAATAAGGGCAATAATTTTAATACAAATTAAAGTAATAGTAAAATATGAAAGTCTAATTACAATAATTATTAGCCAAATGTGGGGTAAAGAAGAAAGAAATAAAAGAAGTAGACAATATGTATTTGAATATTTAAATATAGTAGAAAAAATTGTTAGGGAAGGAATAGAAAAAGGAGAAATTATAGATAGAGATCCAGAAGTTATTGCTTCCGAAATATTTAGTCTTACTAGTTCTTGTTTAATATATAAATTAAAAACAGAAAAGAATTTAGATATTCAATCAATGTATAAGGAAATTGAAAAGATAGCTATATCAGGTATAATGAAGTAATATTACACAAATATTACACAAATATTACGAAAATGAAATAAATAATTAAAGGTAATATTATTGTAGAATTATGAAGAAAGATGTATAATAAACTTAGTTTTTGGAATTTACGTATGATGAAGGAGGGAATTTACATGTCTAGATCTGGCATAGTAAATGTTAGAATGGTAATAACTGAGGAGAAGATATTATCAAATATAGAAAAAGTACATAAAATGATTAATCCTAAGAGTAAGAAACAAATCATTCAATTAGATGATGATACTTATTTTAAGGATTTAGTAGAAGCTATAAAAACATATTTGGTAGAGTATCCAAAGAAACAAAATTTCCCTGCAAGTGTTTATAATGCTGCTTTTAATTTAGTTGAATTTGCTACAAGCCAATTTGAAGATAATACTAAACAAATAGAATCTTTAATAAGACAAAGAGAATTGAATATAAGTTTAGGTGGAAAATTAAAAGAACTTTTAAAGAAGGTTGAAACAAAAGAGAAAAATTGGAAAGAAGCAGTAAAAGAGGCTCAAGACGATTTTGATGAAGATATAATAAATACTTTATTAATTATAGGAAGAAGTAGAAGCAAAGAAACAGATCATTATAAAGATGCTTTAAAACTATTAAAAGCAAGAATATCTAATTTGGAATCAAACTTACATATTGAAATAGATATGGAAAGAATAGAAGACAGATCAAAAGCATTAAGTTATATTGGTCTTGAAATAGCAGATGCATTAAAAGAAATACCAGCACCTGCAGAAGAAGTAGTAGAAGAACAAGTAGAACCTATTGTAGAGCCAATTCAAAAAGCTAAGAAAGTAAAAGCAAAGAAAGAAAAGAAAGTTAATGTTGCTGCAATTGCTGAACCATCAAATGTAGAGAAAGTAGAGCAACCAAAAGTAGAAACAATTCAAAAAGTGGAAGAACCACAAGAAGAGCAATATGTATCAGAAACATTTGAGGCAAAACCAAGCTTATGGCAAAGATTTAAAAATAGCAAATTTGTAAGAACAATTAAATATATTATGAGTATAAGAGTAGTTCTTGAAGTTCCAGCACTTCCAGAAGGAAAAACAGAAAACTAAATTGTGATAAAATACTATATTGCCTAATAAATAGGTAATATAGTATTTTTGAATATAGATGAAATATTTTTAGTAAAAAAATAAAAAAATAGTAAAAAAAGTATTGACATATTATATTAAAAATAGTATACTAAATTTCGTCGACAGGCTCCCTTAGCTCAGTTGGTCAGAGCAACCGGCTCATAACCGGTGGGTCCAAGGTTCAAATCCTTGAGGGAGCACCATTTTTTAATTTAATAACATGGGTAGGTGGCCGAGTGGCTAAAGGCGGCAGACTGTGGTCTTTGGTTTATCAAAAACCTAAACTTGCAGCTCATATAAGTGATTATATGATGAACACCGGGCTAATTCGGGGAACTCTTAACAGTAAGGCTGATGACAATCCCGAGCTAGGAAAGAAATTTCCGAGTGTAGAGACTTTATACCTGGTATCTTAATTTTAAGATAAAGAGAAAGTCCAGACTACAAACATGTATATGGTAGTGAAAACTATAGTAGTAAGAAATCTGTTCTCATTTGAGTACGATGGTTCGAATCCATCCCTGCCCACCAATAAAGTACAAGCTAAACTTGTATTTTATTTTTAAAACCAAAAGCAAACAAAAGTTCGAAGGAGCGTAATGAAATTTTCTTCTAATAAGGAAAAAGGAAATTCAGGATTGGGAATGGCAATAGCATATTTTTCAAGTAACGGATATGTTGTATCTATTCCTTTAAATGATACACAAGATTATGATTTAGTTATAGAAAAAGATGGAAAGTTAGCTAAAGTACAAGTAAAGGCTACAGGGTGTAAAACTAAAAATAACATATATCAACTTTCGTTAAAAAGTTGTGGAGGAACAAAAGGAAAAGAATATAAAACGTTAATAAATACTAATATAGATTATCTATTTATACTAAATGCAGATTTAAAGATGTATGTAATTCCAAAAAATGAAATTAAAAATAAAAGTACAATAAATTTAGGTGAAAAGATGAATAGATTTATTGTAGAGTTTTAATGTATAGAATGGAGGGGCAAAGATATTTTATATCTAGTCTCTTCATTTCTTTGTTAATTTAAGGTATAATAATTAATAGACGTAAAAAGAAAGGTAGAAAAATGTTAGAAGAATTAAAAGAATGTAAACTATGTCCACATATGTGCAAAATAAATAGATTAGAAGGAAGAGTAGGAAGATGCAAAGCCACAGATAAATTAAAAATATCATTAGTATCATTACATCACTTTGAAGAACCATGTATAAGTGGTACAAATGGTTCTGGAACAATATTCTTCTCAAACTGTAATTTTAATTGTGTATTTTGCCAGAACTATAAAATAAGTCAAGAAGGAATGGGGCAAGAAGTAGATATAGATTTTTTAGCAAAAAGCATGATAGAACAGCAGGAAAAAGGTGCACATAATATAAATTTAGTAACACCAGTAATGTATGTTTATCATATTATAGAAGCAATCAAACTAGCAAAAACAAAGGGATTAAAAATACCAATAATATATAATTCAAATGGATATGAGAACATAGAAACGTTAAGATTATTAGAAGGATATATTGATGTATATTTACCAGATTTTAAATATGCCAATAATGAATTAGGCAGAAAATATTCAAATATAAATAATTATTTTGAAGTAACATCAAAAGCAATAACAGAAATGTATAAGCAAGTGGGACCTCCACAATTAGATGAAAACGGAATAATAAAAAGAGGTTTAATAATAAGACATTTAATTCTGCCAAACGAGATAGAAAACAGCAAAAATGTATTAAAATGGATTGTAGATAACATAGGAAAAGAAGTTTATGTAAGTATTATGGCACAATACTTTCCAACATATAAAGCAAAGAAAATAAAAGAACTAAATAGGAAAATAAATAATGAAGAATATAAACAAATAGAAGATTATATATATGAAATTGGGATAGAAAATGGATATATGCAAGATTTAGGCGACCATGAAGAAGAATATGTGCCAGATTTTAAGAATAGTTTGACTTAAATAATAATATAATATAAAATATTATGCAGTAAAAACGAAAGGAAGAATGCTATGAAAATAACATATAAAGATAAAACTATGGAGATACAAGAGCCACAAAAAGTAATTGATGTGTTTAAGAAAGAATGTAATGAGCATGTAATTGCATGTATTTGTAATAATCAAATACAATCATTAAATCATGTATTAAAAGAAGATACCAACATAAAATTTATTGATATATCAGATAAAGATGGGCTTAGAATTTATATAAGAGGATTAAGTTATATAATGGCAAAAGCATTTTCAGAAGTATATCCAAAGGCCTTATTAACTGTAGATTATCAATTATCAAATTCTATGTTTTTTGAAATTGATAATATGAAAGTTACAGATGAAATGTTAGAGGCAGTAAGTAATAGAATGAATGAAATAGTTCAAGAAGACTTACCAATTACAAAAGTTATAATGACTAAAGAAGAGGCAGATGAATTTTACGAAAAAAATAAAACGTTAAAAGGTATTTTGCAAAAAGATATAAAAGAAAGAGACCATGTTACTTTATATTATTGTGAAGACTATTATAACTATTTTTATGGTGTTATGCCAATATCTACAAAATATATGAAAATATTTAAATTAGAAAAATATAAACATGGTTTTATTATTAGATATCCAAATAGAAGAGATATAACAAAATTACAACCATTTGTAGATAATCCAAAATTATTATCAGCACTTCAAGATTACGAGAATATACATAGATTATTAGATATAAATACATTATATAAATTAAATACAAAAGTTCAAAATGGTGAAGCAAAACATATTGTTCTATTAGATGAAGCTTTGCACGAGAAAAAGATTTCTCAAATAGCAGATAAAATAGCACAAAATAGAAATGCAAAGGTTATTTTAATTGCAGGTCCATCTTCTTCTGGTAAAACTACTTTTGCACAAAGGTTAGGTTTACAACTAGAGCTAAATGGATTAAGACCAGTTACAATATCAGTTGATAACTATTTTGTAGAAAGAGAAGATACTCCAAAAGATGAAAAAGGAAATTATGATTTTGAAGATATAAATGCTATAGATATGAACTTATTTAATAACCAAATTTTAAGTTTATTAAATGGTGAAGAAGTAGAAACACCATCATTTAATTTTCATACAGGGCATAAAGAGTATAGAGGAGATAAATTAAAATTAAACAAAAATGATGTACTTGTAATAGAAGGAATACATTGTTTAAATGATAAGTTAACAGCAAGTATTCCAAAAGAAAATAAGTTTAAAATATATATTAGTGCATTAACGGTACTAAATATTGATTATTTTAATAGAATATCAACAACAGATTCAAGATTAATAAGAAGAATAGTAAGAGACTATCAATTCAGAGGATATTCTGCGCTTCATACTTTAAGAATGTGGCCATCAGTAAATAGAGGGGAGCAAAAGAATATATTCCCTTATCAAGAGCAAGCAGATGTTATGTTTAATACTTCTTTGGTATATGAGATGTCAGTATTAAAAACAATGGCATTACCACTACTAAAGGAAATTGATAGTTCTGAGCCAGAATATTCAGAAGCAAAAAGATTATGCGAAATTCTACAATATTTTGAGGAAATACCAAAAGATTTAATACCAACAAATTCTTTATTAAGGGAATTTTTAGGAAATGGAGATTTTAAATACTAGGAGTTAATTATGTTAAAAGATAGCAAATTTACAGAAATAGATGAAGAATTTATTTGCGAACACTGTGGAAAATTAGTGCCAAAATTAGAATATTCTTGCAGAAATCATTGTCCATATTGTTTGTATTCTAAACATGTAGATATAAATCCAGGAGATAGAGCAGAAAAATGCCATGGAAGTTTAAAACCAATTGGGATAGAATTAAATTCTAAAAAGGGTTATGTAATTATATTTAGATGCGAAAAATGTGGAGCTATTAGGAAAAATAAAGCTGCAAAAGATGATAATATGGAATTAATTATTAAATTGAGTAGTAATCCGATATAAATTAAAGCAGGCAGACACCATAAAAAGTGTCTGTCTGTTGGCGTTGTATGTATTTACTAAATATATTTTTTATAGGAAAGATTTTCATATGTCAAAGGCTTCTTAAATGCAAAACAGGGAAAAAAGGAACATCCCCAAATCCCGGAATGTCCCTAAATCCCTAAATTTCTCTATTTAAATTACCATTTGTATACATATTTCCCTCTAATCTATTTCCTTTTGAAACTGTATTTATAACTTTATTAATCTCATCAATATTTTCATCTAAAATATTAATTCTACATGATTTTACATTGAAATCTTTTGTTTCAATAGATGTGATTCTACTATTAAAAACAGTTGTAATAGTTTGAATATTATCAGGAATAAATCTAAATTCAAAACCTAATCTATCAACCAAAGCATATTTTTTAGAAGTATCAAAACATTTTTTATCACAATTTGGATAGCATTTATTTGATTTACCTAAAAAACAGTAATTTGTATTCATTACCGGAAGTTTTCCATATGCAAATACTTCTATATTATCGCCATAAGAATTACAAAGTGATGAGATATTAGTTTTATTTAGTTCTGGAGAAATTTCTATTAAATCAATGTCATAATCAAGTAACTCTTTTATAGTATTATCATTAAAAACATTTAAAGTATAATTTGATATTAATTTTAATTTGTTGCCATATTGCTCTTTAATAAATTTTAAATATTCAACATTTCCTATATTAGAAAAAACAATACCTTTAACATCAAAGTTTTCTATAGCAGCTCTTAAATAATTTGCTAATAAATTCTTATAGTTACCACGAATAATAATTGGCATATATACATAGATATCAGCTTTTTTAGCAATTGTATTAATAATCTCAAAATATTTATTATTATAAAAATATTTTAAAGGGATATATGCGTTACTAAAATTATTAAGCTTTGTATAATCTAATGTGTCATCCAGAATATTAAAACAAACTGATATACCCTTTTGTGTAATTTGTGGTGCAACACTGTTAGCTGGAGAATATTTTATATCTAAATTTCTTTTGAATTTTTCTATAGCGGTAGTTTCTATATTAGCTAAAGCTTGTCTTCTAAGCTCATTTATAATACTTATATTAGGTATAAATAAATTCGGGTCTAGCTGAACATTAATATCGTTAAATTCGAATTGTGTATTAGAAGTCTTTTTTAATTGTGTAATAATTCTTTCTATATCTAAAGGTTTATTAATTGCTTGAACAGGCATGCTTTCAGACTTTTCAGTAACAGTAATATTATTATATATACTGTCATTATTATTAATAGTAGAAACTTTTAATACAATTGGTTCGCCTTCTTTTATTATAATATTTGCATTTAAGTAAGTCTTGATATTTTCAGTGTTTGTAAAAGAAGAATTTGCAGTAGTAAATAAACTTTTACTTGTTAATTTATATATTTTTGCCCCAATAGATATTTTTCCTTTCATTCTACCAATAGTAACTTTGTCACCTGCATCTGCTGAAGCCAGATTTAGTCCATTTTTCATTAACTCAGAAACAGTATATTTTTTATGATCATTATCAAATGAAATAATATCTCCAATGGAAAGACTATTTTTTAATGTAAAAGACACATATCCTTTATGTGCATAATAATTAGAAATATTACCTATATATATCCCAGCATTATTAGGTTTTTCTGGATAAACAAAATCAGTATTAGGAGAGTTCTTAAGATGACCAGATGAAAAACCTCCTCTATTAAACACTTGAAGTAAATCATCTACATCTTTTTGATCTATTTCGTAATCTTCTTTATTTATGTATTTATCTATATATTTACGGTAAATTCTTGTAACTGTAGCAACATATTCTGGCTTTTTCATTCTACCTTCTATTTTAAAGCAAGTAACCCCAGCATCAATTAGATTTGGAATAAATTCTAACCCACATAAATCTTTAGGACTCATTAAATATTTAAATGAAGAATCTATACCTTTTACTTTATAAGGCAACCTACATGGTTGGGCACATTTTCCTCTGTTACCAGAACGACCGCCTATCATGCTAGACATTAAACATTGTCCAGAATAAGAAAGACACAAAGCACCATGAATAAATACTTCTGTTTCTATATTAGTTTTATGACAAATATCATATATTTCAGAAATAGGCAATTCTCTAGAAAGAACAGCTCTTTTAAAGCCAAATTTTTCTAAAGTTTGCACACATTCTAAATTGTGAATAGTCATTTGAGTACTACCATGAACATCAAGGTCAGGAAAATTTTTAATTAGATAACGTGCAAGTCCAAAATCTTGCACGATAATTGCATCTATACCACAATTATAAGCATGTGTTGCAAGTTTTATTGCATCTTCAAATTCATTATCTGTAATTAGTGTATTTAATGTTAAATGTGTTTTTACATTTCTTAGTTTTGCATAATTAATTGCCATTTCTAAGGCTTCATTATCAAAGTTGTTAGCAAAAGCACGGGCGCTAAAAGAGCTTGCACCAAAATATACACTATCTGCACCATTCTGAACAGCAGCTTTTAAACATTCAAAATCTCCTGCAGGAGCAAGTAGTTCCAAAAAAATCACCTCTTTATTTTTTATATCCATACATATTGTAACATAAAAAATAAAATTCGCATAATATATCATATAAAAAAGTGGCTTCTTCAAATGTGCAGATGCTCTGCAATTGCACGGGCTAGGGACTTAACTTTTTTATTACACAATAAAAAAACAAGTTTAAGTTTACTAAAACAAAGATAGGAGGGAAGAGAATGCAGGAAGATAGAGGATCAAATTGTGGATGTAATAATGGTGGATTATTTGGAAATATGTGTTGTGGATGTGGAGATAGCGAAATATTATTCTTTATAATCATATTCTTATTGCTATTTACAAGCTTTGGAAATTCAAGATGTTGCTAAATTTTAAAAATTACTTAATTAAAATCCTATATAACATATCTAGTTACTTCCCCTATTTAAATGTTTAAATAGGGGAAAAATACTTGTAAAAAAAAGATAGTTAGTGTAAAATATGAAAATGAAAATAGATATACATTGGAGGAATTAAATTGAGATTTTTAGATATGAATAGTGAAGAAGATAGACAAAAATACACTGAATTTTTGGAACATCATGAGAGATGTAATTTTCAACAATCTTTAGAATGGGGAAAAGTTAAAAATTTTTGGAAAAATGAAGTTATTTTAGCTGAAGATGAGAATAATAATATAATAGGTTCATTAAGTGTCTTACTTAGAAAAATACCAATTTTCGGATATTTAATGTATTCATCAAGAGGACCGGTTTGCGATATTCACGATGAAAAAGTTTTAAAACAATTAACAGATGGAGCAAAAGAATTAGCTAAGAAATATCATGCAATGGTATTAAAAATAGAACCAGATATAAAAAGTGATGATAAAGAATTTAGAGATATAGTAACAAAATTAGGTTATAAAATAAAAGATGATGCAAAAGATTTTAGAGACGAAATTCAACCTAGATATGTATTTAGATTAGATATAAAGGGAAAAACAGAAGATGAAATATTTAAAGCGTTTCATTCAAAAACAAGATATAATGTAAGATTAGCAGGAAGAAAAGGAGTTACTGTAAAAGAGGGAAATAGAGAAGATTTAAAAGATTTCCATAGAATAATGATAGAGACAGGTAAAAGAGATGGGTTTATGATAAGACCATTAGAATACTTCGAGCAAATGTATGATGCATTAGCACCAGAACATATGAAAGTATTAATGGCATATTATGATGGCAAACCAATTTCAGGAGTTATACCTATTATGTATGGTAATAAAACTTGGTATTTATATGGGGCAAGCAGTAATGAACACAGAAATTTAATGCCAAATTATTTATTACAATGGGAAATGATAAAACTTGCAATTTCTAGAGGTGATGATATATACGACTTAAGAGGAGTTTCAGGAGTTGTAGACGAGAATCATCCTCAATATGGGTTATATAGATTTAAACAAGGTTTTGGTGCAGAGTTCACAGAATTTATAGGAGAACTTCACATGGATTACTCACCAGTAAGATATAAATTATATAAAATATCAGAAACTGTGTTTAAAAGAGTTAGAAGCCTTTTAATGAATAGACATAAAAAATAATGATAGGCTTTGAAATTTAGGAACAGAGATTAAAGTTCATAAGAGGAGAAAAGATGGGCATTTTAGTTATAGAAAAGCAAGATTTAAAGCATAATATAAAACAGATAAAAGAATATGCAAAAAGCGTTAATGACAAATTAAAAATAATAGCAATTGTAAAATCTAATGGTTATGGTTTGGGGTTAAACGAATATGCAAATTTTTTAATAGATAATGGAATAGATTATTTAGCTGTTGCAAGTACAGACGAAGCCATAAAATTACGTGAAGCTGGAATAAAAGAAGATATTTTAATGATGTCATCTACAGCAATAGAACAAGAACTGGAGGATATGGTAAAAAATAATATTACTATAACAATAGGAAGTTCAGAAGCAAAAGATGCATTAATTAAAATTATAAAAGTGATAAATAAAACGCCTAAAGTTCATATAAAAATAGATACAGGTTTCGGAAGATATGGATATTTATATACTGATACAGAAACCATACTAAAAGATATAAAGGAATTACAAAAATTTTCAACAATTGAAGGGATTTTTTCTCATTTTTCAACATCTTTTTATAAAGAAAAATGGACAAACCTACAATACGAGAGATTTTTAAGTGTTTTAAAAGTGTTGGAAGAAAATAAAATTAATATTCCAATAAAACATATATCAAATTCTTCAGCATTTATAAGATTTCCACAGATGAATTTGGATGCAGTAAGAATAGGTTCTGCTTTTTTAGGTAGAGTGGCAGTAGCAAACAAACTAGGTCTAAAAAAAGTAGGATATTTAGAAAGCGAAATTTCTGAAATAAAAACTTTACCAAAAGGTTGGAATATAGGTTATTCCAATACATATACAACTAAAAAAGAAACAAAGGTTGCTATTGTACCAACAGGTTATGCAGAAGGATACCATATGAAACTTTCAAGTGATATGTTATCATTTGGAAACAAAGTAAGAGATGTAATTCAAGCTATAAAGAGTTTGTTTAAAAATACAAAATTATATGTAGAAATAAATAACAAAAGATATCCAATACTAGGAAGAATCGGAATGTATCATGTTACTGTAGATATAACAGGAGAAGATTTTAAAATAGGAGAAAAAGTTAAAATGAATGCAAATCCTTTATACGTAGATTCTTCAGTTAGGAGGTTATATAGATAATGGAAAAAACTAAAAAACAAGGTTTTTTTAAGAGTATAAAAAATAGTATATTTAATTTTGATTCATATCAAGATTTTGCATTAGAAGAGATGAAAAGAGGAATATTCTATTTTCTAAAATTAGCTATACTATTTTCGGTAATTATTGCAATAGTATTTTCTGTTTTACAAGTTGTTGTTACAATTCCAAATGCAAAGAATTTTATAGCAAGTGATATTCCAGATTTTTCTTATTCAAATGGAATATTAGATGTTAAAAGTGATGAAACAGTCACAATAGATAATATTGCTGACCAAGTACTAATTATTGCAGATACAAAAGATTTAGATGAAACTAAAATTAACGAATATAAAGATAAAATAAATTTGTATGATATAGGAGTACTTGTACTAAAAGACAAAATTTATTTGAAAAATAGTTATGCAGGAACAGGTTTACAAGAGATACCAATGAGTGATATTGGTAGTATATATGGAAAAAATGAATTTACTAAACAGGATATTGTAAATGATATTAATAGTATCAACATGATTTCATTATGTATTAGTTTAGCATTTACAGTATTTTTAGGATTCTTTATAACATATTTAATTATGAGTATATTAGATATAATTATTCTTGCATTGTTAAGTAATATTGTTGCAATGCTACTAAGAGTAAGGATGAAAGTTTCAGCACTAGTAAATATTTCTGTACATGCTATGACATTACCAATTATACTTTTATTAATATATGCTATAGTGCTAATGACAACTGGATTTGAAATAAAATATTTTAATATTATGTATAGAGGAATTGCTTATATATATGTAATTACAGCTGTTTTCTTAATACGTCAAAATCTAATTAAACAACAGATGGAATTAACTACTATAGTACAAAAACAAAAAGAATTAAAACAACAATTAGAGGAAAAAGAAAAGGAACAACAAGAACCAAAAGAAAAGGATGAACAAAAAGATAAAAAAGAAGATGAATCAAATGATAAAAAAGAGGAAAAAGATAATAATGTAGGAAAAGAAGCTAATGGAGAAGTATAGATAAGGAGGATATCATTTTGATGGAAAATTCAAATAAGAACAAAGATAACAACAATGATTCAAAAAAGTTTTGGATTTCTTCTATAATACTATTAGTAATTATTATTGCTTTGTCTATAGCAGCATATCTAATTTATAGTAGTAATGGTGAAGAAAAGGACAAATTAGTATTACCATATACAGAATTAATTCAAAATATAAATAATAATACAGTAGAAAAAATAGAGCTAACAACTGGAAGTACTACAGTAAAGGTAAAATTGAAAGATGAAGAAGAAGAAAAAACTACGATAGTACCAAGTTTACAAGCTTTTACAGAATATATTCAGACAAAAACAGAGCAAGGAAATGAGATGGAAGTTATCCAGAACAAGCCTAATGCACTATTATCTATTGGAGATACTATTTTTACAGTTTTACCAACTTTATTAATGATAGCATTAATAATAATGCTATTTAAAATGCAAGGTCTAGGAGATAAAGGTAAGGTATATGATAGCGAAGAAAAAGATACAAATGTAAGATTCGAAGATGTAGCGGGACTTGACGAAGAAAAAGAAGAAATGGTTGAAATAGTTAATTTCTTAAAGAAACCAGAAGAATTTTATAAAATGGGAGCTAAAGTACCAAGAGGAGTCCTACTTTGTGGTAAACCAGGTACAGGTAAAACATTAATTGCTAAAGCAATTGCTGGTGAAGCAAATGTACCATTTATATCTATGAGTGGTTCAGAATTTATAGAAATGTTTGCAGGACTTGGTGCCTCAAGAGTTAGAAAATTATTTGAAAAAGCAAGAAAGATGGCTCCATGTATTGTATTTATCGATGAGATAGATGCAATTGGAGCAAGAAGAACAAATGCAAGCGGAGCAGAATCAGAGAATAACCAAACATTAAATCAATTACTTGTAGAAATGGATGGTTTTGATTCTGATGAAACAATTATTGTATTAGCAGCTACAAACAGACCAGAAATGCTAGATAAAGCATTATTAAGACCTGGTAGATTTGACAGACAAATTATAATAAATTCACCTGACCAAAAAGGTAGAGAAGAAATACTAAAAATTCATAGCAAAGATAAAAAAATCGACGAAAATGTTGACTTTAAAGATATTGCAGAAGATACAGCAGGATTTACTGGTGCAGAGCTTGCTAATATTTTAAATGAAGCAGCAATTATAGCAACAATAAATAAACATGATTCTATTACTAGAGCTGACATAGAAGAGGCAATTAAGAAAGTTACAGTAGGTCTTGAAAAACATAGTAGAGTCGTATCAGAAAAAGATAAGAAACTAACAGCATATCATGAAGCTGGACATGCAGTAGTAAGTAGATATCTAGAAACACAAAATGATATAAAAGAAGTTTCTATTATACCTAGAGGTGTTGCTGGTGGATATACAATGTATAAGAGCAATGAAGATAAATACTATATTTCAAAAACAGAAATGGAAGAAAAATTAATTGCATTATTAGGTGGTAGAGCAGCAGAAAAATTAGTTTTAGATGATATATCAACAGGAGCAAGTAATGATTTAGAGGTTGCTACAAATATTGCAAGAGACATGATTACTGTTTATGGAATGAGTGATACAATTGGACCAATATCATTAAAGGATTCAGAGAATCCAAATCAAATGATTTTATATGGTGAAAAGATGCAAGATGCAATAGGTGCAGAAATAAAAATATTAATAGATACAGCATACAGAAATGCTCAAAAGCTATTAATAGAGCACAGAGACAAACTAGATGCAGTTGCAAATGTATTGCTAGAAAAAGAAAAAATAACAGAAAAAGAATTTTATGAAATATTTAATGATTAAAATAAATATATTGTTTTAGGAATAGGGATTTGGGGACATTCCTTAAATCCCTATTTATAAAAATAAGAGCCTTAGGTTTTAAACTAAGGCCCTTTATTTTATAAAATTATTATCATCTAATTTAATTTCTTTTCCATTTAAGTAATTCAAAACGCCTGCATCTGAAATAAAATTAAACTTTATATAATAACTACATAATAATTGTGTTTTTTGATTAAACTTTTTATTTATTTGATTATTCCCATATTTTCCATCACCTATTATAGGATGACCAATATATGCTAAATGAGCTCTTATTTGATGAGTTCTACCAGTTTCCAAATTAATATCTAAAATAGAAGTGTTTTCTTTTTCGTTAGAACTTATAACTTTATATGATGTAATAATCTTCCTGTATCCAGTCTTTGGCTTATCAGAAATATATACCATTGATTTTTTATTATCTTTAAATAAATAGTGAATCAATGTATCTTTCTTTTTTGTTGGAATTCCAATAACTTTGGCAATGTAACGTTTTTCTATTTCGTGATTTTTAAACTTTTCCATTAAAATGTTATTAACTTCATCACTTTTAGAAAAAATAATTAATCCAGATGTGTTCCTATCTAGCCTATGACATGGCATAAATTTTGGACTATAATTTTCGTTAACATATGTAGTTAAGGAATCGATACCCGTAACTTCTAAATCTATAGGTTTGTTAAAAATGATTATATTATCATCTTCATAAATTACAGGAACATCATATTTTTTATAAAGTAAATCATCTATAATATATATCCTAACCTTATCATTTTCATATACAATACAATCCTTAGATACACGTTTTTCATTTATTAAAATATCTTTTTTCTTTAAAGCTTTAACAAATGTACCATATTTTAATGCTGGATATGTATCTAGTAATAATTTACTTAATTTTTTATTATCATATTTTTTATCTACAACTAAATCTCTCATAATAATATAATTATAAATTCTTTTTAGTATAATTTCAATAGAAAAATGCCGGATTAGCAACGCTAGTTCCAGCATTTTTCTATGGTTCTGATAAGATTATAACTGACGTGAGATATTCAAGAATTTATCTTCGTCTCGTTTTTTCTTACCGGTGTGAGTTCTTTTTAATTCAGCAGATTGGTAGCATCTGCATCCTGGTGACTCTACCACTTGCAGATATCAAACTTTTTTAAAAAGCCTTGTCCGAACTATTATTCCTCCAAGAGAAAGGTTCATTTTTTTGGAGTAATTCGGAATGGCAACGATATAGCCATAAGGAGCCTCTTTATTAGGCCCTACCTCGAAGTGACACCATTTGTCTTCTTTTGTGACAGGTCTTACTTCGAAATCATTCCGAGTGAAAACTCTTTCTAGTTTTGGTGCTTTAGACGAATTCAATTGTGATCTTTTTGTTTTTCGTTTCATAGCACATACCTCTTATAGATTGATAATTATTAAGTTATCATATATAATATGCAAAGTAAATAGAAATTGCAAATAATCGATTGACCAAATTAGACAAAATAAAATGTTTAAGGAGAAAGATTATGAGAGAAGAATTAAAAGATGTAAAAAGAATTTCTATAGTGGGTGGACCAGGAACTGGAAAAACAACACTTGCACAGAGATTATCTAACATATTAAAAATACCAGCAACTCATCTAGATAGTGTAAATTTTAAACCAAATTGGGAAAAAATACCTACTGAAGAAAGGGACAATATAATATTAGAAAAGTCAAAAGAAGAATATTGGATAATTGATGGAAATTATGTAGGAACATTGGGAGAAAGATTAGAAAGAGCAGATTTAGTAATATGGTTGGATTATTCTACTATTAATATTATAAAAGGAGTTTTAGAAAGAACAATACGTAATTTTAATAAAGAGAAAAAAGAACTTCCTGGGTGTAAAGAAAGAATTGATTGGCATTTCTTAAAATATATGATTACCTTTAGGATAAAAAAGCGCAGAAAAATCGAAGAAAATATTAATAAAATAGCTAAAGAAAAAGTTATAATATTTTATAAAAGGAAAGAATTAAATAAATGGCTAGCAGATATCCAAAATAAAGCTAATTAAGGGGTTGACAAACCTTGGAATGATATGGTAAAATAATTACCTGTAAGCCGCCTAGGTCGGGCAACTAAATGTTAGCTATGCTAACTGCCTTGTATTTATGCTTAGCGAGTATACAAAAATAGGGAGGTGCATTTTATAATGTACGCAATAATCGAAAGTTGTGGAAAACAATACAAAGTAGCAGAAGGAGATGTAGTATTCTTCGAAAAATTAGACGTAGAAGAAGGAAAAAAAGTTACATTCGATAAAGTAATCTTAGTATCTAATGATGGAAAAATCGAAGTAGGAACTCCTAATGTTAAAGGTGTAAAAGTAGAAGGAAAAGTAGTTTCTCATGGTAAAGGAAAGAAAATCCGTGTATACAAATACAAAGCTAAAAAGAACTACAGAAGAACACAAGGTCACAGACAACCATATACAAAGGTTGAAATTACATCAATAAAAACAGCTGCTGCAAAAGCTAAAGCAGAAGCTTAAGATATAAAGAGAGATATTATCCACGAAAGGAGTGAAATTTAATGGCACATAAAAAAGGTCAAGGTAGTGTTAAGAACGGAAGAGACAGTGAGTCAAAACGTTTAGGTGTCAAAAAAGCAGATGGACAATTCGTTTTAGCTGGAAATATCCTTATTAGACAAAGAGGAACAAAATATCATCCAGGTAAAAATGTAGGAATTGGTAGTGATGATACATTATATGCATTAGTAAATGGAACTGTAAAATTCGAAAAATTTGGAAAAGATAAGAAACAAGTAAGTGTTTACGAAGAAACAGCAGCTAATGCTTAAGGAATAAAAAGGCAGGTTGAGCACCTGTCTTTTTTGCATTTATAACAAATTATACGCGTAATATTTATTATTCTAATAGTGAATTTTAAATTTCAGTTATAATTTAATTGTAAAAAACTAGAAAATATAGTATAATATAGCAGAATTGACGATGATTGGAGATGGCGATATGGCAGATAAAAAAAGAAGTTTAACAGGAGATAGACCAACAGGAAGATTACATATAGGACATTATTTTGGATCTTTACAAAATAGAGTAAAGATGCAAGATGATGATAGTATAGAAAGATTTGTTATGATTGCAGATGTGCAAGCTTTAACGGACAATTTTAATAATCCACAAAAAGTAAGAGATAATGTTTATCAAGTTTTACTAGATTATTTATCAGTAGGAATAGATCCAGAAAAAACTACTATCTTTTTACAATCAATGGTACCAGAGCTTGCAGAGTTAACAGTATATTATTCGAATTTAGTAACAATTGCAAGGCTAGAAAGAAATCCAACAGTAAAAACAGAGATTGCTCAAAAGAAAGATGTTTTTGGAGAAAGTGTAACATATGGATTTTTAGGGTATCCTGTAAGTCAAGCTGCTGATATAACAGCTTTTGAAGGGGAACTAGTTCCAGTAGGAGAAGACCAATTGCCCTTAATAGAACAATGTAGAGAAATCGTAAGAAAATTTAATAGTATATATGGTGAAACATTAAAAGAGCCACAAGCAGTATTAAGTTCAAATAAAAGAATTAAAGGCTTAGACGGTAATGAGAAAATGGGAAAATCATTAGGAAATGCGATATATCTTTCAGACTCAGAAGAAGAGATAACTAAAAAAGTTATGGGTGCAGTAACAGATCCAGGTAGAATAAAAAAGGATGATTTAGGAAATCCTGATATATGTATGGTGGCATATTACCATGGTCTATTTACTAACCCAGAAGATGTTAAAATTGTATGCCAAGAATGTAGGGAAGGAAAAAGAGGTTGTGTTGCTTGTAAAAAACAATTAGCAGCAAATATTATAAAGAAATTAGAACCTATAAGAGAAAAAAGAAAATATTATGAAGAAAGACCAGAACTATTAGACGAGATATTAATTAATGGAACTAAAAAAGCACAAGAGATAGCAAAAGAAACAATGAGAAAAGTAAAAGCAAATATGAAGCTTAATTATTTTGATAAATAAAGGAGAGAAAAATGTATACAGATTATACAAAAATATTTGTTAAATCCGGTAATGGTGGAAATGGTGCTATATCATTTAGAAGGGAGAAATATGTAGCAGCAGGGGGACCAGATGGCGGAGATGGTGGAAAAGGTGGAGATGTCTATTTTATAACAGACAAAGATTCGAACACCTTAATTAATTTTAGATACAATAAAAAATTTAAAGCAGAAAATGGTCAAAATGGTAGTGGAGCACGCTGTAACGGAAAACAAGGGCAAGATTTATATATAAAAGTTCCAATAGGTACAGTTGTTAAAGATGCAGAAACAGGAGAAATTGTAGCTGATTTATCAGAAGAAGATTCAAAAGAATTAGTGTTGCCAGGTGGAAGAGGAGGAAAAGGAAATTCTCATTTTGCAACTGCAACAAGACAAGCTCCTAGATTTGCACAAACTGGGGAAAAAGGTATAGAAAAAGAACTAATATTAGAATTAAAATCATTAGCAGATGTTGGTTTAGTAGGTTTCCCAAATGCAGGTAAATCAACATTTTTATCTGTTGTTACAGATGCTAAACCTAAAATTGCAGATTATCCATTCACAACTTTAAATCCAAATTTAGGAGTTGTAAAGACAGAAAATGGCGATAGTTTTGTAATTGCAGATATTCCTGGACTAATAGAAGGTGCAAGCGAAGGTGTAGGGCTTGGAATTCAATTTTTAAGACATATAGAAAGAACAAGATTAATATTACATTTAATAGATGTTTCTGGTTTTCAAGGTAGAGAACCAGTAAAAGATTTTTACGATATTAATAATGAACTTAAAAATTATAGTGAAAAATTAACGAAAAAGAAACAAATTATTGTTGCTACAAAATTAGATGTTGCGCAAGATGAATCTTTATATAACGAATTAGAAAAAGTTGCTAAGAAAGAAAATTTAGAAATATTTAAGATTTCATCTATTACTAAACAAGGTGTAAAGGAATTATTGACAAGAGTAGAAGAACTTTTAAAAGAAATTCCAAAAGAAAATCTAATAGAAACAAATCAAAGAAAAGTATATAAATTAGAAGAAGATAAGAACGAATTCCAAATAGTAAAAGAAGAAGATATGTATGTAGTTATTGGTCCAGCAGTTGAGAAATTAATGTCTAGAGTTAATTTAGAAGATACAGAATCAATGTATTATTTCCAAAGAAAACTTGATGAACTAGGTGTTAATGAGGCGTTAAAAAAAGCCGGGGTAAAAGATGGCGATACAGTAAAAGTTGTAGATTGGGAATTAGAATGGTATGACTAGCAAAGTAGTGCCTAAGTAGTACTAACATATGATAATATAAGCAATAATTTAAAATAAGTAGGCACAGATAAAATTTGTGCCTATTTTGTATAAGAGGGGAATTAAAGTTGATAAAAGAAAATTTAATAAAAATAAATAAAGAGTATGATATTTATACTAAAAAAGGAGCATTAAAGAAATTTATCGATTCTAAGAAAAATCAGTTTTATCAAATTATTACAATAAAAGATAATAAAAATAAAATTAAATTAAAAGAACTACCTGTGGTATTTAGTATCCAAATAGAAAAAGGTACAAATTTAAAAAATATAATAAAAAATATTCAAAAAATATTAAAAAAATGCAATAAAAAGAAGCTTAATATAGGATTAGAATACAAAGAGAAGAAAATAATAGGTGAACTAATAGATGATAGTACAAAAGAAAGAAAAACAGATATAATAAAATGCTTAAAAGCTGTTCTTATTAAAGAAAAAAGGGAAAAAATAGAATATATTTACGACCAAGTATGTGAAGAGTTAGATGAAGAATTTGCGAAAAATAATTATTGCGATTTTAAAGATGATGTATGTATAGGAAAAAGAAATTGTAGTGAAAGAGTAACAATGGGCTGTTGCCACAAATTTAAGCATCCAATAACTATGAATGGGGAATTAAAGGAATGTCCATATTTAGTAGATAAGCATTGTTCTACGCAATGTATTACTTGTAAGCTATTTACTTGTAATGCAATTAAAGTAAAATTTAAACTAAAGGATATCCCACTTATAGAATGTTTTTTTAATCCAATTCAAAAATTAATCGTAAAAACTAATTTTTTTACTAAAAGGGAAAAAATTATTGATAGATTAGTATTATTTAGTATGTAAATTAAATATTTAGATTATTAGGGGGCAAATTATTTTGCTCTTTTTTATTGACATGTAAGAACAAATGTTTTATAATAACGATGGTGAAATAAATGGAAAGAGAAATCTTACATGTTGATGTAAATAATGCTTTTTTATCATGGCTTGCAGTATATAAACTAGAATGTGGCGAAAAGTTAGATATAAGAACGATTCCATCAATAATCGGTGGGGACGAAAAACAACGACATGGAATTGTTTTAGCCAAGAGTAATTTAGCAAAACAATTTGGGATAAAAACAGGAGAACCACTATATAGTGCTAGGAAAAAATGTCCTACAATAAAAATTTACGAGAGTAATTTTAAAGTTTATAGGAAATATTCAGATATGCTATATAAATTATTGCTAGAATATTCATATAAAGTAGAACGATTTTCTATAGATGAATGTTTTGTAGATATGACCGAATTCTTAAATGGCAGAAGATTAATAGATGTTGCATACGAAATTAGTAAAAGAGTAAAAGAAGAATTAAAATTCACAGTAAATATTGGTGTTGCGCATAATAAATTATTAGCTAAAATGGCTTCAGATTTTCAAAAACCAGATAGAGTGCATACATTATATGAAAAAGAAATTCCAAGAAAAATGTGGACATTACCAATATCCGAATTATTTATGGTGGGAAGAAGGACGCTCCCTAAATTATATAATATGAATATAAAAACAATAGAAGATTTAGCTAAGGTAGATAAAAATTTATTAATAAAAAAATTTGGTAAGTTTGGCAAAACTATGTGGGAATATGCTAATGGAATAGATGAATCCGAAGTTGTTTATACATATCAGAAACCAAAGTGTGTAGGAAATTCTACCACGGTATCACAAGATATAAATGATATAGAAAAAATAGAAGAAGTTTTATTAGCGCTTACAGAACATACAACATATAGGTTAAGAAAAATAAAGATGTTTTGTAATGTTGTAAGTGTACAGCTTAGAACAAGTGAATTTAAAAATTATTCACATCAAAGAAAACTTGACTTTTCAACAAATTCAACTAAAGAAATATTTAATGCTGCAAAACAATTAGTAAGACAATTATACAAAGGTGAGCCTATTAGATTGATTGGAATTCGAGTAGATAATTTATGTGAAGAAGATGAAAAGCAAATCTCAATATTTGAAAATAATGATACCAAAAAACAAGAAAAATTAGATAAAGTAGTAGATTTAATTAAAGATAAATATGGGTATGAAACTATAACTAGAGCTGGGGATATGAAGCATACTAAAAATATAAATAGAAAAGATTAGATATTGCAAAAACAAGATATATAGTATAAAATCTTTTAAAAAACGGAGGCAAAAAATGACAGAAATAATAGATGGAAAAGCTTTAGCAAAAAAAATAAGAGAAAATCTAAAAAAAGATGTGGATGAGTTAAAAAAGGAAGGGATTAAACCAAAATTTGCAGTCATTTTAGTTGGAGATGACCCAGCATCAAAAATATATGTAAGAAATAAAAATAGAGCTTGTAATGAAATTGGTATAGAATATGAAGAACATCTATTACCAGAAAATACAACAATGGAAGAATTATTAGCTTTAATAGATGAATTAAATGAAGATAAAAGTATTAATGGAGTATTATTACAAAGTCCATTACCTAAACATTTGGATATAAACGAAGCATTTAAAAAAATAGATTATAGAAAAGATGTAGATGGATTTAATCCAATAAATGTGGGAAAGTTGGCTTTAGGACAAGATTGTTTTGTTTCTTGTACACCTTATGGTATTGTAAAGATGATAGAAGAATATAACATACCAACAGAAGGCAAAAAGGCAGTTATAATTGGTAGAAGCAATATAGTAGGAAAGCCATTAATACAATGTCTCTTATCTAAAAATGCAACAGTTACTATATGCCATTCTAAAACAAAAGAAATCGAGAAAATTACAAAAGATGCAGATATAATTGTAACTGCAATGGGAAAACCAAAGTTTTTAAAAGCAGATATGGTAAAAGAAGGTGCTACAGTTATTGATGTAGGAATTAATAGAATTGAAAATGGTAAGATAACGGGAGATGTAGATTTTGAAGAAGTTTCTAAAAAAACATCATATATAACACCAGTTCCGGGGGGAGTTGGTCCTATGACAATAGCAATGCTTATGAATAATATCGTAAAAGCAGCAAAAAATCAAAGTAAATAGTAAAAGGGTTTATATATAAATAAAAGGGGGAAGTTTTTACTTCTCCTTTTGTGTTTTTTAGGAGGTTATATGATTTATAAAGAATTAGTTAATTGGCTTATGTTAGCAGAATATAAAAAAATTACAAATAAAAAGAAAATAGAGTTATTACATAATTATGAGAATATAAATGAAATATGTAGTATTTTAAATTTAAATCAGGAGGAAAAGATAGATAAATACATTAAGTATATGCAAGAAAAAAATATACAAGTTATAACTTATTATGATAAGGATTATCCTAAACAACTAAAGAATTTATATGATGCACCAATTGCAATATATGCAATTGGAAATTGTAAAATTTTAAATAGAAAAAATAAAATTGCTGTTATTGGCGCAAGAAAAGCTAGTAACTATGGTATAAATATTGCTAGGCAAATAGGGGGTTTTTTATCTAAGAATAATATTCATACAATAAGTGGCCTAGCATTAGGGATTGACGTTAATTCTCATTTAGGAGTACTAAAAGAAAATTCAGTAAATAGCACATCAGGTAGGGCAATAGCTGTTATAGGAAATGGATTAGATAATATATATCCATATCAGAATAGAGAAATTGCTAAAAAAATAATAAATAATGATGGTTGTATTGTTTCTGAATATATTGTAGGTACCAAGCCATTAAAAAATAATTTTCCAGCAAGAAATAGGATAATAAGTGCTTTGGCAGATAAATTGGTAGTGGTAGAAGCAGAAAATGAAAAAAGTGGAACAATGATAACAGTAGATTTTTCTTTAGAATTAGGAAAAGAGATATATGTTGTTCCAGGTAATATTAATAATAAGATGTCGGTAGGAACAAATAGATTAATAAAAGATGGTGCAAAGATTATAACTGAATTTAATGATATAATAGATGAAGATTATTAAAATTTACTTAAAAAACTTTATCTTTTATAAATTTTATAATATAATATTCATGATTTAAGTTTTTGCTTAAGGAGGGTAAAAATGGGGAGTAAAGATATAAAAGAAAAAAGTAATAAAAAAAGAAAAAGTACCCATTCTAAAGGTAAGAGTGAAAAAGTAAAAAATCCAAGAAGAAAGAAAATATTAAAAATTATATTAATTATTTTTGTATTATTTATTATTGCAATAGCAGGAGTATGTGCAGGAATATTTTTTGGTCTTTTTGGTGATGATTTTAAAATTACTAAAGAAGATTTAATTATCGAGAATATGAATACAGTAGTACTAGATAAAGATGGTAATGAAATTGCTAATTTATCAGGAGAAGAAAATAGAACTGTAGTTTCAAAGGAAGAAATGCCAGATTATTTGCCAAAAGCATTTGTTTCAATCGAAGATGAAAGATTTTATCAACATCATGGTGTGGATATAAAAAGAACACTTGGAGCAACATTCCAATACATAATTAATGGAGGATCATCTTCATATGGTGGAAGTACAATAACACAACAATTAGTTAAAAACTTAACATCAGATAAAGATGATACTGGTGTTGCAGGAATGATAAGAAAAGTAAAAGAAATGTCAAAAGCATATCAAGTAGAAAGATTAATATCTAAAGATCAGATACTAGAACTTTATTTAAATATTATCTTTTTAGGAGATAAAGCATATGGGGTAGAAGTTGCCTCAAAATACTATTTTAATAAATCTTGTAAAGATTTAAGCTTAGCAGAGTGTGCGTTTTTAGCAGGGATAAATCATTCACCTAATGCATATAAACCATTCGAAACAGATAATGCAGAAATGCAAGAGAAGATAAAAAACAGAACTAAAACTGTTTTAATGAAAATGAAAGAACTAGGAGCAATAACTAGTGATGAAGAATATAATGCAGCAGTTGAAGAAGTTAACAATAGTCTAGCTTTTAATAAAGGAGAGACGACAACAAATGCAGCAAATTATTCTTATCATACAGCAGCCGCGATAAATCAAGTTAAAAATGATTTAATGGAAAAGAACAACTGGAATGCAGAATTTGCAGATTTGCAACTTAGAAGCAAAGGATATGTAATTTATTCAACTGAAGATGCGGCTATTCAATCAACAATGGAGGAAGAATTTAAGAAAACAGATAAATACCAAAGAACTAGAAAAGGTGACAATGGTGAAACGATAAAATCTCAAGCTGCAATGGTTGTAATAGATCATAAAACGGGGCAAGTCGTTGGAACTGTTGGAGGCCTTGGAACAGAGGTTAATGCTTCAGGATTTAATAGGGCAACACAAGCTTATAGACAACCAGGTTCTACAATAAAACCAATAGCAGTAATAGCTCCAGGGCTAGAAAATAAAGTCATAACAGCAGGAACAGTATATGCAGATGTTAAGACAAATTTTGGAACAGAATCAAATCCTTACGAACCTAAAAATGATAGTGGAAAATTTGAAGGTTCTATGACAATGAGAGAAGCAATTGCAAGATCACAAAACATACCTAATGTAAAGGCTATGGTAGAAATAGGTCCATTAAATTCAATTAATTTCTTAAGAGAAATAGGTGTGAGTAAATTAGTTACAGCAAGTGAGAATAAAAAACATAATGATGAAGCTGTTCAATTAGCTTTAGGTGGAATAACAAATGGTATAAGTCCATTAGAAATGGCAGCAGCTTATGCAATGATTGCAAATGATGGCGAATATATAGAACCAACATTCTATACAAAAGTTGAAGATAGAAATGGAAATGTTGTTCTAGAGCCAGAACAAGAAAGAAAACAAGTGATGACAGAGCAAAATGCATATGTTTTACAATCTATTTTAACAGCACCAGTTACAGAGAGCTATGGTACAGCGACATATTGTGCAATTTCTGGAATGGATGTTGCTGCAAAGACTGGTACAACTAACGAATCAAAGGATAGATGGCTTTGTGGATTTACTCCATACTATACTGCTGCAACATGGTATGGTTATGATGAAAATAAGGAAATCAATTTTAGTGGAAGAAATCCAGCAGGTCAAATTTGGGATGCTATAATGACAAGTATAAATAAAGATTTAGAAAGCGCTAGATTTGAAGAACCAAGCGGAATTGTAACCAAGAAAATTTGTAGAGATACAGGACTACTTGCAAGTTCTAAATGTTCAGACACGTACAATGAGATTTTTGTGAGTGGTACAGAACCAACTGAAACCTGTGATGGAGGTAGAACTACTGTTACATTGTGTTCAGAGTCAGGAAACATTGCTACGGAATATTGTCCAAGTACATATACAAGGACATATACGACAATTCCTGAAAGGGAGAAAAATGCTAAATGGAAATCTGATTACAGTGGTTACTATGGAAATGCTCCAACGCAAAGTTGTACAATTCATACAAAACCAGTAGAAGAACCAAAACCATCAACGAATATGGTTGATAATACTGTTACTACACCGCCATCAACAGGAAGTGGAAATGAAACTTCAGGAGGAGAAACTAATCCACCAGACTCAGGCGGAGGTTCATCAGGAGGAACTGATAATTCTATATCAGGTGGAGGAACAGAACCACAAGCTACGACAACAGAATAGTGTATGATAAAACATAAGAAAACATCCTAAAAGAAATACTTTTAAGATGTTTTCTTAATAATATAAATAATGAAGGAGGCTACTATGGATATATATTTTTATAATACATTAACACATTCAAAGGATAAATTTAAACCGTTAGATGAAAAAGAGGTAAAAATATATTCTTGTGGTCCAACAGTGTATAAAGATGCAACAATTGGTAATATGAGAACTAATATATTTCAAGATAATTTAAGAAGAACATTAGAATATAATGGTTTTAAAGTAAAACAAGCTATGAATATAACAGATGTTGGACATTTAGTTTCTGATGGTGATGAAGGTGAAGACAAGATGATAAAGTCTGCAAAACAAGAAGGAAAAACACCATTAGAAATAGCAAATTATTATACAAAATTATTTTTTAGAGATTTAGAGAGATTAAATATTGAGATTCCAGAAATAATTTGCAAGGCAACAGATAATATTCAAGATATGCTAAATGTAGTAGAAGAACTAGTAAAAAAAGGATATGCATATGAAACTTCAACAGCTATATATTTTGATATTTCTAAATTAGATAAATATCCAGTATTATCAAATTTAGATGTAGAAAATCAAAAAGCGGGGGCAAGAGTAGAAGTAGATACAGAAAAAAGAAATCCACATGATTTTGCAGTTTGGATTAAAGCACCAGAAAATCACCTTATGAAATGGGATAGTCCTTGGGGACCAAGCTATCCTGGCTGGCATATAGAATGTTCTGTTATGAGCCAAAAATATTTAGGAGAAGTTTTTGATATTCATACAGGCGGTATTGATTTGATTCCAACACATCACGAAAATGAAATAGCACAAAGCAAAGGAATGTGTGGAAAGATACCAGCTAATTACTGGATGCATGGTGAATTTTTGCTAATAAATGGCGGAAAAATGTCAAAGAGTTTAGGAAATGTTTACTTGTTACAAGATATAGTAGACAGAGGATATGATCCTTTAGTATATAAACTATTTTGCTATTCAATACAATATAGAAAAAAATTAAACTTTACTTGGGAAGGAATGGATTCTGCAAAAATAGCGTTAGACAGGCTAAGAGAAGCATATCAAAAACATTTAACTGGAACAGAAGATGTCGCAGAAGAACTTATATCAAAATATGAAAAGGATTTTAATGAAGCAATAAATGATGATCTTAATATGCCGGTAGCAATGAGTGTTGTATGGGAAGTAGCAAAAAGAACTGAGAAATCTAAAAAGGTAGCAGAACTGTTAAAGAAATTTGATAGAGTTTTAGGAATTAAAATTGATGAACACAAAGAAGAAGAGATACCAGATGATATTAAAGAGTTATTAACGAAAAGAGTTGAGGCAAGAAAGAACAAAGATTGGGCTGAATCAGATAAAATAAGAGATATAATAAAAGAAAAAGGATACATTGTTAAAGATTCAAAAGAGGGTCAAACAGTAGAGAAATGCTAAGAAAAAATATGAAAAACTAGAAAATACTTGCAAAAAGCATATTCGTTGTGTTATAATAATACTCGTTGAAAAAACACATAAAGCTAATTGGCGGAGAGTGCTTTACATAGCAGTAAAGTTTCCAAAGATGATGATACTTTATGGAAGATTAAAACTAAGAGGAGGAATTTAAAATGGCAGTAGTTGCAATGAAACAATTACTAGAAGCAGGTGTTCATTTTGGACATCAAACAAGAAGATGGGATCCAAGAATGGCTGAATATATTTTCCAAGCTAGAAATGGTATCCATATTATCGATTTACAAAAAACATCTAAAAAACTAGACGAAGCATATAGCTTTGTTAAAGAACAAGCAGAAGAAGGAAAAACAATTCTTTTCGTAGGAACTAAAAAACAAGCTCAAGAATGTGTAAAAGAAGCTGCAGAAAGATGTGGAATGTATTATGTAGATCAAAGATGGTTAGGAGGAATGTTAACAAACTTCAAAACTATCAGAACAAGAGTAGAAAGATTAAAAGAATTAGAAAGAATGCAAGAAGATGGAACTTTCGAAGTTCTACCTAAAAAAGAAGTAATCGTTCTTAAAAAAGAGATGGAAAAATTAGAAAAGAACTTAGGTGGAATAAAAGAAATGGAAGAAATTCCAGGGGTTTTATTCGTAGTAGACCCTAAAAAAGAAAGAACAGCTATATTAGAAGCTAAAAAATTAAATATACCAGTTGTAGGTTTAGTAGATACTAACTGCAATCCAGAAGATGTAGATTATGCAATACCTGGAAATGATGATGCAATAAGAGCTGTTAAATTAATAGCAGATGTAGTTGCAAATGCAGTTATAGAAGGAAATCAAGGAGAAACTTTCGAAACATCAGCTGCAGAAGAACAAGTAGCTGAAGATACAGAAAAAAGTATGGAAGAAGTTGCTGAAGAAGCAGTAGAAGAATAATAGATGAAAGGTGAGAAGATATAAAATATTAATTAAATCTAGAAATTGATGTTTTACTTTCTCACTTTTTTTAGATAAGAGTAAAAGAACGATAAGTTCTATAAATAAAAGGAGGAATAAAAATGATTACAGCTGCTCAAGTTAAAGAGTTAAGAGAGAAAACAGGTGCAGGAATGATGGACTGCAAAAAAGTTTTAACAGAAACAGATGGCGATATGGAAAAGGCAATAGAATTATTACGTGAAAGAGGTATAGCAAAAGCTGCAAAAAAATCTGGAAGAGTTGCAGCAGAAGGTTTAGTAGAATGCTATGTTTCAGAAGATGGAAAAGTTGGAGCTATAGTAGAAGTTAATGCAGAAACAGACTTCGTTGCTAAGAACCAAGAATTTAGAGATTTTGTTATGGATGTAGCAAAACAAGTAGTAGAAAAAAATCCAGCAAATGTAGAAGAATTATTAGCACAAGAATCAATTTCAGAAGCAGGAAAAACTGTGCAAGAAGTTTTAACAAATAAAATAGCAACAATCGGAGAAAATATGAATATCCGTAGATTTGAAAGATTTGAAACAACAGGTATAGTAGAAAAATATATTCATGGTGATGGAAAAATAGCAGTTTTAGTAGAATTAACAAATGGAACTACTGAACTTGCAAAAGATATATGTATGCAAATTGCAGCAGCAAGACCAGAATTCGTTAAAGATACTGATGTACCAGAAGAAAGAGTTCAAAAAGAAATGGAAATCTTAAAAGTACAAGCTATGAACGAAGGAAAACCAGAAGCTATAGCTGAAAAAATGGTACAAGGAAGATTAAGAAAATTCTACGAAGAAATCTGTTTAGTAGACCAAGCATTTGTAAAGAATCCAGATAAGAAAATTTCTGATATATTAAAAGAAAATAATGCAGAAGTTATTAGATTTGCTAGATTCGAAAAAGGTGAAGGAATCGAAAAGAAAGAAGAAAATTTTGCAGAAGAAGTTGCAAAACAATTACAATAAATAGAGGGATAAAAGGAGGCTAGCGATAGCCTCTTTTTATGTACAAAAATATTTCTTAAAAAAATCTTAAAAATGTATACTATATATATGTATTTGTAGTATAATAATAAAGAATTTTTAGGAGGGCGATATGGAAGAAAATAATTTTTCAAAAAGCATTTTTATTAAAAGTATAGTACTAACTGTATTAGTAACTGCTTTAGTAACTTCAATGGTTACGATGATTGTAATGAATAATAATGAATCTAGTTCTTTATTAGATAAAATATCTACTAAGCTAGCAAGCATAGAACAAATAGTTGATAAAGATTATTTAGGTGAAATAGATGAAAATAAAATTTTTGATGAAACAATGAAAGGATATGTGGATGGATTAGATGATGAATATTCTCAATATTTTACAAAAGAAGAATTAGAAGAATATAAGACTGACAATATAGAAGGACAATTTGTAGGAATTGGTGTATATATAGTTCAAGATACAGAGAAGAATGCAATAAGAGTATTAGCTCCAATTAAAGGCTCACCAGCAGAAACTGCAGGTATTTTAGCAGGGGACTATATAGTTCAAGTAGATGGAGTAACTTACACAGGGGAGCAAATTACAGAAGCAACTAATAAAATGAAAGGGCAAGAAGGAACAACTGTAAAAATTCAAGTGCTAAGAGGAGAAGAAACATTAGATTTTGAGGTGGAAAGAAAAAATGTACGAGTTAATCCTATAGAATCTAATGTTTATGATAATAATATAGGATATATAAAGATTTCTAGTTTTGACCAAGGATGTAGTAAAGAATTTACTACGAAGTTAGAAGAACTAAAAAATAAAAACATAGAATCATTAATTATAGATTTAAGAAATAATGGTGGTGGAATTGTAGACGAAGCAACAGCCATTGCAGATTTGTTTACAGATAAAGGAAGTACATTATTAATAACAAAGGATAAAGACGGAAATGAAGATATTACATATGTAGAAAGTGATAAAGCAATTAATGTTCCTATAATAGTTTTAACAAACGAGAATACAGCAAGTGCTTCAGAAATATTGGCAGGAGCATTAAAAGATAACAATGTGGCAAAAATTGTAGGAACTACTACATTTGGAAAAGGAGTAATACAAGAATTATTAACAATGAAAGATGGAACAGGATTAAAACTTACGACAAATGAATATTACACTCCAAATAGAAGCAAAATAAACAAAGTAGGTATAGAACCAGATGAAAATGTTGAATTACCTGATGAGTATAAAAATGTAATAACAGTCCCACAAGAGCAAGATACTCAATTAAATAGAGCAATAGAATTACTAAAAAAATAAAGGAGATAAAAAATGAAACGTGCACAACGTCAAAAGAAAAAAATAATTACAAAGCAAAGAAAACAAATATATATAATAATAGCTATAATAACGATAATTTTATTGGCTGTAACAGGAGTTTTGGGTGTTAAAATTGCAAAAAATGGTTTATCCTTAAAAGGTATGTTAATGACAAGTATAGGTCAAGATGAAAAAGACATCCAAAATCTAGATCCATTTTATTGTCTAGTAATGGGAATAAGCGAAGATATAGAAGCAGAATTGACAGATACTATTATGCTTTGTGCATATTATCCAAATGAACAAAAAGTGTCTATTCTTTCAATACCAAGGGATACATTTGTAGGTAATAGTACATCAAATGCAGATTCATATGATAAAATAAATGCTTTATATCAAACTTCACCAGAAAAAACTTTAGAGGCTGTTAGAAATTTAACAGGAATAGATGTTAGAAATTATGTTGTAATTAGTAATAATGCATTAAGAGATGTAGTAGATGCAATTGGTGGAGTATACTTTGATGTACCTGTAAACATGAATTATGATGATTGGGGACAAAAATTACATATAAATTTAAAAAAGGGATATCAACTATTAGATGGTGATAAAGCTGAGCAATTAGTTCGTTTTAGACATAATAATGATGGAACAACATATCCAGCATCATATGGTACGCAAGATATAGGAAGAATGAGAACACAAAGAGAATTTTTGAAAGCAGCTGCAAAACAAATTTTAACAGGAAATAATATTTTCAAAATAGACGATATAATGCAAGTTGTTTTTGAAAATATAGAAACTAATTTAAAAATGGAAGATATAATTAAATATATTCCTTCTGCAACTGAATTTAATCCAGAAAATATACAGTCAGAAATGCTTCCTGGAGAAGCAGATTATATTGGAGTACTATCTTTCTATGTAAATGATGAAGAAGAAACCAATGCATTAGTAAGTTCTTTATTTGGATTAACAGAAGAGCAAATAGAAGCTAATAAAGAAAAATTTGAAAAAGAGAGTGGAAAGAAGATACGTACTACAACAAATACAAAAACAAATAGTAAGAATACTACAAAAAATACTAATACAAATAAGACAACCACAAATTCTAATAAAAATAGTTCGAAGACTAACACTTCAGGTGGAAATACTAATACAGGTAAAACTCCTTCAAAACCTGTTGATAACAATGGAGAAACAGAAAATAGTGGAAGTGAATCAAATTCAGGAAATGGATCAGGTTCTAATAGTGGCTCAGGAAATGGATCTGAATCAGGCTCAGGTAATGGGTCAGAATCAGGCTCTGGTAGTGGAAGTGGCTCAGAATCTGAATCAGGATCAGGAAGTGGGGCTGGCTCAGGTTCTGGCAGTGAAACAGGAAGTGGTTCTGGAACAGAGTCAGGAAGTGGGAATGGAGAAACTACAACTGAATAAAATGAAAAAAGAGAACGATTTTGTTCTCTTTTTTCATATATATAGATTATTTAGTTAAATCAATAACTTTAGTTAAAATATCGCCATATTTTTCTATTGCAGTTTCTCCTTTATTTACTAAAAAATTATCAATGGAAATATCTGATTTATCATGCTTTTCAACAGTATTATTAATATTTTTATAGACGGTAGAAGATATAGATTGTTTAGTACCATTTATTAGGTCTAATGTATCTTGTGCATTTACTTTTACAAGTCCATTTACTTCATTTGGGTCAAAATGAAAATCTTTTCCATTACCACTATATTCACAAACATAAACATTGGAAAATGCTCTATCTCGAAACATAGAACCATCACTTTTTTGTTTATCCATAGTAAAAGTATATATATTTACAAGTTCTGCTTTTTCATAATTTACATCAATTCCAATTTCCTCTTTTATTTCTCGTGCAAATCCTTGTTTTACAGTTTCACCGGCTTTAATATGTCCAGACGCAGTTGTATATAATTTATTAACGTCTGCTCTTATCTGGAAATAAACATTTCCTTCTTTATCATATAGCCAACAATGTACTGTTTTATGCCATAAAGCGTTTTTATGTACATTTTCTCTTGTTTCTTTCCCAATATAATTTCCATTTTCATCAAAGATATCTAAGTATTCCATATTATTTTTCACCTTCTAAAATATATAAACATTTTATCATAAGAAATAAAGTGAAAAAAAGTGCCAAGTTTATATTTCTAAAAAACTTGCCTTCTTTTCTGTTTAGTATTTGGTGCCATTGGGCAGAATCGAACTGCCGACCTTCGGGTTACGAATCCGCTGCTCTACCAACTAAGCTACAACGGCATAAATATTTTTTTAAATTAAATACAGCTATAATTTTATACTCAAAAAATGACAAAAGCAATAGTTTTTTAGTTATTTTATAGAAATTTCATAAATATTATGGTACAATACTATGGATTACAAAAATAAAAAAAGAAGGAAGAGAACATGGGATTTTTTAGTAAATTAAAAGAAGGTTTAAGTAAAACAAAAAATTCATTTGACGAAAAAATCAACAATGTATTTAGTCATTTTAGAAAAGTAGACGAGGAACTTTTAGAAGAATTAGAAGAAGCATTAATTATGTCAGATGTTGGAATGGATACATCATTAGAAATAATTTCAAATTTAAGAGATAGAATAAAAAAAGAAAAAATAGAAGATGAAGAAGATGTAAAAAGAGTATTAAGAGAAGAAATGCTAAAACTTTTAGATGTAGGAAATAATGATTTAAGATTAGAAACTACCCCATCGATAATATTAGTTGTAGGAGTTAATGGTGTAGGAAAAACTACTTCAATAGGAAAAATTGCAAATAAACTAGTAAAAGAAGGTAAGAAAGTAGTAATTGCGGCTGCAGATACATTTAGAGCAGCAGCAGTAGAGCAACTAGAGATTTGGGCTAACCGAGTTGGATGTGAAATGGTTAAAAAAGACGAGGGTGCAGATCCAGCTTCTGTAGTATTTGACGCCATAAAAATTGCAAAAGACAAAAATGCTGATGTATTAATTTGTGATACAGCAGGAAGACTTCATAATAAAAAATATCTAATGGATGAATTAGGAAAAATAAACAAAATAATAAATAAAGAATTACCTGATGCAACAAAGGAAACATTATTGGTACTAGATGGTACAACAGGGCAAAATGCTATAATGCAAGTAAAAGCTTTTAAAGAAACTGTAGATATAACAGGTTTAGTGTTAACAAAATTAGATGGTACTGCAAAAGGTGGAGTTGTAATAGGAATTGTTGCAGAAAATAAGATACCAGTTAAATTTATTGGTGTCGGCGAGCAAATAGATGATATGGAAAAATTTAATGCAGAAGATTTTGTTAATGCAATTATATAATGGAGGTAAAAAAATGGAAGAAAAAGTAGAAGCTAAAACACAAATAAATCCGGAAAAGAAATCGAAAACTAGAATGTTATTAGTACTATTATTTTTAGTTGTAGTAGCAATAATAGGATATATTGCTTTAAGGGGACAATATTTAGAATTGCTAGAGATAGGAGAAAATTATACTTCTGTTTTTTGGCAAAATCTTACATATAAATCAGTAGCTTTTGTAATAAGTTTTGTTATATTATTTATAATAATATATTTAACAAATAAAGGAATAAAAAAAGAGCTAAAACCATTTTTTGATGCAGAAAAAAGACAAGTTCCAAAACTTTTAAATAAATCATTAGCATTGGTTGTTTCAATTATAGGTAGTGCTATTATAATGAATGTATTTACAGAAAATGCAATGTTATTTGTAAATAGTACTCAATTTGGTATAGGTGATCCTATATTTAGTTTGGACATTGGATATTTTATTTTTCAAAAGCCATTTATAGAAATGATACTTATGCTTTTAATCAGTATAACGATTTGTGTATTAATATATTCAGTAATATATTATATAGTTACATTTAATGTGTGTTTTGATGGAATAGATAGAAATACATTAAAACAAAGCAATTTAGTAAATAAAATTTTTAAATATATAAAAATAGTAGTTGTATTTTTAGGAGTTTATATTATTTTTAAAACACAAGATTTAGGAATAGATCAAAGTGTAACATTACAAGATGATGATTCAACAAGAATATATGGTGCAGGACTAACAAGTGTTACAATTAAACTATGGGGATATATAATATTTGCTATTTTAATGGTTGTGGCGGTATTTAAAGCAATTAAATTCTTTAAAGAAAAGAAAACAAGAAAAGTTGTAATCTCATTAGTAACTATACCAGGTTATTTATTAGCATTATTCTTAGTAATGACAATATTCCAATTTGCTTTTGTTAAACCAAATGAATTAGATAGAGAAAAACAGTATATAGAAGCAAATATCAGAAATACAAGAACTGCATATAATATAAATGTTCAAGAGAATGAATTAGATAGCTCAGAATATAATAATTTAGATGTAGTAAATGATAATTCAGAGACAGTAAATAATACAGCTATAGTTAGTCAAGATATAACATTAGATACTTTAAATGATAATCAAACAAGTTCTAATTATTATAGTTATAGCAATTCACAAATAGGAAAATATAATATTAATGGAAATGATGAATTAGTTTATTTATCACCAAGACAAATAGAAAGCAAAAATAACACAAGTTATAATAATAAAACATATGAATATACACATGGGTATGGAACGGTAATTACATCAGCGACAGAAACTGATGAAACTGGAAATATGGAATATATTCAAAAATCATTTGACGGAAGTGATAATCAAATAAATGTAACACAACCTAGAATTTATTTTGGTCTTGACGAAAATACACCAATAGTTACAAATTCAAAGGATAAGTCAGAATTTGATTATCCAAAATCTGATACAGAAACAGCTCAAAATACATATGATGGAAGTGCAGGACTTACAACAAATTTCTTAGATAGATTAGTATTAGGAATAAGAGAAAAGAACTTAAATATAACGTTTTCTTCAAGTATTACAAATGAAAGTAAAATATTATTAAATAGAAATATATTAGAAAGAGTTGAAAAGGTATTTCCATATGTAATTTATGACGAAAATCCATATCAAGTAATTACATCAGACGGAAGAATTGTATGGGTAATAGATGGTTATACAACAGCTTCTAATTATCCATATTCACAAATGTCTGTTATAGAAAGAAATGGAACAAGAGAAAGATTAAACTATATTAGAAATTCTGTAAAAGTTATAGTTGATAGTTATAATGGAACAGTTAATTTTTATATTACAGATACAACAGATCCAATAATTATGGCATATAAAGAAATTTATCCAGAATTATTTAAGACAAAAGAAGAAATACCACAAGATATTGCAGAACATTTTGTTTATCCAGAATTTTTATATAATATACAAGCAGATATGTTAGAAAGATATCATAATGTTAAAGCAGATGTTTTATATAGAAGCAGTGATGTATGGGATAGAGCAACACATACAACAGGTCAAACATTAAGAACAACAGGAACACCTATAGATCCATATTACACAATGGTAAAAACAGTTGATAGCGAAGAATCACAATTAGGATTGGTTTTACCATATACATTAGATGAAAGACAAAGTCTAATTTCTTATCTAGTAGGAACATATGATAATAATGGAAATAGTAAATTAACACTATACAAATATTCTGTTGATAGTAATATAATCGGACCAATGCAACTTGATACACAGATAGAACAAGATGAAGAAATATCATCAACATTACAGAATTTAAATGTTACAGGAACAAGACTAATAAGAAACATGATAATGGTTCCAATAGATAATACAATTTTATATGTTGAACCAATATATCAAGTAATGTTAAATGAGTCAGAAGTACCTGTTCTTAGAAGGGTAATAGTTGCTGTTGGAAATAAAGTTGCAATAGGAAACAACTTAACAGAAGCATTAAGAAACTTAGGTTCACAATCAGCAATAAATATAGAGGTTTCAAATACAGATGATATAAATTCAATAATAGATGAAATAATAAAAGCAAATAAGAATGTAGAAAATTCAACACGAAATAATGACTGGGATATGGTAGGAAGTGATATGTCTACATTACAATCATTAATTAATAGATTAGATGAATTAGTAACAGAACAAAGAAAACAAGAAGAAGAGGAAAATGCAGACAATACAGTTACTGACGCGAACACAACTGTTGATGATCCAAGTTTAGTAGATATGCAAGCTGTAAATGAAATTGAATAAAAAATCTAAAAAAACACACCATAATATTAGGTGTGTTTTTTATGTTAGAGAAAAGTATTAAAATACTAATAGAGCAAATGGAAAAATTAAATTATAATCTAAATAAAAATAAATTTATAGATTTAATTGAGGTTATGGGAAATAAAAAAGAAATGATCTTTAGAAACTTATTTTCTGGCTTATGGAAAGGTATAGGAATAGGTATAGGTGTAACATTAGTAACTGCAATAATTATAGTAATTTTACAAAAAATAATTAAATTAAATATACCAGTAATTAGTGAATATATAACTGATATAGTAGAAATTGTCGAAAAAACAAAGTCGATTAGATAAATAAATTGTATAAATTGTAAAAATATACTTTAAAAATAAAGATAGATTGTATATAATAATGTATATCAAAAACGGAGGGAGCACAAATGAATTTACCAAATAAATTAACAATATTTAGAATAATTTTAGTACCAATAATGGCAATAATACCATTTTTTAATTTTGATATAAAATGGATTGTAATAGATATTATTTTTATCTTAGCATCAATAACAGATAAATTAGATGGTTACATAGCAAGAAGTAAAAATCAAATAACTACATTTGGAAAATTTTTAGATCCAATAGCAGATAAAATATTAGTTTTAGCAGCAATGCTTATTTTAGTAGAAGACAATAGATTACCTGCAATTATTCCTATAATAGTATTATTTAGAGAATTTATTGTTTCAGGATATAGATTAGTTGCTGTAGAAAAAGGCGGTAAGGTAATTGCAGCATCTGTATGGGGAAAATTAAAAACAGTAACACAAATGCTTGCATTAATATTAGCTTTTGTTGATCAAAATGGATTTGCACAATGCTTTGTAGGTGGACTAACAGGATTTGCATGGTGGTATAACTTTATTACAACAATATTAATGAGTGTATCAGTGGTTGCAGCTGTACTATCAGGTATAGATTATATAGCTAAAGGAAAAGACTTATTTAAAGAAGAGGTAAAAACAGATGGAAAAAAATAAAGCTAAAGAGGAAATATTAAAATTAAGAAAACAATTAGAGATATGGGCCAATAAATATTATGATGAAGACAATCCAGAAGTATCTGATTATGAATATGATATGACAATGAATAAATTAAAAGCCCTAGAAAAAGAATTTCCGGATTTAGTTACAAAAGATTCTTTAACGCAAAAAGTTGGTGGACATGTAAAAGAAGGGTTCGAAAAGGTTGAACACGAAGTTCCATTACAAAGTTTGCAAGATATATTTTCTTTTGGTGAGTTAGAGGAATTTAAAGAAAGAGTATATAAAGCAGCGAAAGAAAACAATTTAAAAGAAGATGATGTGAAATTTGTTGTAGAAACAAAAATAGATGGTTTATCTGCAGCTTTAGAATATAAAGACGGAAAGTTTGTAAGAGGTGCTACAAGAGGAAATGGTTTGGTAGGAGAAGATGTTACAGAAAATTTAAAAACTATAAAAACTATTCCAAAAGAACTTCCAGAGCCAATAAATATTATAGTTAGAGGCGAGGTATTTATTGGTAAAAAAGAATTCGAGAAGATGAACGAAGAAAGAGAACTTAATGAAGAAAAAACTTTTGCAAATGCAAGGAATGCGGCTGCAGGTTCATTAAGACAATTAGATACAAAAATAACTAAAAAAAGACCATTAGATATTTATATATTTAATGTACAAAAAATAGAAGGAAAAGAATTTAATTCGCATTTTGAAGAATTAAAGTACTTAAAAAAACTAGGTTTTAATGTAAACCCAGTTTTAATTCCATGTAATAATATTCCAGAGGCAATAGATGCAATAAATAAAATTGGGGAAGAAAGAGAAGAATTAACATTTGGAATAGATGGAGCAGTTATAAAAGTTGATGATTTAAAATTAAGAGAGAAAATGGGGACAACATCTAAAGTTCCAAGATGGGCAATAGCATATAAATATCCACCAGAGAAAAAAGAAACTAAATTAAAGGATATCATTTGCCAAGTAGGAAGAACTGGTGCAATAACTCCAATGGCAATATTAGAACCAGTAAAAGTTGCAGGGTCTACAATATCAAAAACAACATTGCATAATGAAGATTTTATAAAAGAAAAAGATATAAGAATAGGAGATACAATTGTAGTTCAAAAAGCTGGAGATGTTATTCCAGAGATTCTAGAAGTAAAAAAGAAAAAGAGAGCTGGTACAGAGAAAGTTTTTGAAATGCCAAAAGTATGTCCAGTATGTGGAGCTCCAGTAGTAAGAGAAGAAGGAGAAGCAGTAAGTAGATGTATTGGAATTGAATGTCCTGCAAAACTAGTAAGAAATATTATACATTTTGTTTCTAGAGATTGTATGAATATTGATGGTCTTGGGGATAAGATAATAGAGCAATTAATAAATAAAAATTTAATTAGCAATATTGCAGATATATATTTCCTTAAATTTGAAGATATCGCAACATTAAAGAAAAATGGACAAAAGTTTACTCAAAATTTAATAGATGCCATAAATAATAGTAAAAATAATGATTTATATAGATTAATAGCTGCATTAGGAATAAGACATATAGGTACAAAAGCAGCTAAAACTTTAGCAAAAAAATATAAAACTATGGATAGTTTAATGAATGCATCTTTAGAGAGTTTAGCCATGACAGATGATATTGGTGAGATTTCAGCAAATAGTATATATGAGTTCTTTAGACAAGATCAAACTATAGATTTAATAAATAGATTAAAGGAAGCAAAGGTTAATATGGAAGCACTAGAAAGCGAAGATATAGATAATAGGTTTGAAGGAAAAACTTTTGTATTAACAGGAACATTAGAAAAATTTACAAGAAAAGAAGCAAGTGATTTAATCGAAAAACATGGCGGGAAAACTTCTGGTTCAGTATCTAAGAAAACAGATTATGTGCTAGCTGGTGAAGATGCAGGAAGTAAACTAACAAAAGCACAAAGTTTAGGTGTAGAAATAATTACAGAAGAACAATTTGAAAAAATGATGAAATAAACGCAGAAAGGAATTTAATATGGATGGCAAGTATACATTCGAGAGATTCGAAAAAGAATTAGATGACGGATATCAAATGTATTACACATATGTACGTAATAGATATTTATTATTTAAAACTGCAGAAAATTGTTATACACAAAAGCTAATATCTGATCATCCAAAAAATCCACAACCAAGACAAACTGTAATAACACATAAAAGAATTGCAGAAATGTTTCCGTTTATGGAAGACATAGAATATAAAATTTCTTAAGAGATAATTACATCCTATGTTTGTAGGAGTTAATTATATAAAAAAATAAACTAAGGAGGAAGAAAATGAGTATTGAAAAATTTGTATTAAACGAAACATCTTATTTTGGATTTGGAGCAAGGGAGGTTTTACCAGAAGAAATCAAAAACAGAGGGTATAAGAAGGTTTTAGTTGTTACAGATAAATCTTTATTCGAGATAGGATTAACAAAAAAAGTAACAGATAAATTAGATGAAGCAGGAATAGAATATACAGTATTTAGTGACGTAAAACCTAATCCAACAGTAACAAATGTAAAAGACGGATTAAGAGTTTGTAGAGAATTTGGAGCAGATGTAATTGTTGCAGTAGGTGGAGGTTCTAGTATAGATACTGCTAAAGGAATTTCTATAGTTATGACAAACCCAGATAGAGAAGATATAGTTTCTTTAAATGGACCATCTAACACTGTGAATAAAGGAATGCCATTAATTGCACTTCCAACAACACATGGTACAGCTGCAGAAGTTACAATAAATTATGTAATAACAGACGAAGAAAGAGAAATAAAAATGGTATGTGTTGACCCACATGATATACCACTAGTTGCAATAGTAGATACAGAATTAATGTCTACATTGCCAAAATCAATTGCATCTTCAACAGGTATGGATGCATTAACACATGCAATTGAAGGATATATTACAAAAGCTCATAATACAATGTCAGATATGTTCCATATGAGAGCTATAGAATTAATATTCGAAAATTTACCAGCAGCAGTTAATGAGAAAAATCAAGATGCAATAGATAAAATGGGATTAGCTCAATATATTGCAGGTATGGGATTCTCAAATGTTGGTCTTGGAATTGTTCATTCTATGGCACATCAATTAGGAGCTGTTTATGATACACCACATGGTTTAGCAAATGCTATTTTATTACCAACGGTTATGAGATTTAATGGACAAGATCCAGCAACAGCACAAAGATTTAGAGAAATATTAGTAAGAATTGGAAGACCAGATGCAGCACATTTAAATGATCAAGATGTTATAAATACATTTGTATGGAAGATATCAGAATTATCTAAAGCAGTTGGAATTACACAAACAATAAAAGATGTAGGGGCAAAAGAAGAAGACTTCGGAATGCTTGCAGATAAAGCAATGGAAGATCCATGTAAACCAGGAAATCCAAGAGAAGTATCAAGAGAAGACTTTATAGAACTATATAGACAAGCTATGTAATTAAGCCAGTAAATAGGGATTTAGGGACGTTCCTTAAATCCCTATCTAAATGTAAATAGTTTTGCAATATATAAAACAAAGGCTACTGAATTTTATATTCAGTAGCCTTCATTATATATTAAAATTATGTTTTTAAAGAACCCTAGGACTTCTTTAAAAACTATAATTGACTATTCAAAAATTAGTCTAAATTATTTAAAATATTTGGTAAAATTTGTTTCTTTCTAGAAACAACATTTTCTAGCATTGCTGTATTATTATCAACAGAAACACCAAAAGCTTTTTCTACAACTGGTGCATCATTTCCTAAAGAAATAATTTTAGAATTAGAATTGATTATATCTGTTGCTGCAAATACATATAAATCTAAGTTTTCTTTTTCGATATCTTTTGCAATTGCTTGTTCGAAATATGCTTGATTCTTAAATATAGAATCTAAGTCTGCTGTATTTACTTGTGCAATTCTGAATTTTTTATTTCCTTTTTCGAATAATTTACAGTCTATATTTATAATCTCTTCTGGAGTAAACTCACTAATGTCAGTACCTGCTTTTAACATATCTGTACCATATACATTAATATCAAGCCCAGAAATTTCTTCTAATTTTTTAACGATTTTTTTATCGTCTTCTGTAGTTGTTGGTGATTTTAAAATTAATGTATCAGAAGCGATTGCACTAAGCATTAATGTAGCCATAGTTTTATCTATTTCTACGTCATTTTCTTTATACATTTTATATAAAACTGTTGCAGTACATCCAACAGGTTCTGCTCTATAATATAATTGATATGGAGCAACGAAATTCATTGTATGGTGATCTACAACTTTTAATATTTTAGCATTAGATATATTTCCAACTGTTTGACTAGCTTCATTATGATCAACCAAAATAACGTCTTGGCTATCTTCTACATCTTCTATTAATTCTGGTGCTTCGATACCAAGATATTTTAAAACATATTGAGTTTCTTTGTTAACATTTCCTAATCTAACAGCCTTTGCATTTTCATTTCCTAATTTTTTCTCTAAATTTTCCATTACTAATGCAGATGTAATAGAGTCTGTATCTGGATTTTTGTGTCCAAATATTAATGTTTCTTTTGTCATATGAGTTCCTCCTTATTTGATTTATTCAAGTAAAAGTAATATAGCAGAATGTACATTCTGCATATATTTTTGTTATCACACTTTACATAAACTATTATACACTAAAATTATGTTTAAGTCAATATATTTAGCGTATTTCCGTAGTTAATTTAACTGTATCAAAAGCCTATAATTAATTTTCTATTGAGGGCGTTACATTTAAGGTTTTATTATTTGTATAAATAACCATTCCGGGTTTACTTCCATTAGGTTTTTTTACATATTTTACAAAACAATAATCAACAGGTACATTACTAGAAAGCCTACCTTTACTATAGTAAGCTGCAAGTTTTGCACATTTTATTAAAGTATCATTAGATACATTTTCAGAAGGATTTTTTAATATTACATGACTTCCATGAATATCTTTAGTGTGAAACCATATGTCATTTGGAGAAGCCAACTTTGTTGTAAGATAGTCATTTTGCTTATTATTTTTACCAACTAAAACAGTGTAACCATCTATATGATATTCTCTTGGTGATGATATATTTGCTTCTTTTTTAGAGCTAGTCTTATTATTTGATTGTATATAATCCTTAAAAATAGGATTTTCACTAATTTCATTATATATCTCATTAATTTCTTGAATATCTTTTGTATATTCTAATTCATATATTATGCTTTCTATGTATTGCAATTCTTCTTCAGTTTCTTTTTTTTGAAGAGTAACAATTTCTAAAGCGTTTTTTAATTTATTATATTTTCTAAAATATTTTTTGGCATTATTAGCAATAGATATTGTATTATCTAAAGGAATTGCTAAAATTGCATTATTATCATAGTAATTTTCTACTTCTATTTTAGACGCAGTAAAATCCTTAGCGATTTTATATAAATTAGCAGTAATTAATTCACCATATAATTTATATAAATCTTTGTTATCACATTCTTTAAGCTTATTATTAATACTTTCTAATCGTAACTCATATTTTTTTAGAATATGTGCAATTAATTTTAACAAATTATTTCTATAAGAAACATAATTGTTATTTGTTTCTTTTTTATAATAAAAATCATCAATATAAAAATTGATATCCAAATTAGATGATTTTGGTATTAGATCTATAACATAATCTAATTTACCTTTTTCATTAGAATAGTTTGTTAAAGAGATTTCATTACTATCTAATTTATTAAGAATTTTAGAAAGATATTCATACATCTTAAAAATATTTTCTTTTGAAAATTCAGTATTTTTTATATCATGTTTTAACATGATATTTTTAATAAAAGGCTTACTAAAACCTGTAAAATATCCAACTAAAAAATTAGTTAAATTTGTTACATTGTTTTCTAAGATTAAATTATAAAATTCATCAAAAGACTTAATATCATAAAAATTATTCTTAGTGTTTTCAGGGTATATATATTCATGTGCAGGCAATATGTCTCTATATGAATTTGACAAAGTGTCTAAATGCCTTAAGCTATCTATAATAAAGAATTTATCATTTAATAAAATTATATTGCTATGTTTTCCCATTAGTTCAACTATTAAATACTTAGTTGTTAGATCGTTTAATTCGTTATATCCTTCTAATTCAATCTTTATAATTCTTTCTAAATTATCATTAGAAGATATTGATTTTATTTTATATCCAATTAAATGCTTTCTAAGTAACATGCAAAAGTTAGGTGCATTTAGAGGATTTGGTTTTGTATTAGTTGTTAAATGTATTCTATATAAATTAGAATCTATACATATATTTAAAGCATAATTTTTTCCATTTGCATATATGCTTAATAAAACTTCGTTTTTATTTGGTTCGAAAATTTTATTTATTTTTCCTCCTAATATAGAATGTTGTAATTCGTAAGAAATTGATTTTGTTGTTATTCCATCAAATGCCATAATATTGCTGTATGTTATTAATTAACATACTCTCCTTTCATAATTTATGTTTGGCGTTATTATATTACAAAGTTAATAATATAGCAATTAAAAAAATCTTAATAAGCAGTAAAAAGTATTGACATTGTGCGTTTTTTTGACTTATAATGTGGCTTAGATATATTAACAGGGGGTTACAATACACTTATGAAATACAGCAATATGTTTTATCCATTCGATTCAAAATACGAACTTATGCAAGATGAAGAAATAATTAATAAGATAAAAGTAGGGGATAAAAGCGCTCTAAATTACTTAATGGACAAATATAAAGAACTTGTTAATATGAAAGTTAGTAAATATTATATAATAGGTGCAGAAAAAGAAGACATTGTTCAAGAAGGAATGATTGGATTATATAAAGCTATAAAGAGTTATTCAGAAGATAAAAATACTAGTTTTAAGTCTTTCGCAAATATGTGTATAGAAAGGCAATTAATAACAGCAATAAAAACATCAAATAGGCAAAAACATATGCCACTTAATTCATACTTATCATTAAATACCGCAGCATATGATGATGAGGATAATACAGAACTTATGGACATTTTTAATAATAATACAGTAGAAGACCCATTAGAAACAATTACTAAGAAAGAGTATTATAAAACTGTAGAAAATGTAATAGATAAATCTTTAAGTGATTTCGAAAAGCAAGTATTAGTAAGATTTATGAAAGGTGAAAGCTATGTTGATATAGCAAATAAATTAGATGCACCAGTTAAATCTATCGATAATGCTATTCAAAGAATAAGAAAAAAAGCAATAAAAAATATCCTAAAAGAAAATAATAATTAAAATGTGACAGAAACATTTAGTTGTGTGTCTACAGTATAATTTCAATTTGTTAACTAAGCTGCTGACAAAATAGATGTGTTTTGTTTTGGCAGCTTAACTTATTAAATAAGCATTAGTTATGCTTCTATAGCTCAGTAGGTAGAGCGCTTCCATGGTAAGGAAGAGGTCGTCAGTTCGATTCTGACTGGAAGCTCCAGAATATAGCTTATTTGTGATGAAAGGTGGAAAAATATAGAATAAGAAATAAATATAATTGTACAACGTTTTTTATTCGGAGGTTTGTATAGAAAAATTAAATGGTAAAAGTTGGAGAAATATTGCAACTTCTTGCATATTCAGATGATTATGAAAACGTTCTCTCTCAGTATTGAGGGAGATTTTTCTTTTTTTTATTAAGTATTCAAAGATACGGAAATTAATAAAAAAATATTTTTGTTTTGTTTACATTAAATAATTAATAAGATATAATATCAATATAATGACTTACGTGGGGGATAAAATGAATATTATAGAAATTATAAAAAGAAACATAAGAAAAAATTCTAAGATAAAATTATTAAATGAATTTATAGACAAAAATAAAATGATAGAATTATTTTCTAGAATACAAGATTTAATAGGAATTGCAGATATAGATCAAAATATACAATATATAAATAAAGGTGAATATAAAACATTAAAAGAAGTATTTAATTATCAAGGGAATGAAATAATATATAAAGATATGATAAAGGCATGTTTTGAATCTGGTTCATATTCAGGAGATATAACATTATATGTAGATGGAAATAAAACAATTAAAAACATATTTTTGTACCGAATGAAAGATAACATTTTGTTTTTGGTAAGAGATTTACAAAAATATATAGAAGCAACTAATTCTTTAGAAAAACAATTGAAAGAAAAAGATGAGAATATAAAATCAAAAGATTTATTTATTGCTAATCTTTCCCACGAAATAAGAACTCCAATGAATATAATTATAGGTATGATTTATTTCCTTAAAGCTACAAGCTTAAATGATGTACAATTAGAATATATAGAAAAATTAGAAGATTCTTCTAATATGCTTTTAGAAATAGTAAATAATATTTTAACACTTTCAAATAATAACAAATATAATGTATCTAATAAAGAAACTAATTTTAATTTAAAGAAGTTATTTGACAATATTAATGAAATATTTGAAGATAAAATAAAAAGTAAAGATTTGAAATGGTACATGGAATGTGACTTTGATGATGATATAATGGTTTATGCAGATAAAGGTAGGTTTGCACAAATATTTATTAACTTAATTAATAATTCGATTAAATATACTGAAAGAGGTTATATCGAATTAGATATGAAGCAAGTAGAGGAAACAAGAACATCATATAAAATACAATTTTGTTTAAAAGATACAGGAAAAGGTATAAAGAAAGAAGACACATTAAAAATATTTAAAGAATTTTCTCAAATCGAAGATCCATCAACCAAAACCCAAGAGGGATCTGGGTTAGGACTAGCCATAGCAAAGAAGATAATAGAAGATATGGATGGAAAAATTTGGGTAGAAAGCAACTATGGATTAGGAAGTAAATTTTATTTTTACATTAGAATAGACAAAGGTAAGAATGAAGATGAAACTGATGAATTATTAATAAAACCAAAAGTAATTGTACCAAAAGCTGTTAAAATTCCAGGAAATAATAGAATTCTTTTAGTAGAAGATAATAAAATTAATGTAGAAATAAGTAGTAAAATATTAACAGAATTAAATATAGTGACAGATGTGGCTTATAATGGTACTGAGGCTATTAAAAAGATAGAAGATTTGGGAAGAGATTATTACGATTTAATTTTAATGGATATACATATGCCTAAATATAATGGATATGAGATTTCTAAAATTATGAGAAATGATTTGGGTGTAGAAGTTCCAATTATAGCATTAACAGCTACTAACATTACAGATCAAACTATAGAAGAAAATAAAGAAAATATTTCTGGGTACATACAAAAACCAATAAAGCCAAATGAATTTAAACAAACGATTCAAAGCTATTTACAAAAGGAAAGTGACTTGTGCCATAAGTTTTCATTTATTGATAAATATGATGAGTTTTTACAAAGAATAAATTATGATGAGAAGATGGAAACAAAATTAATAACACTTTTATATCAAGATTTTTCAGATATAAGAGAAAAAATTCTAAATATGACACAAGAAGAGAAAAAATTTTATTTACATACATTAAAGGGAGCATTAGCAAGTTTAGGAGCTCAGAAACTTTCTGATGACATAAAAAATATAGAGGATAAAATAAATACTCCTGAAGCAAAAGAATTAATAGAAAATCTATTAAATAAATTAGATAGTATATTTAAAGAAATAGAGCAAAGTAATATTTTAAAAATTGATAAGACGATTATGATAGTTACAACAGATGAAGAAAAAAGTACAATGTTAAAAGCTCAAATGTCTAAAGCATTTAATATTATTATAGTGAAGAATATGAAAGAAGTAGAAATTATTTTACAAGCAAGTAAAATAGATGCAATAGTAATTGATGAGTTTGATGTTATTAGCAATATAATGTCTCTTATACAATTTTTAAAATATAAGTATAAAGAAATTCCAATTATAATACTAAATGAAAAAAGAAATGCATTATTAAAAGAAAAAGTGAAAGATATAAGTGTAGATTCATATCTTGAGTCTAATTATGATGTCCAAAGCTTAATTTGGAATATTAAAAACACAATAAAGCACAAACAAGAAGAAATTAAATTAAAATCCGATTTGAAAAAATATAATAATGAAATTGGAAATGTATATGGCTTTTTATATGATAGTTTAGTTAATTTAACTTCTTTAAAGAGTAAAGAAACAGGTGAACATATTTTAAGAACAAAAGAGTATATGAAAGTTATGCTTAGAAAATATGAAGAATTTTATAAAGAAGGCTTATTTGCAGATGAAAAAGAAATAGAGAATATTTCTATAGCTGCTACTTTGCATGATATAGGAAAAGTTGGTATACCAGATAATATTTTGAATAAAGCAGGTAAACTAACAGATGAAGAGTATGAAATTATGAAAAGTCATACAATTATAGGTAGGGAAACATTAGAGTCTACATATAGTGATAAACTTTCTAGTGAGGTATTAGAATATGCAAAAGATATCACATTACATCATCACGAAAAATATAATGGTACAGGATATCCGGAAGGATTAAAAGGCGATGAAATTACAATTATTTCAAGAATTATGGCTATTATAGATGTATATGATGCACTAGCAAATGATAGAGTATACAAAAAAGCAATGCCTCCAAAAGAAGTAGAGGAATATATTGTATCACAATCAGGAACTGCATTTGATCCAAAGCTAATAAATGTGTTTTTATTGGCAAAAGATGAATTGGCTAGAATTAATAAAGAAAACCAAAATAAAGGTTCAAAGTTGAATCATATTTCTTAATTCAATTACAGAAAGAATAAGGATTTACTTGTTGTAGAGATATAAAACGAAGAAATTTAGTTAAAAATGACATGAGTAGGTAGGAAAATGCAGTAGTACTCTTGAAAGACCATGCTAAATATGTTATATTAGCATATGGAATAAAGGAGCGATAGAAATGAAAATTGGAATAGTAGGACTTCCTAATGTAGGAAAAAGTACATTATTTAATGCAATAACAAAAGCAGGAGCTGAATGTGCTAATTATCCATTTTGTACAATAGAACCTAATATAGGAATGGTACCTGTACCAGATGATAGATTAGATAATTTAGCTAAGATATATGATCCAGAAAAAGTAACACATGCTGTAATAGAATTTGTAGATATTGCAGGACTTGTAAAAGGTGCAAGTAAGGGAGAAGGATTAGGAAATAAGTTTTTATCACATATAAGAGAAGTTGATAGCATATTAGAAGTTGTAAGATGTTTCGAAGATCCAAACATAGTTCATGTTGATGGATCAATAGATCCAATAAGAGACATAGAAACGATTAATTTAGAGCTTGTTTTTGCAGATTTAGAAACAGTAAATAAAAGATTGGAAAGAGCAAAAAAATTATTAAAAGGAGATAAATCTTATCAAGCAGAAATAGATTTATTAGAGAAAGTAAAAGAAACATTAGAACAGGGTAGACCAGCCAGAATTCTTGAGCTTTCAGACGAAGAAAAAGAAATTATTAAAGATAGTTTCTTACTTACTATGAAACCAATATTGTATGTTACAAATGTTTCAGAAAATGAAATATCAGAAGATAATGAATATGTAAAGAAAGTAAGAGAATATGCCAAAAACGAAAATGCTAAAGTTATAAAATTATGTGTAAAAATAGAAGAAGAATTGTCAGGACTAGAAGATGATGATAAAAAAGAAATGCTAGAAGCTTTAGGAATGGATGAATCTGGATTAGATAAAGTTATAAAAGAAAGCTACGATTTGTTAGGCTTAATGTCATTTTTAACGGCAGGTAAACCTGAGGTTAGAGCTTGGACAATAAAAAAAGGAACAAAAGCTCCAGAAGCAGCTGGTAAAATACATTCAGACATACAAAGAGGATTTATTAGAGCAGAAGTTGTTTCATATGATGATTTAATAAAACTAGGCTCATTAAATGAAGCTAAGGAAAAAGGGCTAGTAAGGTCAGAAGGTAAAGATTATATTATGCAAGATGGAGATGTGGTTTTATTTAGATTTAATGTTTAAATAGTAAAAATATAGAGTTACCAAGTTTTGACATGGAAATTTATGAAAAATTAAAAATATATGTAAAAAAAACTTGCATTTTATATTAAAGTGTAGTATAAATAATATTAGTATTGAATATAATATTAACAAAAGAGAGAAAAGGTAGGGAAGGAAATGAAAAGAAATAGTTTAATTAAAGGAATTTTATTAGTTACAATCATAGCAGTTTTAATGTTAGTTACAAACAGTGTATATGCAGCAGATGCTGTTGTATTATCACCAACAGATAATAATGCTGCAACAAATAATTCAGCAGTAGATAATAATGCGAATACTAATAGTGCATTAACTTCAACATTAACACCAACAACACCAGTAAACAATAGTGCTTCAACATTAAGTTCAAACTTACCTAAAACAGGTATAGCTGATAATACTGTAGTATTTATAGTAGTAGGTGTATGTGCAGTTGCTGCAATCTATGCTTATAAAAAAGTAAGAGACTATAAAGGAATTTAATTAATTTTATATAAAATTAATTTGTGGTCTAAGATTATATTAACCACATAATAATTTGGCATAGCCAATTAAATGGACTAGTTTAGCTAGTCCATTTCTTTTGCTTTTAGAATAAATCTATTTTTCTTCTTATTATTGCATGTTATTAAAGTTAGTTCTTTTTTGCCATTAGTATCTTGATTTAGTACAGAAGTATTATTAATTTCAACCTCAAATTTATCATATATATTATATTCCAAAAAGTTGTTATTTAAATCATATATCTTAATTTTATCTCCAATAGAGAGTTTACTTATATTACTAAAAAACATCCCGTTATCGTAATTATGTCCTGCAATACATAAATTTCCAATTCCATTTGGTTCTGGTCCACAAAGACGACAAGGAGAGAGTTTTAATAATTCTTCCGAACATGTTGAAAGAATAGAATAATTTAAATTTATTTTTTCTATTGTAATTTTACCAATTATATGAGAAGAACTAGAAGTAGAATTTTTGGTGGTATTATTAGTAGAATATAGAGATAATGTTTGATATTTTTCATCTAATTTTTCAGAAAAAGAATATAATTTTTGTTCTTTTTGCTTTTGAAAATAAAAATAGATAAAAATTGATAGAATAACCAAAATAAAAAAGACTAACAATATTAAAAATAAAGTTCTATTTTTATAAAATTTATTCATATTATTATTTTTTGCAAAAAAAATAATAATATTATAAAATTATTAAAATGTCAAAAATTTGTAGACTTTTTTCTAAATATAGCTTAAAATAAATAAAGTGTAGGAGGTAATAATATGAATATATGGCACGATATATCTGCTGATAGAATAAAAAAAGATGATTTTATAGCAGTTGTAGAAATAGAAAAAGGTGGAACAAATAAATATGAATTAGATAAAGCTACTGGTCTGTTAAGATTAGATAGGGTTTTATATACAGCGACACACTACCCAGCAAATTATGGTTTTATACCTAGAACATATGCTGGAGATGGAGACCCATTAGACGTTTTGGTAATATGCCAAGAAAAGATAGTTCCCTTAACATTAGTGGAATGTTATCCGATAGGTGTAATGCTAATGACAGATAATGATGATTTAGATGAAAAAATTATTGCAATTCCGAAATCTGATCCATTCTTAAAGAATTGTAAAGATATTAAAGATTTACCAGAACAATATTCAGCAGAAATTATGCATTTTTTTGAAGTATATAAACAATTAGAAGATAAAAAGACAGAAGTAAAAGAAATGCTTGGAAGAGAAGATGCTGAAAAAATTATAGAAAAATGTATAAATAATTATAATGAAAAGTTTTTAAGATAATTTTAGATTGTGGGGAAAAAGAAATGTTAGAAAGAATTATTTTTAATATATTATCCTTTTCTCTTTTTATAATAATCTTCTTTAAAATAATCAAAAAAAATGATACAACATATGTTGCTCCATTAATTCTAGAAGCAATAGGAATAGCAATTGGATTAATAGAAATTTTGATTGGAAGATTTTTGGGGACGTTTATTAGGGTAATAACATATTTATTAGCGATAGTATTACCATTTGCTATAATTTTAATAGAAAAATATGGACTTAATTTTTCTGAAATGCTATATATTTTTCTTGCAAGATTATGTAGTATATTTAACAATAATAAAAAAGCAAAACAATTATTAATGAATCTAATTAATAAATATCCAGAAAGTTATAATGGTCATAGATTACTTGCGCAAAATTATGAAAAAGAAGGCGGAATGAGAAAAGCTATAGATGAATATGTTAAAGCAATAGATATAAACAAAAAAGATTATGATTCTTATTATAAAATATCTGAATTATTAGTAAACTTAGGAAAAAAAGATGAAGCTATCCAAATGTTAACTAATTTAATACATAATAAACCAGATTATTATAATGCTTCAAAATTACTAGGTGGATTATTATGTGAGCAAGAAAATTTTAAAGAAGCTATAAATGTATATATGAATGCTTTAAAGTATAACGACAAAGAAAGCTTCGAAATTTATTATAATTTAGGAATCGCTTATACAAGATTAAATGATTTTCAGAATGCAAAAAATTGTTATGAAAAGGCTGCAAAAATAAATGCATTAAATTATAAAGGTTATTATAATTTAGGATTAATTTCGATGCTATATGACGATTTGGACGAAGCAGAAAAATATTTTATAGAAGGAATAAAAGTAGAAGATACAGAACCAGAAAGTTGTTATCAATTAGCTAGAATATATGTTATAAAAGGAGAAAAAGAGAGAGCAATTAATTATTTGGATAGAGCAATAAATTTGGATAGTTCATTTGCAGAGAAAGCGGCTAAAGACACAGTTTTTTTATCTATAGAAAGGTATATTCCAAAAAATATTAATAAAATAATTAGAAAAAAGGTAGCTATGACCAAACCAGAGCTATTAGTAAAAAAACATCTTGAAGATACATATTTATTGGTTGGTAAAATAAGTAAAAATGAATTTAAAAATATGAATATTATCAAAGAAAAAAGCATAGATATACAAAAAGATGAAAGAGAAAATTTATAGGAGGCTTATTATGAAAAATATTTCAATTATAGGAGGAGACTTAAGGATTGTAAAACTTGCAGATATGCTAAAAGCAGATGGATACGAGGTATATACATATGGGATAGAACAAGCTCGTACTAGCAATGAAATAGTAAAATGTACTAGTATAGAAGAAGTTACATCAAAGTCTGACATAATTGTAAGCTCAATTCCACTTTCAAGTGATGGGATAAATATAAATACACCTTTTAGCAAAAATAAAATAGAAATATCAGAAGTAGCAAAGTATGTTAAGGGAAAAACTTTTATTGCAGGAAGAATAGAAGAGGAACTATATCAAAAGTTTAGTGAAACAAAGGTTATTGATTTATTAAAAAGAGAAGAATTAACAGTATTAAATACAATATCTACTGCAGAAGGTGCAATTCAAATTGCTATGGAAGAATCAACTAAAACTTTACATGGTAGTAAGATATTAGTAATGGGATTTGGAAGAGTAAGTAAAATTTTATCAAATATGTTAAAAGGAATTGGTGCAGAGGTATACTGCGAAACAAGAACAACTGTAAATTGTGCATGGATAAAAGCATATGGATATAAACCAATATTGCTTGATGAATTAGATAATGAATTAAACCAATTTGATATAATAATTAATACAATTCCTCATATCATATTAAATAAAGAAAAATTAAAACTTTTAAAAAGAGATTGTCTTATAATTGATATTGCTTCAAATCCAGGAGGAGTAGATAGAAAAGCTGCAAAAGAGATAGGAATAAAATTAATTTGGGCACTTTCTTTACCTGGAAGAGTTGCACCTATAACTTCAGCTGAATTTATAAAAGAAACATTAGAAAATATATTAAAAGATATAAAAAACAATTAGCTAAGGAGAAAAAAATAAAATGATGGAAATAACAGTTTTTAGAGCAATAATATTAGGAGCAGTTCAAGGACTTACAGAATTACTTCCAATATCAAGTTCTGCACATTTATTCATAATACCATGGCTATTCAATTGGGGAGAGATAGGAGATTTTGATGTTGCTTTGCATTTTGGAACATTGCTTGCAATTGGAATATTTTTCTTTAGAGATTGGATAAAATTAATAAAAGGTGGTTATGAACAAGTTGCTAAAAAGAAAAAAACATTTGAAGGAAAAATGTTTTGGTATATCGTATTTGCAACAATTCCGGGTGGAATCATAGGATATTTGTTAGACCATTATTGTGCAGATATATTAACAAAGCCAGAAATTATTGGTTGTGCGTTAATTTTTATGGGTATTATTCTATATATTATAGATAAAAAAGCAAAATCTAAAGTAAAATATGAAGATATGTCTTTTAAACAAACGTTTTTGATTGGGTTATCACAATCATTAGCATTCATACCAGGTGTTTCTAGATCTGGAGTAACAATGACTACAGCCAGAGCAATGGGAATAGAACGTGAATCAGCAGCAAGATATTCCTTTATGTTATCTGCACCAATAGTATTAGCTGCAACTATATTTAAGATAAAAGATTTTGTTTTTAGTGTACCATTTTTTGTGGGAATTTTAGTAAGTTTCTTGGTAGGAATAGTGGTAATTAAATTCTTATTAAAATACTTACAAACAGGCAACTTTAAAATATTTGCAGTATACAGAATAATAATTGGAATAGTTGTTTTAATAGTATTTATGAATAGAATATAAGATAGGGCTAAGCTCTATCTTTTTTTGTAGCAAATAATATAAAAGTTTTTAGTTATAACGTTGTAATAACTAGCTATAATCATTAGAAAAATCAAAGATTTTTCTAATATAATTAAAAAAATAATTATAAATTATTGATATTTTAACGATTGTATTGTATGATAATAGAGTATAATAAAATCAAGCAGAAAGGGGTAAAAACCTAATGAATAAAATAATAAAAAAAGTCCTATCTTGTTGCTTTATAATTTTACTTTTTGTACTTAGTGGTCAAATGGTATATGCAGATTCTGTAAATCAATTAGAAGCACAAGGAGCAGGGCAATTAGTTCAAATAAAAGAAAATTCAGAAAAGAAATTAGAAGATTACAAAGAAGAATATGGCTCTGATGCCTATGGTATTGCAGCATATATATTAAATGCAGTAAGAATATATAGCATACCAGTATGCTTTGTAGGAATAGCAATAGGAGGAATTTACCAAGTAATAGGTATCCGTAAGCTTGATGAAAGAGATAGAGGCTTTGGAATTATGATAGGATGTATAACTGTACTAGTAATAACACAACTATTACCACTTATATTTGCTATAGTTGTAAAAGGTTGGAGGGGTTAACGAATGAAAATATTATTTGCTGTAAATAATGAAAAAATATCAAAATCCATTATAAAGAAATATCAAAGTGATTATAAAGAAATAATATCATATAAAAATGTATATTATTTTAATGCTATCTTAAAAGAACTACAGAAAGATAATACTTATGATAGAATTATAATAAGTGAAGACTTAGAGCCTTTTACAAATAATAATTATGAACAAATCGATAAATTTATTTTTGAAAGATTAGATAATATTAGTGATGAGGCTACAAATTCTACAAGAGCAGATACTCCAATAATATTAATATGCTCAGATAGACGTACAAAGTCTGACGAAATATTAGTAAAATTATTTAGTATTGGTATATATAATGCTCTTATTGGAACAGATAGAAATATAGATGAAATCTGCAAATTAATAAAAGTACCTAGAACAAAAAAAGAAGCAAAAATATATTATAAAATTGATGCAGAAGAAGTTACTTATCAATCAGAGAATGAAAATGATGTTAGCGAATCAGAAATACAAAGTATATTAGCTCATTATAAGAAAATAGGAAGAGATGAACAAAAATGTGTAGATAGTTTTGACTCTATAGCACAACAATATACAGATGTTCAATTAAAAGTAATTGCAAGTTTTCTTCCTTTAAATGTAAAAGCAATATTGGAAGAAAAATCTCCTAAATATCAACAAATTATGTCATTAATGGGAGAAAAAAGAAGTTCAACTGGAACAGCTAAAACTAAAGATATAGAAGATAACGGGTTAAAAATTGGATTTATAGAATCTTCAAATGGCAAAAGAAATCTTGGTAGACCAGTTATTATTCCATCAGCAGTAAATACAAATAAAGTAAAGAAAATGTCAGCCAAAACTACAGCTTCTTCAGGTTTAAATATACCAGAACCAATTGAGCCAATAATAGATGGTATAGATGACGAAGACACTTCAAGTGTTCCAGAGCCAGTAGAAGAAGTTAAAACAAAAAGAAGAGGTAGACCTCCTAAGAAAAAAACAGAAGAAGAGGTTGTTAAGGCAGAAGAAAGCAAACCAAAAAGAAGAGGTAGACCTCCTAAAAAGAAACAAGAAGAAATTACAATGCCAGGTTTCGATGATGACGATGATGAACCACAAGTAAATACGATGCCAGGTTTTGATGATGATGATGAACCACAAGTAAATACGATGCCAGGTTTCGATGACGATGATGAACCTCAGGTAAATACGATGCCCGGTTTTGATGATGATGATGAACCACAAGTAAACACTGTACCAGGTTTTGATGATGATGATGAATCACAAGCAAACACAATACCAGGTTTTGATGATGATGACAATGATCCACAAATAGACAATAGTTCGGATTTTTCAAGTACTACTCAAAGTAATGGATATATACCTTTTGATTTAAATTCACCTACTGGGAGATCAAATGATTATAATCAAACAAAATTAACAAACACAAGAAGAACATATCCAACAGATGCAATAGATGCGTTATTAACTAGAGAAAAGAAAATTGTAACATTTGTTGGAACAAGTAAGAATGGAACATCATTCTTAGTAAATAATCTTGCACTTAGTTTATCTAAAAAAGGAATAGATGTAGCGATATTAGATGCAACAAGAAATAGAAATGCTTATTATATCTACACAGAAAACGAAGAAGATTTAAGACAAATTGCAGAGAAGAGTATTCCAAATTTAATTAATGGGGTTGCAGCAGGATTAAAGGTAGATAAAAATTTAACTGTATATACAGCACTACCAGATGATGATGTACCTATGGAACAATACGAAGAAATATTATCAACATTAGTAAAAAATCACTCATTAATATTAATTGATTGTGACTTTGAAACAGATTTTGGATATTTTGCTGCATCACAGGAAATTTACTTAGTACAAAGTATGGATATTATAACTATCCAACCACTTACTGCTTTTTTAAGAGATTTACAAAGCAAAAATATATATCAACCAGAGAACTTAAGAATTGTTATTAATAAGGAATTACCTGTTAAAACTCTTACTGTAAAAAATATTATCGGTGGATTATCATTTTACAATGACCCATCAATGTCATTTATGAGAGAATTATTTAATAGGGAAACAGCTAAATATTGTACAATTCCATTTGAAATTGCAACTTATTCAAAATATTTAGAGGGATTAGTTAACTGCAAGATTTCTTTAAATGGATATTCAAAGGAATTTATGCAAGCATTAAGAACATTAGAAAATATGGTATATCCATTAATGGAACCAACACCTGCTTCAAATAGAGGTGCTAAAAGTAATAACAATTATGAAAGAACTAGATTTTCAAACGAAATGAATGATACATTAAATCAAATGAAGAAAAATTTTTAGAATAATATAGAGGTGAGAAAGTTTTGACAGTAGCAATATTAATAACTATAGTTATATTAGTTTGCATAATAATAGCATTAATGGCATACAATATTTCTATTCATAAAAAGATAACGAAATTTAGTAATATTAGTGAAAAAATAAATGGCTTAAATGTATTACAAAATTTTATGGATACAATAGGCGAATATTCTAGTGTTGAAGAAAAAATAGAAAAAATTAACGAAATTATATTAAATAAATATAATATTTTAAAATATTCGACAATAGTAGTATTCAATGGAGCAGAGTACGAATTAAAAGCATCAAATGTAGATGAAAAGCACTGGCAAACATTAACAAAATTAGGCGATGAAGAGATTTTTAAAGATAGCATTGCAACAGCGACACCTAAATATATAACTGTAGAAAAAGAATCAGAAAAATTGCCATATCAAAAAATGGAATTTGGACGAGCTAAATCAGCAATGTTCTTTCCTTTATATATAGACAATGTTTATATTGGATATTGGCTAATCGAAAGTAGCGAAATTCATGCTTTTGATAATATAGATACAGCAATAATAGAAGTAATAAGAGATAATATTGTTACAATATTAAAAACTGTTCAATATCAAAATACAGTAGAAAATACTGTAAGAACAGATTTATTTACAGGACTAAATTCTGCTGAATACTTATATGGGTTAGGAAAGAAAGAAGTTGATAAATATACAATCTCAACAGTTTGTATGTTTAGAATAACTAATATAGAGGAAATAAACGAAAAAATAAGTAGACATTTAGGAAATAAAGTAATTACAGAAGTAAGCAGATTTTTCGAGAACAATATATCTAAAGACTACCTATTTGTAAGATATATGGGACCAAAATTTGTAATAGTATTTTCTGGAGTTCAATCTGAAGATGTTGCTAACTTCTTGGAAGATATTAAATCACAAATAGAAGAAATGCAAATACACCCAGATTTAGATGACAAGGCAATAGCAAATGTAAAAAATAAAGAAGAAATATATGTTAGTCCAAGATTAAATTTTGTGTTAACATCATATTATAAAGGAACATCAATGGATGGATTAACTAAAAAGTTAGAAGAATATATTGATAATGCTGATAAATCTGAAAGTGATATAAATTATATTTAAAAGGAGGAATGTAACATGTCAAATTTTGATAAAACAATGAGTTTTAAGGTAGAAAGAGACCAAAATATTAAGGTAAAGGAAATTTTGAAAGAGGTTTACGATGCCTTGGTAGAAAAAGGTTATAATCCAATAAATCAAATAGTTGGATATATTCTTTCTGGAGACCCAACTTATATAACAAGTTATAATGATGCAAGAAACAAAATAAGACTTATAGAACGTGACGAGTTATTAGAAAAAATGGTGAAAAATTATATAGGATTAGATGATAAATAATATGAGGATATTAGGAATTGATTATGGAGATGTAAGAACTGGAGTAGCTATAACAGATCCATTAGGTATCACAGCTCAAGGACTAAAAACTATAAATAGTCAAAATAGTGATAGGATTTTATTACGAGAACTTGAAGAAATAGTAACAGAATATAATGTAGAAAAAATAGTAATAGGAATGCCATTAAATTTAAAAGGAGAAAAGACTGTACGAGCAGAGAAAACGGAAAAATTTATCCATAAATTAAAATGTAAATTTGGAAAAATGCCTATCGAAGTCATAGATGAAAGGCTAACAACAGTTCAAGCGCATAAAACAATGAACTTTTTGGACGTGAATAAGAAAAATAAAAAAAATATTGTCGATACTATAGCAGCTGTATATATTTTAGAGATATATCTTGGAAAAGAACAGAAAAAATAGTTGCAAAAATTACAAAAATAGTATATGATAAGAAAAATTGAAAATAATAATATCAAGGATATCGAAAGGAGAATAATATGAGTGAAGATATCAACACACCAAATAATGGTGAAGAATTAGACAATATAATAATTTTAAATGACGAAAATGGAAACGAAGTAAAATTTGAATTTTTAGATTTAATGGAATATGAAGGAGAAGAATATATAATATTATTACCAACAGAAGAAGGAGAAGATAATGACGAAGTTGTTATCTTAAAAGTAGAAGATGTAGAAGATGATCCAGATATGGAAACTTATGTTAGCATAGATGATGAAGATACTTTAAATGCAGTATTCGAAATGTTCAAAGAAAAATTTAAAGATGAATTTAATTTTATAGATGAATAATAAATACAATAAAAAAGAGGAGTAATTATATTGGAGTATTTAGAGAATAAAGGTTAGTAGCTGAAAGCCTTTTATATTAAGATATAATGAAGGTAGCTTTTTTGGTAGATATAGTGAACTAATAGTAAGTATATCCGGGTTGGCTCCGTTAAAAGCTATAATGAGTATTATTAGAATATTAAGGTGGTACCGTAAGAGTAATCTTGCCCTTAAAGGCAGGCTTACTCTTTTTTTATTTGAACTTTGAACTTTAGGGACGGAGCTAAAAGTTCAAATAATTTACATAAATTATGTAATAAAATAAATAAGGAGGAATATTTATGAATTATAATCACAAATTAAACGATAAGTATAATCCAAAAGACTTCGAAGAAAAGATTTATAAAGAAACAGAAGAAAAAGGTTATTTTAAACCCAATATGGATAAAAGCAAAGAAGCTTATTGTATAATGATGCCTCCACCAAATGTAACTGGAAAGCTACATATGGGGCATGCTTTGGATGGAACAATACAAGATATATTAATTCGTTTTAAAAGAATGCAAGGATATAATGCGTTATGGCTTCCAGGTTCTGACCATGCTTCAATTTCAACAGAAATGAAAGTAGTTCAAAAATTAAAAAAAGAAGGAAAAACAAAACATCAAATTGGTAGAGAAGAATTCTTAAAAGAGACTTGGGATTGGACACATTTATATGGTGGAACAATACAAGAACAACAAAAGAAACTAGGATGTTCTTGTGACTGGGATAGACGTAGATTCACATTGGACGAAGGTCTTTCAGAAGCAGTTAAAGAGCAATTTGTTAGATTGTACGAAAAAGGTCTAATTTATAAAGGCAAAAGAATGGTTAACTGGTGTCCAAATTGTAATACTACAATTTCAGATGTAGAAGTTGAATATCATGAAGAAAATACACATTTATGGCATATTAGATATAAAGTAAAAGATGAAGATAGATATATAACTGTAGCAACAACAAGACCAGAAACTATGCTTGGCGATACAGCTGTTGCTGTTCATCCAGATGATAAAAGATATAAAGATTTAGTTGGTAAAACATGTATTCTGCCAATTATGAATAAAGAAATTCCAATTATTGCTGATAGATTTGTAGAGACAGAATTTGGTACAGGTGCTGTTAAAATTACACCAGCACATGATATGAATGACTATCAAGCAGGTTTAAGACATAATCTAGAGATAATTGAAGTTTTCGATGAAAATTTCAAAATGGGAGATTTAGTGCCAGAATATAAAGGAATGGATTTACTAGAAGCAAGAGAGAAAATCGTAGAAAAACTAGAAGAATTAGGAGCTTTAGTAAAAGTAGAAGACTTAACACATAATGTAGGAAAATGTGAAAGATGTAAAACAACAATAGAACCAAAAATTTCAGATCAATGGTTTGTTAAAATGGAAGATTTAGCAAAACCAGCAATCAAAGCAATCGAAAATGGAGATATAAAATTTATTCCAAAGAAATACGAGAAAATGTATTTTAATTGGATGAATAATATACAAGATTGGTGTATTTCTAGACAATTATGGTGGGGACACAGAATTCCAGCTTATTATTGTGATGATTGTGGACATATAACTGTTTCAAGAGATGAAGTAACAGAATGTGAAAAATGTAAATCAAAAAATGTTCATCAAGACGAAGATACATTAGATACATGGTTTAGTTCAGCATTATGGCCATTCTCTACATTAGGCTGGCCAAATACAGAAAGCGAAGATTATAAGACATTCTTCCCAACAAATGTATTAGTTACAGCATATGATATTATAACTTTCTGGGTATCAAGAATGATAGTATCTAGTTTAGAGCTTACAAAAGAAAATCCATTTAAAGATGTTTTAATTCATGGAATTGTAAGAGATAGTCAAGGTAGAAAAATGTCTAAAACACTTGGAAATGGTGTTGACCCATTAGAGGTAATTGATGAATATGGGGCAGATGCGTTAAGATTTTCTGTACTTTCTGGAACAACGATGGGTAATGATATTAGATATATGCCTGAGAAATTAGATCAAGCATCAAATTTTGCAAACAAGATTTGGAATGCTGCTAAATTTATTACTAATTCATTAGAGCCAGATGAGAAAATAGTTGAATTCTACAATAAAGTATATAATGCAGAGAAAAAAGAATTTAATGGCGAAATGCTAAGAATAGAAGATAAATGGATTTTAAATAAATTAAATAAATTAATAAAAGATATTACAAAATTAATAGAAGATTATGATTTAGGTATTGCTCTAGATAAAATATATAATTTTATTTGGAATGAATTCTGTGATTGGTATATAGAGATTTGTAAAACAAGAATATATAGTGAAAATTCAGAAGAAAGAGTACAAGTTGATTTTGTATTAGATTATGTATTAAGAAATGCTTTAAAATTATTACATCCATTCATGCCATTTGTTACAGCAGAGATTTATTCAAAATTAGTTCATTATGATGATGTAGATATTATGATGTCAAATTGGCCGGAGCATAAAGAAATTTCACAATTCGAACAAGAGGAAGAAACAATAGAAAAATTAAAAGATATAATTGTGGATATACGTAATACAAGAGCTAATATGAATGTTCACCCAAGTAAAAAAACAAAATTAGTATTTGTAACAGAAGACTATAAAAAGGCAATAGAGGAGTCCGAAGAATTTTTAAAGAAATTAGGATTTGCAACAGATATTAAAATTCAAAAAGATAAAAATGGAATTCCAGAAAATGCTATATCAATTTTAAAGGATGGAATTGAATTATATATTCCTTTTGAAGAATTAGTAGATATTTCAGAAGAAATAAAAAGATTAGAAACTGAAATTACAAAATTAGAGGCAGAAGTTGCAAGATGTAATAAAATGCTTTCTAACCCAGGCTTTGTTAATAAAGCACCAGAAGCAAAAGTAAATGAAGAAAAAGAAAAATTAGCAAAATATGAGGAAATGCTAAATGCTTCAAAAGAAAGATTAGCAAAATTAAAAGGATAAGAAATAACCTAAGCTTATAGCTTAGGTTATTTTGGAAAAAAAAGCAGATATTAGTAAATATAATTATGTCTCAATGTTAGAAAATTTGCAATATTATGTAAATTGTGGTAAAATATAATTGTAACAAATTTTTGCTTTACTTTAGGTAATAATTTATCTGAAAGAATGATGGAAAGGATTTTTTCAGGTTACACTAAAGACAAAGCTACTGTACTATTGGGAGGAAAAAAATATGAGAGCAACAACAGAAGCAACAAAAAGAACAATGACACCCGAAGAGGAAGACCGGTTTTACGGTATCAATCGGGAAGGAGTTCCTGGCTACGAATTTGTAGTTATGGACTTAAAATCCATAGGTGTCCGATATCTGCCTACACCGAAGAGATATGTCTTAAGAGATATTGATTCACTCAAGATGAGGGTCTCTATGATGGGCTTGATTTCGGCATGGCGTGGAACTGGGAAGTCAGAATGGGAATTCGCCATGGCACTTCTTTTCATGAAACCGTTAAGAGCAGCATGGAACGATGGCAAAGATGAGGTAGATATCACACATCTTTTTGAAGCAGAATTTACTGCTTGGCCGACAGGACGTAACGAAAAGACCATAACAGTTAACGGAAATACCTACCGCGTCTTCGACCAGGAAGACGTTAAGAAGAAAGTGCTTCCTTTCTTCGAAATTCTTGAGGAAACGGAAGACACAATTTACTTGAAGGCAAGACTGGCCTGACAATTTCAGTAGCAAAGTGAAAAACGGACCACCTATTTACGGTTTTTACTGTAGATAGGTGGTCTTTGAAATTTACATATTATTTTTCATACTAGCCAAAGCACATTTTATGCCATCAACAGCTGCAGACATGATACCACCAGCATAGCCAGCACCTTCGCCACATGGATATATTCCGTTTACATTAGACATAAGCATTTCATTACGAAGAATTCTAACTGGTGAGGAACTTCTAGTTTCAACACCTGTTAAAAGAGTATCAGGATTTGCAAAGCCATGAATCTGTTTGTCAAATTGTAAAAAAGCATTTTTCATAGTTATATTAACAAAAGCAGGGAATATATTGTTTAAATTATAAAATGTTGTACCAGGTAAGTAAGTAGGTTTTACTTTTCCAAATTCACAAGATAATGTGTTATTTAAATAATCACCTAATTTTTGGATAGGGGCATAATAGTTTTTTCCACCTGCAATAAATGCTTTTTCTTCTAAGTCTTTTTGAAAATCAATTCCAGCTAAGGGACTGTTAGAAGAAAAATCAGCAGGAGTCACATTAACTAAAATCGCACTATTAGCGTTTGTTCCATCACGTTTAAATACGCTCATTCCATTTGTTACAATAGTATTTTCTTCACTTGATGATGCCATAACAGTACCACCAGGACACATACAAAAAGAATAGCAACTCCTACCAGTATCTTTGTCATGATATACCAATTTATATTCTGCAGGTGGAAGTTGTAATTTTGTCTTATCGCCATATTGTGCAAAATTAATATCTTTTTGTAAATGTTCAACTCTAACACCAACGGAAAAGTTTTTACTTTCCATATTTAGTCCTTTATCGTAAATTTTATAAAAAGTGTCTCTGCTGCTATGTCCAATAGCAAGGATAAGAGTTGAAGTAGCAAGCTTATATTCCTTGCCACCAGTTACATATATAACTGATTCGATGTTATTATCTTTTATATTAAAATCAATAACTTTACTATTAAATAAAAATTCTCCACCTTTAGAAATAATATATTTTCTTATATTACTAATAATTTTTACTAAATTATCTGTTCCAATATGAGGTTTTGCCAAATATAAAATTTGTTCAGGTGCACCAAACTTATAAAAATCTTGTAAAACAATACTACATAAAGGATTGTTAATTCCAGAAGTAAGTTTGCCATCAGAAAATGTTCCAGCACCACCTTCACCAAACTGAATATTAGAATTAGTATCTAATTTTCCAGTTTGAAAAAATGTATCAACATCTTTTTTTCTATCTTCAACTTTTTTGCCCTGTTCTATAATAATTGGATCAATACCATTTTTTATAAAAGTTAGTGCCGCAAACAGTCCAGCAGGTCCTGCGCCAACAATAACAGGTCGTTCTAAATTATTATTTTTTATATTTATATTTGGTAATTCAAATTTTTTATAATCATCAAATTTAGAATATTTTTTCTCAGATTTAAAAGAGATTGCAATATTATATAAATAATGAATATTGTCTTTATTACGAGCATCGATAGATTTTTTTATAATATGCCAATCTAAAATATCTTCGTATAAAATATGATATTTTTTGCAGATATGTTTTATCAAAGCGTTATTATCTAAATCTTCATAAATTTTAATATTATTAATTCTTTTCATAATAATCCTTTCCAAATAAAAGTTATCTACAAAATTATAACATAAAAATTGATTTAAGAAAATATGTAGAAAAAAGTCGATGAGTTTTTGGCATATCGACAAAACTTCCTATTAATCGCTATTGGAAAATATTACCAATGGTATTATAATAATCCAAAAGGAGGGATAGTGGTGCAGATAAAATATTTAGAGCAGGACAAGCTATTATTCTTTTCGCTGGAAGAAGAAATAGACCATCATACTACAAAAGATTTAAGGAGGAAAATGGATTATGAAATTGAAAGACATATGCCTAAAAAGGTTATATTTAATTTTGATAGTGTTAGCTTCATGGATAGTGCAGGAATAGGCTTATTATTAGGAAGGTATAAGATAGTAAATATGTTACGGTGGAGAAGTAGCATTAATTAATGTTAAGAAAAGTGTAAAAAAAGTATTAGATATGTGTGGGATATTAAAACTAATACACATATATGATGATTTAGATATGAAATTTAATGTATGTTAGGAGGAAAAAATGAATAAAAGATACAAAAATAAAATGCAATTGGAAATATTAAGTAAATCAAATAATGAAGCATTTGCACGTATTACAGTAGCAGCATTTGCAGCACAATTAGACCCAACAATAGAAGAATTATCAGATATAAAAACAGCAGTTTCAGAAGCAGTAACAAATTCTATTATCCACGGATACGAAAATAAAGAAGGAATAATTAGGATAAATGCATATATCTATGACAATGTATTAAGAATAGAAATTGCAGATCAAGGTAAAGGAATAGAAGATATAGAAATTGCAAAACAACCATTATATACGACAAAGCCAGAATTAGAAAGATCAGGAATGGGCTTTACCATAATGGATAACTTTATGGACAACCTAAAAGTTGAATCGGTTGTAGGAATGGGAACAAAAGTAACAATGGAAAAAAAGATAGCTGTAAAAAATACAAATGATGAGAAAAATCAAGAGGAGAATTTTTATGTATGAAAATACTATTAGTGAGATTTTAAAAGCTCAAACAGACAAAGAAGAGCTAGGTAAAATTGTAGAAAATAATAGTGGCTTGGTATGGAGTATTGTAAAAAGATTTAGAGGAAGAGGATATGAAAATGAAGATTTATTCCAAATAGGAAATATAGGTTTAATAAAGGCAATAAAAAATTTTAATCCAGAATATGAAGTAAAACTATCTACATATGCAGTAACTTATATTATAGGAGAGATAAAAAAATTTATAAGAGATGATGGAATAATTAAAGTTAGTAGAAGTATTAAAGAATTATGTGTAAAAATTAAAGACATAGAAAATAAAGCAATAAAGGAAGGAAAAAATGTAACAGTAGAAGAAATTGCAAAAGAATTAAAAGTAGAAAAAGAAGAGATTGTTCTTGCAATTGATTCTATGAAACAGGTAGATTCAATATATGAAGAAGATTCAGAAAATAATAAATTAGCATTAATAGATAGAGTCTCTTCAGAAAAAGATGAGACAGATACGATGATAAATAGAATTTTCATAAAAGAATTGTTAAATAAAATGGATAGCAGGGATAGACAAATTATTATGCTAAGGTATTTTAATGGAAAGACTCAATCTCAAGTTGCAAAAATGTTAAATATTTCACAAGTACAGGTCTCTAGAATAGAAAAAAAGATATTAAATAAGATGAAAATAGAGTTAATATCATAGGAGGAAAAGTGAAAAAGGTTATATTGTATTTTGTAGGAATAATAATTATTATTTTTCTTATACCAATCGTTTGTACTTCTCAGATAAAAGAAACTTCAGCAGATAGTAATTTTACAAATAATGCAGTTACTCAAAGTATTATAGAAAATAACTATGACTATAAGCAATATCAAACAGTTAAACTTTTACATACTGCTGACAATAGTATAGAAGAGCTAAAACTAGATGAATATTTATATGGTGTTGTGTCTGCAGAAATGCCTGCAAATTTTCAAGAAGAAGCGTTAAAAGCTCAAGCTGTAGTCGCGAGGACTTATACGCTTTATAAGATAATAAATAACAGTACAAAACATGGAGAAGCACAAATATGTGATAATTCTGCTTGTTGCCAGGCTTGGATTTCGAAAGAAGATAGACTAGCAAAATGGGAAGAAAGTGAACGAGAAAATAATTGGAATAAAATTGTTAATGCTGTAAATGCTACACAGGGAAAGATAATAACATATAATAATGAACCTATTAATGCGTTCTTTCATTCTAATAGTGGAGGAAAAACCGAAATTCCTATAAATGTTTGGGGTGGCAGTGGTATGCCATATTTACAGGTGGTAGAAACATCCGGTGAGGAAAATTATAGTCAATATAGTTCAGAGGTAACTATTTCTAAAGAAGAGTTAAAGAATAAGATGTTAGAAAAATATCAAGATTTTACTATAGATTATAATGATTCAGCTTGTATAGGAATTCTAGAGTATACAGAAAGTGGTAGAGTAAAAACTATAAAAATCGGAAATAAAAATTTGTCAGGAGTTGAAGTAAGAACTATTTTTGGATTAAAGTCTGCTAATTTTGAAGTATCAATAGAAGGTGAAAATATTAAATTTGTTGTAAAGGGATATGGTCACGGAATCGGGATGAGTCAGACTGGTGCAGATAGTTTAGCAAGTAGTGGAAGTACTTATGAAGATATTATTCATCATTTTTATATTGGAGTGGAAATAAAAGATATGTAAAAATTGTATAAATTCATAAAATAAGGAAATACTTTAATTAAATAAAACGAGGAGGAAATTTTTATGAGAGAATATAGAAAAGTATCCAAAGGTGTTATTTTTGCAATTGTTATTGCAGTAATAGTAATTGGTGTTTCCTTAATATCATTATTTTCATTAGGAAAAGAAGAGCCAGAAAGTGGTGGAAAACAACTTGCTGGTAGTGTTAATTATTTAGAAGAAAGTAATTCAATAGAAGAGGCAAGTACTAGTTCTGATAAGACAGTAAATGAAGTAAAGGAAAATAAAATAGCATTAAATACAGAAAATTTTGTAAATTCACAAAATACAACTACTAACCAAAAACAAACTAATACAACATCCAAAAAGACAAATACGACTACATCTGCATCAAAGCAGGCAACAAAGAAAGAAGAGAAGAAAGAAATAAAATTTGAAAAGCCAGTCGAAGGAGAGATTATAAAAGAGTTTGCAAAAGATAATTTAGTGTTTTCTAATACGCTAAACGAGTGGACAACTCATGTAGGTATAGATATAAAAGCAGCAAAGACTACAGTTGTTAAAGCGTCATACGAAGGTACTGTAGAATCAATTAAAAATGATCCTAGATATGGTTTAACAGTTATTATTGAACATGATGATGGTTATAAAACCGTATATTCTAATTTATTAACTTCTGAGTTTGTAGTAGAAGGAGAAAGGGTAACTACTGGACAGACTATAGGAACAGTAGGAAATACAGCTACTTTTGAAGTTGCTGATGAAAGTCATCTACATTTTGAAATATTAAAAGATAATGTACAAGTTGATCCTACAATATATATAAAATATTAAAAAAAGCGACTATATGTCGCTATTTCGTTTCTATAGGGAGCCACCATTCTGTATGACCTGGCCAATGGTAAACTTCAAGTTCTGGAATATTTCTAATATTATAACCAGAATAAGGAATCCAGTTACGATATGCGTTATGTGAAAAGTTATTAAAATAATCACCAGATATTTCATCTATTTTAAACACGGCCCATGTAGACTTTGGAATAATAATTTTTTTGCTATGTGGCATGTGTTCTTTACTCGCAATGTAATAATTTGCATTAATAGAGTTTGGAAAAAATTCATCGTATTCTATAATTCCATAAGATGTACAGTCATTTAAGATATGATCGTAAGTTTTATCTTTACTAAGTTCTTTCCAAAAAGCAGGTGCAATTTTTTTGATATCTGGAATATAACATTTTCTAGGAATACCATATAATTCAATTTCATCATGTTTTTCTATTTTATAATGTAATTCTTTATTAGTTCTTATATTTGCAAATGAATATGGGGGAAAGTTTTTTATATACTTTTCTTCTTTTTTTACTCTACTTGGTTTAATTCCGTGAAATTTATAAAAAGATCTAGAAAAACTTTCTGAATTTTCATATCCATATTTTATGGCTAGATCTATAATCTTTATATCCGAATTTTGAAGCTCGATAGCAGCCATACTTAAACGTCTTTTTCTAATATACTCTGTTAATGTCATTCCTGTTAAAAAAGTAAAAATTCGATACATAGTGTATTCGTTAACACATAAGATTTGTGCCATTTTTTTAGGCTCAATATCTGCATCTAAATTAGCTTCTATATAATTAATTAATTCAGTAAATTTATCAAAATTATCCATAATTCCTCCAATTAAGAAATATTTTAACATAAAACAGACTTTTTTGGTACCTAAAATGTCAATTATTAGGTTAGAAAAAATTCTATAATTATTATAGGAGGGATAATTATGGTAAAAGAGTTTATAGATATCACACCACATAGAAGTATAATGTGCAAGATAAGCCAAACGGGATATTCTGTACAGGAAGCAATATCAGAATTAATAGATAATTCTATAGATGCTAGATTAGAAAAAGAAAAACTAACAATAAAAGTTACAATTAATAAAGAACATATTATTATAGAAGATACTGGTAAAGGAATGAATAAATCGCAAGCAAAAGATTCTATAAGGTTGGGCTACTCAAGCAAAAAAGAAAAGCTTGGAGAATTTGGTTTAGGTTTAAAAACAGCGACATCTTTTTTAGGTGAAGAATTTGTTCTAAAGACTAAAATGGAAGATTCTAACGAAGAATATATAATTAAATATGATGAAAATGAATGGTTGCAAAAGGGCGATTGGTTTAAATTTCCATTTATAATTGAAGGCAAAAATGATAAATCACATGGAACAGTGGTAGAAGTTAAAAAATTAAAGATTGATTTAACAGCTGAATTATTACAAAAAATAAAAGAAGAATTAGGAAGAGGAAGATTAGTTACTGTTTTTGATAAAATTGGTCTTACAAATAATCAGGAGATAAAACAAATTATTGGAGAACTAGAAATATCAGGAGTAGATATAACACATGATAAAAAAGGATGGGTTAAGACTTCTGATGAATATAAACAAGTAGAAGAAAGATTAATGGAGTATTTTAAGGAATATGAATATAAACCTAAAAGATTGTTAACTGGATATCCAGCAAGCAAGGGAAAGGTTATAGGAACAGTAAGACAGGTAAATATGTTTCATAGTGGAAATATGGAACAAGAAATTAAGAAGGTAAATAAAGGGGATATTATAGTTACAGCAATGACAAGACCACAGTATTTAATTGCAATAAGACGAGCTGGAGGAATAATTACAGATTTAGGAGGAACTCTTTGTCATGCTGCAATAGTATCTAGAGAATTTGGAATACCTGCAGTAGTTGGAACAAATATAGCAACTAGTGTTTTACAAGATGGGCAAAAAGTAATAATCGACGGAGGAGAAGGTGTAGTATATGAATATTAAAATACCAGAATATTTGTTAAAAATGCCAACATATTTACCAAATGATATAGAAGGAATGATTTTTACATATCCGAATAAATTTCCATTAATAAAAGAAAAATATGAAGAAGCTGCGAAAAAATATGCAATGGATCCAGTTGGTTTTAGACAATATGGTGATTCACAAAAGGCGGAGTTAATAGTAGGACTTGATAATCTAAAAAAGGAATATGATTCTCGTAAAGATAAAGATTTAGAATATATGGTAAAAATGGACCAGAGATTAAATAAATTATTTTGTTTTAGGTTTTGGATAGTGAATTATTTATTTGCAGATGGTCCAATACATAGTTTTTATGTTGATAATTTAAGATTATTAATAAGAAAGGCTGCAAAAGCTGATGAAACAGAAAAATATGAAGCAAAAGTAGAAGAGATAATTCAGACTCTCTTACAATCAGATTATGCAGATGAATATTTAGAGCAAGCATTGAATTGTAATACAGCGTTAAAAGAACTAAGAAATATAAAAGAAATACAAGAAGAATTAGAAAAGGTAACTATATTAATAGATGAAGATCCGATGAAAAATGTAGAGCAAATAAATAGTATTTGGAAAAATATTTGGAAAGTTATAGAAAATAACGAAATAATCGGACAAAAGCTACGTCATGCAATTTATCAAGTTAAATTTAGAAGTTCAATGCTTCCTTTATATAATATTTTGACACATACTATAGAATTTAGAAAAGAAAATTTACAATTACAAGAAAAGTATGATAACATGCATAATAAAATAGACAATATTTTAAATCAAGCTAAGAAGGAATTGTCTGCTGATGAATATGATTTATTGAAGATGTCATATGAACAAGCTAAAAATTTTGCGATGTATAAAGATGTAATGGGAGCAGTAGATGGGAAGTTAATACCATTTTGGTTTGGAATTCATGATGAAATAAGAGAAATATTAAGAAAATCTAATTCAAGTATGCCTATTCGTTCAGTTGGACAAGCTGGAATGTTCTATTATTTAGTGTGGTATTTACCAACGGATTTAAAAGCAATAGTTATGACACCAGATTTTACTGACTTTTCTTTAGAGGATTTGTAGGTGATGAAATGAAGGATATAAATATAATATTAACTAGGCACGGAAGATATAATAATTCTAGAGATAAAAGTGATTTGAGTATAGGACATATTACTGAAGAAGGTAAAAGAGAAATAGCAGAGAAGACCAAAAAAAGGATAGATAGGATAGTAGGTAATAAATTAAAAGATACTACATTTTTATTTATTGCTTCGCCTACCTATTGGCTAAGTGATGAAAGATTTGGAAGACGAGCTATCGAAACAGAAAAACTAACCAAAGCAGAGATAATGGAAGAACTAAAACAAGAAGGTCTATCAGAAGAAGAGGCAAAATCTCATTTTTATTCAAAGCCCAAAATATATACGAGGCAAAAAACAAATGGACTTAGTATAGAAGAATTAAGAGACAAATTAACAGAACCAAATGTATATGATTTAGCACCAAATTATATAAAGAAATTAAAAGTAAGATATGGAGGAATGAATTCTGAATTTTGGAAAGAACTTGCTAGTTCAGAAGAAGTGAAACAATACAATAAAGATGCAGAAGGTCCAACAGATTTAAGAAGAAAAATAACAGAACTATTAAATTATGTAGTAGAATGGTCAAAGGACTATTCAAAAAGCCAAGATACAAATTTATGTGTATTTTTAATTACTCATGGTGAAACGATGGAACCTTTTATTCAGAATAGAAAATTATCACACATAACTGAGTTTGGATATAATGAGGGGATTGTTTTTAATGTAAAGGAAGATGGAATTATAATAAAGACAGAAGATGAACTATTTATTGGACCTCCACCAAAAGTTAAATATGAATATATATTAGGTAGGGATTAATATGATATATAAATTAGATGAAATAACTAAAAAAGATGTACAAGAAGTTGGAGGGAAAGCAGCTAATTTAGGTGAGCTTATCAAATTTGGTTTTAATGTACCTAAAGGATTTGTTTGTACAGCAAAAGAGAATAAAAACAATATATATAATATGTATAATAAATTAAAACTAGACAAAGTAGCAGTTAGATCATCTGCTATATGTGAAGACGGAACACAAAATTCATACGCTGGGCAATTTGAAACTTTTCTTAATATAGATAAAGAAGAAATTATTAAAAGCGTAGAAAAATGTTATGAATCAAATAGATCTGAGAATATAAAAGGATATATTAATGAAAAAAATATAGTAGATGATAATACAAAGGTATCGGTTATAGTTCAAGAAATGATAGATGGGGATATTTCTGGAGTAATGTTTACTAAGAATCCAGTAAGTGGTGATGATACAATTATAATAGAAAGTGTATTAGGGTTGGGGGAAAAATTAGTACAAGGGGAAGTAACTCCAGCACAAATTATAATTAATAAGAATACATTAATGATAGCGAATAAAGTGGGAATAAAAATGCTATCAAAGAATGAGATAGAATCATTAAGTAAAATTGGATTAGATATAGAAAGATTTTTTAAAGCTCCGCAAGATATAGAATGGAGTTTAAAGGATGGAAAAATATACATATTACAAACAAGAAATATAACAACATTATAGAAATGTTTGTACTCTAAAACGGTTAAAAACAGCAAAGAGAAAATGATTACTTTTTATATAATAAATTCAAACTAAAAAAATATTAAAAAAAATAAAAAAATATGTTGAC